>CEVO01123549.1_pt1 | contig 12801 bp, 16 predicted proteins | sample 531511 | NCBI WGS metagenome assembly CEVO01 (sample SAMEA2623907, study PRJEB7988) | marine metagenome | biome: marine biome (ENVO:00000447); feature: mesopelagic zone (ENVO:00000213); material: "saline water (ENVO:00002010), including plankton (ENVO:xxxxxxxx)" | depth 800 m | reverse complement strand
GCAGCAGGCGCGCCAGCCAGGCGTGCAGGGCGTCGAACACCGGCAGCAGGGCCGCCGCTACGCCCATGGCGATGCCTGCCAGCGAGCCGATAGCCACCCCTACGCTGTAGTGAGACAGGCTCGAGCTGACGACTTCCCACCAGATGCCGTCGACCACCTCGCCCCAGAAGACCGTCGGGATCGCAGAGGGCAGCGGAACCAGATTGCCGGGCAGCAGCCCCAGGCGCAGTGAGATCTCCCAGAGTGCCACAAAGGCGACGAGCCCCAGCGCACCGAGGCCGGTGCGCCGGCTACGAGATACCGACTTCATGGGCTCGTGTCGCCTTCTTCGGCGTCTGCGTCAGCGCTTGCGGTCAGGTCGTCGTACCAGCGGGTGTCGAACAGAGTGTCGATGTCGAGGCCCTGCTTGAGGGTGCCGTTGGCCAGCTGGAAGTCATGCATGGTGCGGGTGCCCTCGACGATCGCGTGGGGATCGGCGCCGTAGTTGGCGAAGGGCGAGGACAGTGCAGCCTCTACGGTTTCCAGCGGCACCAGACGCTTGCCGACGAACTCGCGCACCGAGGGGGCGACCTGCTGTGGCGTATCGACCAGGGCGTGGGTCGCTCGCAGGTGAAGTTCGAGCAAGGTGCTGACGGCATCGGGGCGCTGTTCGAGCAGGCTTTCGCGTGCTGCCAGCACCGCGCCGGGTTGACCCGGCAACATGTCCGAGGCGTGGGCCACGATCTGGGCGTCGTCGAGGCGTTCGGTCACGGTGGAGAGTATCGGCTCCAGGGTCGAGGCGGCGTCCACTGCACCGGCCAGCAGCGCCTGCTGGACACGATCGGCGCCCATGGCGACGATCTCGACGGCGTCACTGCCGATGCCCAGGCGTTCGTCCAGCCAGTAGCGCAATACCGTGTCGGGTACCGAGCCCTTGGGGAAGGTGGCGATCTTGGGCCGACGGCCTTCGCGCTCGGTAAAGTCGGCGATGGCCTGGGCCGGGTCGGCGTCGGCCATCAGGCTGGCCAGTTCGCCGCGGGCGACCAGGCCGATCTGCTCCTGGATGGCGGCCGCCAGTACCTTGATCGGTACCCCGTTGGCGCGAGCCACCATGGCCGGGCCGATACCGAAGTACATGACGTCGAGATCACCCGAGGCCAGCGCCTGGACCATCGCCGGCCCGCTGGAAAAGCGTGTCAGCTCAAGTTCCAGGCCGGCCTCTTCGGTCCAGCCTTCGCCCTCCATCACGAATAGCTGAGCCACCGGCAGGATCGGCATATAACCAACCTCCAGCGGACCTTCGTCGGCGGCGATGGCGGTACCAGGCAGAAGCAGGGCGGCGGCGGTCAGCCAGCGGTAAAGGAGCTGGGGCATGGAGCCCTCCCGGAGCAATGAAGTTAATGATCAGCATGATAACGATCGGGGGACGAGGGCGACACGCAGGCGTGCGATCAATCCGTTATATGCTTATTAGGCGCAGGAAGACGCCGACACGACGATGGCCGCCCGGGGGCGGCCATCGCTGAGGGGACAGGCTGTCTGACGTAGCGGTAGATAGAGAGGGGGCGCTGCTCGTCCCTCCCTCGGACACTTCTGTCCTTACGTCTTGCCTGCTCCGTCCTTACTTCTTGCCGGGCTGTTTGACAAAACGCAGGTACGGACGCTGTTCGTCCCAGCCCTCAGGGAACAGGGTCTTGGCCTCGTCGTTGGAGACGGCGGGCACGATGATGCAACGGTCGCCATGGTTCCAGTTCACCGGGGTCGCCACCTTGTAGCCGTCGGTCAGCTGCAGGCTGTCCAGCACCCTCAGGATCTCGTCGAAGTTGCGTCCGGTGCTGGCCGGGTAGGTCAGCGTCAGGCGCACCTTCTTGGCCGGATCGATGATGAATACGCTTCGCACCGTCAGGGTGTCGTTGGCGTTGGGGTGGATCATGTCGTAGAGGTCACTGACCTTGCGATCGGCGTCGGCGAGCAGCGGGAAGTTGAGCCCGTGGCCCTGGGTGTCCTCGATATCGCCGGCCCAGGCGTGGTGATCCTCGATGGGATCCACCGACAGGCCGATGGCCTTGGCGTTGCGTTTGTCGAACTCACCCTTGAGGCGCGACACTTCCCCGAGTTCGGTGGTGCACACCGGGGTGAAGTCCTTGGGGTGAGAGAACAGGATGACCCAGCTGTCACCGGCCCACTCATGAAAGTGAATGGTGCCGGCGGTGCTTTCCTGTGTGAAGTCCGGTGCGGTATCACCCAGTCGTAGCGTCATGGTCGTCTCCTTGGCGGTTGATGGCGACGGGCCCAGGCGGACCCGTCGGGTCGATCGGTGAGACCGGGGCGCGGCCTCGTGACAGCGAGCGTCAGGGCGCTGGCGCGGCCGCCCCGACGAAGCGATCCTGCCAATAGTCTATGGACAGCGAGGTGGTGGTGACCGTTCGCCCGCGTCCGGGCGCGTGGATCATCACATCGTCGCCGGCGTAGATGCCGACATGGCTGACCCCGGGACCCTTGCCGGTAGCGAAGAACAGAAGATCACCCGGCCGTGCCTCGTCGATGGGCGGCAGGCGCCGGTATTGCTCCCGGGATGAGCGCGGCAAGGGGATACCCGCCCGGGAATACGTCATCTGGGCCAGGCCGGAACAGTCCAGCCCGCGCGGATCGTTGCCGCCGAACCGGTAGGGGGTGCCGACGGCGCTGCGCGCCTCGGACAGGATCAGGGCACGTTCCATGGACAGTCCCTGGCCGCCGTCATCGGTGCTCAGCGGGGCCGAGGCACAGCCCCCCAGAAGTACCAGCAGCAGTGCCATCAGGGCTGTCCAAGAGGACCTGGTGTACCACGGCATCGAAGTGGTCATTGCGGCTTTCCCTGCACAGACGAGGCGCCCTCTACGGTACTCTGCCCTACCAGGCAGGCCAAGGGGGCCGAGGCGTAATGTGTCGCTGGCGCCGCAGGCGTAGCGACAACGACAAGGCGACCAGGCGACCAGGCGCGGACGCGACCGACAGGCCGATGCCCCCTGACGACAGGAGATACGTGCCCCCTAACGAAAGGAGATGCGTGTGCCGTTGGCCAGCATCTCGTCGGGGGTCATGGCCTTGCCCTCCACGCCGATCATCTCGTCACCGCACTGGTCGGTCCAGGTCAGGACGCCATGGGTCAGGCCGACGCCGCCGAGTAACTCGCGGATCTCGCCGGTGCCGAGAAAGGTGCGGGTTCGCCCCTTGTCGTCGGCAAGCTCCGTGGTGCCGTTGGCGTGATGAAAGCGCACCGTGTAGATGCCATCCATCGACTCCACCTCGACGATGGGCGAAAACCCGCGGGACAAGGCCTTGGCGAGTGCCTTGAGGGTAATCTGGCGCTCCAGGGTGTAGTCGATGTCAGCCATCTTGGTGTTTCCTCCGGCGAAACGGGCCTCTTAAGACTGGTCCAGCAAAGGACTTCTGGCAAACAGGTAAGTGCGGTGCCGTGACCCTGTCGTTGAAGGCGCGTTCTTGAGGCGGTGTGCCGAGCCGGTATGGTTGAAGGCTTCTACAGCTATCGACAGGTGAACCATGCGACACCATTCCATGCCCTTGGCCCTGGCGGCCTCGATCGCGCTCGCGGCTTCCTTCGGCGCCCACGCTCAGGACCAGGAAGATGCCCAGGTTCGTTTTTCCGTGCCCGCCTGGCCCGGTGTAACGGTCAAGACGGCCCTGGCATCCACCCTGCTCGAGACCCTGGGCTATGAGCCGGTTCAGGAAGAGCTGGGCTCCACCATCACCTATCAGGCCCTGCGCCAGGGAGAGCTCGACGCCTTTCTGGCGGCCTGGCTGCCGGCCCAGCAGGGCATGTACGACGCCAGCTTCGAGGATGGCGAGTCCAAGCTCGAGGACCTTGGCAACAACGTCGACGGTGCGCGCCTCGGCTTTGCCGTACCCACCTACGTCTACGAAGCCGGCGTGAAAACGGCGGAGGATCTGGACAAGGAAGAGTTTGCCGACAAGCTGGACCGCACCATCTATTCCATCGAGGTGGGCTCCGGCATGAGCGACTCGCTCAACAGCGCGGTGGATGAGGACACCTACGGTCTGGGCGACTGGAACCTGTCCGAGACCTCGACGCCAGGCATGCTGAGCGCCGTGGACGCGGCGATCGATCGTGAAGAGTGGATCGTGTTCGCCGCCTGGACCCCGCACTGGATGAACATCGAGTTCGACGTGCGTTATCTGGATGACCCCGAGGACATGTGGGGACCGGAAGGCGGCCGCAGCGACGTGCGCACCCTGGTGCGCAGCGAGTTCGCCGAGAGCCACCCCAATGCCACCCGTCTGCTCGATCAGCTGGTGTTTACCGCCGATGACCAGAGCGCCATGATCCGTGGCTTCAGCTATGAAGAGCGCGAGCCGGAGGCGGTCGCCGTCGATTGGCTGCGTGAACACCCCGAGGAGACCAAGGGCTTCCTCGAGGGGGTCACCACGCGCGACGGCGAGGAGGCCTGGCCCGTGGTGCGCGATGCACTGGAGATCCCCGAAGCCTGATGTCGGTTGCCTCAAGCGTCGACTGAAGACCGCCGTTTGGAGCGAAAGACGAAAGGACCGCCCCAGGGCGGTCCTTTGTTTTCTGCAGGTCGACAGGACGACGTGTGGCGTCCACTCGAGCTGTCGAGCGAGTGGGTCGTGATGGCAGGATCAGTGGTCGTGGTCGTGGTCGTGGTCGTGGTCGTGGCCATCGTGGCTATCGTCATGACCCTCGGCATCGACCAACCCCTGATGCAGCACCTCGGCATTGTGCAGGATCATTCCCAGGTAGTGAGACGTCATCCCTTCTTCGGACAGGGCGCCGTTGTAGAGTGAGCCGGCGATGGGCACGCCGGTCTCCTCGGACAGTTGTTCCATCAGCGCCGGGCTGGACATGTTCTCGACAAACAGCGCCGGAATCTGGCGTTCACGGATGACGTCCACCATGCGCGCGATATCTGCCGCTGACGGTTCCGCTTCGGTGGACAGACCGACCGGCGACAGGAAGTCGATGCCGTAGGCCCGAGAGAAGTGGCCGAAAGCGTCGTGGCCGACGATGACCTGGGCGTGTTCCGGCAGGTCGTCGAGCAGCGCGAGCACCTGATCGTGGGCCGCCTGGATATCCTCCATGTAGCTGTCGGCCCTGGACGCGTAGTGCTCGCTGTTGTCAGGGTCGACGGCGATCAGTCCGTCGCGGATATTGGCGACATAGATCAGTCCTGCCGACAGGTCGAGCCAGGCATGGGGGTCGTACTCGCCATGGTCGTGGCTGTCGTGATCATCGTGGCCGTCGTGACCATCGTGGCTGTCGTGCTCTTCATGGCCGTCATGGCCGTCGTGCTCTTCATGGCTGCCATGATCGTGGCCGTCGTGCTCTTCATGGCTGTCATGGTCGTGGCCGTCGTGCTCTTCATGGTCGTGTTCGGCCCCTTCCTCTTTCTGGCGATGCAGCGATTGGCCGCCATAGGCCAGCAGCGGCACTCCGTCCGTGGCGACAACGGTCTTGCCCTGATAGCCGCTGGCGTCGAGCAGGCGCGTCATCCAGCCCTCGAACTGCAGGCCGTTGAGCACCACCAGGTCTGCCTCGGCCAGGGCCCTGGCGTCGGTCGGGCGAGGGGAGTAGACGTGGGGGTCGCTGTCGGGGCCGACCAGTGAGGTGACCTCGACCCTGTCGCCGCCGACGTTGCGTACCATGTCGGCCAATACACTGAAGCTGGCGACCACCTGGGTGGGCTCGTCTGCCACGGCCTGGGGGCCAAGGGCGAGTCCCGTCAGGGCAATCCAGGCGTGGCGTTTGACGAAGGCATGAGGCAGTGACAGTGGCATGGACGTTGATCTCCGGTTGGTCAGGGGAAGGCGGGGCGCGTCAGGCGTGGTCGTCGGCGCGCAGCGGTGTGGCGCGACGACGAAGGCGAGCAGAAAGACTGTGCTGGCGGCCAAACAGCGCCGACAGCAGATAGGCCACACCGGCCAGCAGGATGATGGCCGGTCCAGAGGGGAGGCTCAGGTGGTAGGAAATCAGCAGGCCACCGAGGCTGGCGCCCAGCGCGATCATCACCGACAGCACTATCAGGCCCTCGAGGCGCGTGCTCCAGAAGCGAGCGGTGGTGGCCGGCAGCATCATCAGACCGACCGCCATCAGCGTGCCCAGGGTCTGAAACCCGGCGGTAAGGTTGAGCACGACGAGTCCCAGGAAGACACCGTGGACCAGACCGCTTCTGGTGCCTTGGCTGCGCAGAAACAGCGGGTCGAGGCATTCCACCACCAGGGCGCGGAAGATCACCGCCAGGGTGATGACGATCAGGCTACTGATGCCGGTGATCAGCACCAGGGCGGTGGTGTCCACCGCCAGGATGGAGCCGAACAGTACATGGGTCAGATCGACACTGCTGCCGCCCAGGGCGACCAGCATTACCCCGGCCGCCAGCGAGATCAGGAAGAAGCTCGCCATGGCCGAGTCTTCCCGGTGGCCGGTGAGCTGGGACACGCTGCCGGCCAACAGCGCGATCAATAGCCCTGACAGCATGCCGCCAAGGCTCATGATGGGCAGCGAGAAACCGGCCATCAGAAAACCCAGCGCAACACCGGGCAGGATGGCGTGGGACATGGCGTCGCCGATCAGGCTCATGCCGCGCAGCATCAGGAAGACCCCCAGCGGCGGCGCCGCCAGCGACAGCGCCAGGCTGGCCAGCAGGGCGCGGCTCATGAAGGCATAGTCGAAAGGGGCGATCAGCCACAGGTACAGGGTGGAAAGCAGCGAGTCGAGCATTCAGACAGATCCAGGAAAGGTCAGCGGCAGTCGAGGTGGGCGGGTCAATTGACCGGTGTGACGCTCCACCAGCGCATCCGGCGTGGCCCAGCGGCCGTGGCCCTGGGACAGGATCAGGACGTCATCGGCCAGGCGTGCCAGTTGCTCCATGTCGTGCAGCACGATGATCAGGGTCGCCCCCTGTTCGGCCATCTCGCGCAGCACGTCCATCAGCATCTCGACGGTATCGACGTCGACGTTGGCAAAGGGTTCATCGAGCAGCAGCAGTTCGGCTTCCTGCATCAGCGTCCGGCCGATCAGGGCTCGCTGGCGCTGGCCTCCGGACAGCTCGCCCAGCGGGCGGTGGGCCAGCCGCGAGATGCCCAGACGTTCCATGATCTCGCGCCCACGGCGATAGTGAGCGGCGCAGTAACCCTTGAAGGCACCGTGGCTCGGCCAGGTGCCGGTCATGATCAGTTCCTCGACGCTCATCGGGAAGCTCAGGTCCAGCGCCAACTGCTGCGGCAGCCAGGCGCGGCGCGCCGCCGGAACGGCACATTCGACGCGGCCCGCGACCGGCGTCAAGTTGCCCATGATGGCCTGGATCAGGGTGCTCTTGCCGGCGCCGTTGGCGCCGATGAGCGCGGTGATGGCGCCATCCTGAAAGCGCCCCTCGAGATGTTCGAGCACGGTGCGCCCGCCGCGTGCCAACTGCAGATCATGCAAGACGAGGCGTGACATCAGTGCCACCATCCGGCGGACCAGGACACCGCCAGCCACAGTGGCAGCAGGGGAATCAGCACCAGTATCAGTCGGCGCCGCACGGACAGGGACATCAGCGAGAAGTGGCAAGGCCCTTCGGGGCGGTGACGATGGGTCATGCAGGATAGCTCCGGGGCGAATCGGTCGAGCAAAATGGTTGAAGGTTATAACATAACAATAGCTGGGATTCCACGACTTCCCTCCCTCGGGCCATCCACTTGAGGTAGCCGCCAGAGCGTTCGAGGCAGGCGTGGAACTTTCCTACAATCGGTACTGCAAAGAATGTCTTCCCACGATAGACTGAAATAAAGTGTCAGGTGTGCCTGGTCTCGCACAACAGGACAACGTTTCTACGGAGTTTTCAGGATGTCACGGATATTGCGGCGGATGGCGCTGGTCGGGGCCGCCCTTGGGCTGGCCCTGTTGACGTCGACCCACTGCGTGGCGGGCGGCAGTACCGGCTTGTACGTCGGTGTCGGCGCCGGCCAGATGCAGGGCGATGACGACTTTGACGACGAGGCGTCGGCGGCCAAGGTCTTTGCCGGCTACAACTTCGGCTGGCTGCCCTTCCTCGACCTGGGGGCGGAGCTGTCCTACCTCAACGGCGGTGAGCTCGACGGTGAGGTCGACGGCACCTCGGCACGGCTCGAGGTGGAGAGCCTGCAGGCCATGGGCATCGCCGGCTTCAGCTTTGGCCCCTTCGGCGTCTACGGCAAGGCCGGCATGGCGGACTGGGACGCCGACCGCAGCGGCAATGGCCTGAACAAGGACTATTCCGGCACCGACCCGGTATTCGGGCTGGGCGCCCGGGTGCAGCTGTTCGATGTGACCGGGCGTCTGGAGGTCGAGCGCATCGATGCCGACGAGATCGGGCACGTCGATAGCCTGACCGGCAGCGTGGTCTATACCTTCTAGCCTGGCTGATGCGACTCAGGTACCGGTTTCCATCTGGTGCGTTCTACTCCGCAGGGCCGACGCAAAAGCGTCGGCCCTGCGCTGTTTTGGCGTCACGTATCGGCCGTTGGTACTAGTCGATTGACGATTTTTCGTCGGTTCAGAGGACGGATTGCGCAAAACGTGATGTAGGTCATGCTGATTGTGTTGTAAGTGATTACGCACACAAAGGTCAGTCAAAGGGGGTAGGGGAGGAGCAGTATAGAGTATGAATATCTTCCTGCTCGGTGCTCCCCATGCTCACGCTGCCCCACCGGTTCCCACCGGTTCCCACCGATGCCCGCCCTGTCGACGGAACCTCGCCGCATTTGTCGATGGATGGCGCTTCTCGTGCTGGCCCTGCTGGCGCTGGTCAGCTTGGTGCCCCATGGCGTGCCCGGCGACCTGGCGATCTGGGCCGGGGTACTCAATGCCATGCTGTTGCCGAGCATGGATCTGGTGCTGGGCGTATTGCTCGAGGGGCTTCGCCCGCTGCTGACCTCCCTTGAGCGTCCGTGGACGCGCCTCCTGCTTGTCGTCTTGGTTGCCGCCGCGATGTGGTGCTTCGCCATCTTTCTGCTGCCGCTGGCGCTGGCCTGCCGTCATCTGCGCGGCCATGGAGCAGCGCAAGACTACTGAGATGGCCGTCAGACCGTTACCATGATGGCAACGCATCGACGCCATCGAGGAATCCCATGACGACAACGCCCTTCGACCAGGCCCAGGCAAGGCTCGACGCCCTGCATGCCGAGGACCCTCGCCGCGTGGAGGTGGGCGGGGCGTCACAGCCCCAGGAGCTGTGGCACGCCGGGCGCATGAGCGCCTGGCTCGAGCGTCTCGATCCCGACGCAGCGGAGCTGGTGCAGCTTGCCGTGCACAACCAGCACCTGAAGCGCTGGGAGGTGCCGCGCAGTGACTATGAAGAGGGCCGCATCGGATATTTAACCTGGCGACGTGACCAGGGAAAGCGCGCCGGCCAACTGGCGGCGGAGGTGATGCGCGCCTGCGGCTACAGCGACGCCGACGCCGACGAGGTGGCGCGGATGATCCGCAAGCAGGGACTGGGACGCGACCCCGGCACCCAGGCGGTGGAAGACTGCGCTTGCCTGGTGTTCCTCGAGAACTACTTCGCCGACTTCTCGCGTCAGGTCGATCACGACCACCTGATCCGCATCGTCCAGATGACCTGGAAGAAGATGTCCCCTGCCGCCCACCAGCTCGCATTGGGCCTGCCCATGAGCGACGAGGCCCGCGCCATCGTCGAGGAAGCGCTGGGGTAGGCAGGGTTGCAAGTGGGCTGCTCAAGCAGCCGGGGGGCGCGAAAGCCTGGGAAGGGCGCCAGTACCAGGGGCTTACCGATTGAATGGGCGCCTGGCTGTCTGGAGGCCGCGACTCTGTTGATATGGCTGATGTATTGTCGCCAGAATCCACGAGGCGAGAGGTGGCCGAGGGCTCTGTGAGCGTGAAGGAAGGTCGGGGGCTAGCGGTATCGCCAGCGAATCAGTAGCAGGCTCACGCCGAAAACGACGGCGGGCATGAGCCCCAGGACAACGATGGCGGCATTGCGACTCATGAGCTGCCTCCTTTGACGGCATCTTCGGCCGCGCGTAGATGGCCGAGGTAAGTAGCAATCCCAGCCAGGGTCACTGTGGCCAGGCCTATAGCCAATAGTAACAGGCCCACCGGGGCGTGCCTGTTGATATCACCAGAATCAAGGGGTGTCGGTCGAGTTACGGATGCCTGCGCAGGTCCTGAAGGCGCATGATCAGCATGCCGACCAGATAGACCAGTGCAGGCGACAGGCCGATGGCGGCGCCAAGCAGGAGTTCGTTGAGTGTCATGCCTTACCCTCCTCTGTCGCGTCCTCATTGGCTCGAAGGGAGCCTAGCCGGTACGCGATCAGTGCCATCAGCAGCATGCCAAGCCCAATGGCGACCAGGGAAGTGGCCATCTGGGCCCTGGGGTTGATCAGGGCGCCAATGGTAGAGCCAATGATGACCCCTGTGGTGACTTTTTCAGATGCCTCCAGCAGCGCCTTCTCCCGATGATGTCTGACATTCACTGTAGCTCCATGGGGGCCTGGTCTCCACGAGGGGCCGTCGGCCCGCAGGAGTCGCCTGAGGACGCAAGCGCCGAACACAATATGGTTGAGCGTAGCAGCCATGGTGCCAGTCCTCAGGTTCTCTGCTGGATGTTGCCTAGACACCATCTCTCCTAATCGGCCACAAACATCACATCAGGCGGTTTGTAGCCGATTCTTGCCTTGTCTAACCATCGATCGTCGATTTTTTGTATGAAGCCTAGAACCCCTTGGCCTGCCCTCTGGGCCTCGCCGGGGTGGGCTTGTCGCAGCGCAGGAACTGGCCGTCACCGGCTTGGCCGCAGGGCTTGCCATCGCGGGCGACGACCTGGCCTCGGCACAGCGCCATGACCACCCGCCCGGTCAGCTCCAGGCCCTCGTAGGGGGTGTAGTCCACCGCGTGGTGCAGATCGTCGTTGCGCACCGTGACCCGGGCCTCCGGGTCCCATAGGGTCAGGTCGGCGTCGCTGCCCACGGCGATGGTGCCCTTGCGCGGGTATAGCCCGTAGATCTTGGCCGGGTTGGTGGCGGTCAGCGCGACGAAGCGGGTGGCGTCGATGCGCTGCTTGACCACGCCCTCCGAGAACAGGATCGCCAGGCGCGTCTCGAGCCCCGGAATACCGTTGGGGATGCAGGAAAAACTCGCCTCCTCGCCATGCAGCTTCTTGCCCTTGTCGTCCTCGTAGCGGAAGGGCGCATGGTCCGACGAGAACACCTGGAAAACACCGCTTTCCAGCGCCTCCCACACCGCCTGCTGGGCTGCTGGGTCCCGGGGCGGTGGGCTGCACACGCACTTGGCGCCTTCGAAGCCGTCCTGATCCAGGTCATCGGCGGTCAGCATCAGGTACTGGGGGCAGGTTTCGCCGTAGACCCGCAGGCCACGGCTCTGGGCCCAGCGGATCTGCTCGATCGCCTGGGGGCCGGAAACGTGGACGATCAGCAGCGGTACGTCGATCAGCTCGGCCAGCGAGATCGCGCGGTGGGTGGCCTCGCGTTCGGCGATGGAGGAGTGGGCCTCGGCGTGGTAGCGCGGGGCGGTGTGGCCCTGGGCTTCCAGCAGTTCGGTCAGGTAGGCGATGCAGTCGGCGTTTTCGGCGTGGACCATGACCATGGCGCCCTCGCGGCGGGCCAGCGCCAGGACCTCGAGCACCTCGCGGTCGTTGAGCTTCAGGTCGTCGTAGGTCAGGTAGATCTTGAACGAGCTGTAACCCTCCTCGATCAGCGCCGGCAGCTCCTCGCGCAGCACCGTCTGGTTGGGGTCGGTGACGATCATGTGAAAGGCGTAGTCGATCATCGCCTTGCCGTCGCTCTCGCGGTGGTAGTCCTCCACCGCCGCGCGCAGCGACTGTCCCTTGAACTGGGCGGCGAAGGGAATCACCGTGGTGGTGCCACCGGCCGCCGCCGAGCGGGTACCGCTGGCGAAGTCATCGGCCATCACCGCGCCGTCACCCAGCGGCTGGGCCAGGTGGCAGTGGGCGTCGATGCCGCCGGGCATCACCCACAGGCCGCTGGCGTCGATGGTCTCGCCGACTGGGCCTGCACCCTCGGCGAGTCCTTCACCGAGGGCGACGATACGCCCGTCGCGAATGCCGATATCGGCGACAAAGCGGTCGGCGGCGGTGATCACGGTGGCGTTGGTGATCAGAGTATCGAGGCGTTGCATCTTGCTCTCCAGAGACCGGCTCGCGCCGGAGTTATTCATTGTTGTTCAGGTGCTTGGTGCCAAGGCGTGGCGGATATCGCCGATCATCCCATCACCCCCGGCAGCCACAGCACGATGGCCGGCCATGCGGTGATCAGGGCGACGAAGGCGAGCATCACCGCGAGGAAGGGCAGGCTGCCGATCATCACGTCGACGATCGAGCCGCGTCCGCGCACCCCCTGCACCACGTAGAGGTTCATGCCGATGGGCGGGGTGATCAACGAGATCTCCATCATGATCACCAGAAATACGCCGAACCACACCGGATCGAAGCCGAACTGCACCACCATGGGCACCACGATGGGTACGGTGGCGATCATCATCGACAGGGTCTCGAGAAAGCAGCCCAGCACCAGGTAGAACACCACCAGTGCCAAGATCAGCCCCAGCGGCGACAGTCCCAGTTCCGAGACCCACTGGGTCAGGGCGAAGGGGATGCCGAGGATGCCGACGATATAGTTGAGAAAGAACGCCGCAGAGATGATCAGCATGATCATGGCGGTGGTGCGTGCCATGGACAGAAAGCACTCGTGAAGCATGGCGATGGTCAGCTTGCGGTTGAGCGCCGCGAGCAGTAGTGCTGCCACCACCCCCAGGGCGGCGGCCTCG
>CEVO01036194.1_pt1 | contig 12817 bp, 7 predicted proteins | sample 531511 | NCBI WGS metagenome assembly CEVO01 (sample SAMEA2623907, study PRJEB7988) | marine metagenome | biome: marine biome (ENVO:00000447); feature: mesopelagic zone (ENVO:00000213); material: "saline water (ENVO:00002010), including plankton (ENVO:xxxxxxxx)" | depth 800 m | reverse complement strand
TGTTCCAGCTACGTCTTCTGGTGTCGTAGTGCGGTGCATTGGATTGCGTTTTTTTGTATTTTCAATCCAATCTTCCCACTTATCTGTAATCTTAGTTAAAGCTCGCGTAGGAGTAACTCCAGCCTGAACAGCATTGGCTGTAATCCCATATTGACCTAATTCCCAGCCTATTTGTCTAATTATGGCTTCCATTGCAACTTTAGCTACACTTACCGGGCCATAACCTTCCATAGCTAAATAATTTCCTTCACTGGTTAGGCCCATTACTCTTGAACCTTCACCTAAAAGTTTTTCTGAAAACAATTTTTGTGTCCAATATAAAAGGGAATTACCCATTACATGAACAGTCATATCCATCTGTCGCTGCGTAACTGGTTTTTCACCAAAAAAATTCGTAGTTGTACCAAATGCTATTGAGTGTAGTAATAACTTAAGACTAGCGCCTTTTGTAATCTCTGAAATTTTAGGTAAATATTCATCTATAGTTTCCTCAGAGGCTGCATTTGTATTAAAATAATGACATCTACCATTTGAAAGTTGATTTACTTCAGCAATAGTTTCTTCAGCAATTTTTTTAGCATCACCCCTATCAAAATGAAATGCTATAATTCCATAACCATCTCCTGCTAATTTTTTAGCAGTAGCAGCACCATGACCGGTTGATCCTCCTAGTAATAATACCCATTCAGACATTTTCTTCTCCAATATTAAAGAGACAATTTAATTAGATCTATACATCAATAAAACGAGTTAGAAAAGATTCCCTTAATGCCTATTTGTTGAAGTAAATTAGATTATAATTATTAAAGAGAGAAAAATGGAACGAAAGTCAAGTTTCACAAGAAAAGATTTAATTAACAGCGGAATAGGTAAATTATTTGGTAAAGATATGGGGAAACTTCCAAAGCCACCAATGTTAATGATGGATCGCATCCTTCATATATCAGATACAGGTGGTAAATACGGGAAAGGTGAGATTAGAGCTGAGTTAGATATAAAAAAATCTTTATGGTTTTTTGATTGTCATTTTAGTGGAGACCCAGTAATGCCAGGGTGTCTAGGCGTGGATGGGTTTTGGCAATTGGTTGGTTTTTTTCTTACTTGGTCTGGTGGAGAAGGACGTGGACGTGCTTTAGGTGTAAAAGAATTAAAATTTAAAGGTCAGGTGCGACCATACCATGAAAAAATCACCTATAAAATCGATATTAAAAAATTTATTACCAGACCTACTTATATGGCTTGGTGTGACGCTGTGCTAGAAGTAAAAGATAAAGCCATTTACTTTGCCAAAGATGTTCAAGTTGGTTTATTTGAAAGTCTGACTTGGGATTATGGTAAAGATCCTGCTCTTGATCCATTTTAAGATTTATTTCTTAAAATTAAATTATTAGGAATTAAACATGTCACTCAGGTGTGGTATTGTTGGTTTACCTAATGTAGGCAAATCAACTATTTTCAACGCGTTAACAAAATCTTCAGTTCCATCTGAAAATTACCCTTTTTGCACTATTGAACAACATGTAGGTATTGTTTCATTACCAGATTCACGTTTAGATAAATTAACTAAAATTTTTCAACCTGAAAAAGTTACACCAGCTACCGTAGAGTTTATTGATATTGCCGGTTTAGTAAAAGGAGCTAACAAAGGTGAAGGATTAGGCAATCAGTTTTTAGGCCAAATAAGACAGGCCTCTGCTATAGTTCATGTAGTTAGATGTTTCGAAAATGATAATATAATTCATGTAGAAGGATCAATTGATCCAATTCGCGATGCTGAATTAATTGAAACAGAGCTTTTATTGGCTGATTTGCAAACAATTGAAAAAAACATAAATAGATTAGATAAGCTGGCAAAAAAAGAAAATAATGCTCAAAAAGAATTAAACGTTCTATTGCGATTAAAGGATCACTGTGATAAAGGAAAAATGGCAAGAACATTTTCTTCTGAAGAAGAAGAGGTTAATTTAATTGAATCACTTTTCCTATTAACAGGCAAGCCCATACTCTATGTAGCAAATGTAGATGAAATAGAAATTGCAAATAGTAAAAGAAATAATTATGTAAGTAGTTTATTTGATTTTGCAAAAAATGAAAATAATATTGCAATAAGGCTTTGTGGGAAAATAGAACAAGAAATAGCAGTTCTTAATAAAAAAGAGAAGTCCCTATTCCTTGATGAATATAACTTGCAGGAACCTGGCCTAAACAAATTAATTCATGCTGGATTCAATTTATTAGATTTAGAAACATATTTTACTGGCGGCCCTAAGGAAGTTCGAGCTTGGACTATTAATAAAGGTTCAACAGCACCTCAGGCTGCCGGTGAAATCCACACTGATTTTGAAAGAGGTTTTATTAAAGCTGAAGTAATAAAGTATAAAGATTTAATCAAATATGGATCAGAAAAAAAAGTCAAGGATGCTGGTCTCTCTAAACTTCAGGGCAAAGAATATATTGTTGAAGATGGAGACTGCGTTTACTTTCATTTTAATGTTTAGGTGAGAATATGTGGTTTTTCATGATTTTATCATATGTGATGGTTTTTATTTCCGGTATTGGTTTACTGCTTATAGGAATCAATCATTACATAAACTTCTGGGCTCAAAATCATATAACATTGGATTTGCTTGTAAGTATTATTTTTATTGCAAGTCAAACATTAGTAATGTTCTTTTTTGTAGGAACCGGAGTTAACGTAAGAGAATATTTAGAATCTCATAAAGAATTAGGAGATGATCTTTATCATCAAATGTTTGCAATAAAAAGAAAATTATATCCCCCTACAATGATGGTTACTATTCTCTTTATGGCTATGGTAATTATTGATGGTGTCTTTTTCATTGGTAAAGTATCTGAATGGTGGTTTCATATTTTATATTTATTGACACTTTATTATTATTTTAAGGCTACCAGAGTTCAACATTATTCCTTCAAGGAAAGCACCAAAATTGTTATAACAATGACCAAATCAGCTAGAACCGATTCGTAAAGTATTAATTAAATACTTATCATTAAATTCGTCAAAATGATAAAACGATTTAACTACATCATAATATTTTGTCTATTTATTCTTAGCTGTGGAAAGAATGATAGTTCATATAGTAATACACCGCAATTCTTAAAAAAAGAACAACTTAATCCAATATCAACAAAAGATAGTAGTGGGTTTACAGAAATGAGTCCATTATTAACGGGTGTAACGGCAATAAATAATATTGGTGAAAAGGAAGTTCTTGAAAATCAACATTTGATGCATGGTTCTGGGATTGCCCTTGGTGACATTAATAATGATGGATGGGTTGATATTTATGTCCCTCGATTAAAAGAAAAAAATATCTTATATCTAAATATGGGTAACTGGAAATTTAAAGATGTAACTGAGGAAGCTGGCGTCTCATGCCCAAATAGATATTCAAATGGTTCAGTTTTTGCAGATGTTGATGGAGATAGAGATTTAGATCTGATCGTAACTGCATTAGGAGGACCAAATAGTATTTTTGTTAATGATGGAAATGGCAATTTTTCAGAATCCAAACTGGATTCAAAACTGAATAATCCAGGCAGTACATCTTCCGCATTGGCTGATGTAGATAATGATGGAGACCTAGATTTATACATCACCAATTATAAAAGACTTGCAATGAGGGATTCTTTACCACCGCCTGTTATTAGCTTTGATAACACCTTAATGGAAATAACAAATAACAGATGGATTGTACTTCCTCCATTTAATAAAGAATATGAAGCAGCTGTTAAAGGAGATATTTTACTAAGATTTGAAATGGCCGAAGTTGACCAATACTATATAAATGATGGAAATGGCAATTTCGAATTAATAGATATAACAAAAAGTCACTTCAAAGATGAAAATGGTGATCCCATTGAAAGTCATCTACGAGATTGGGGGTTAATGGCACAGTTTAGAGATATTAATAATGATACTCATCCCGATATTTATATATGTAATGATTTTGAAAGTCCTGATAGATTTTGGATTAATAATGGTGATGGGACATTTAACTTGATTCCAAAATTAGCTTTGCGCCATACGAGTAATTCATCAATGGCTGTAGATTTTTCTGATTTAAATAAAGATGGTAAGGTTGATTTTTTTGTTACTGATATGATGAGCCAATCTCACGTTTTACAAAAAACACAAATGGGTACAATGGCACCAACACCATTGGGTATTGGAGAAATCGATAATCGTCCGCAATACATGCATAACACATTATTTCTTAACAGGGGTGATCAAACGTTTAGTGAAATTTCACAATATAGTAATACTCATGCATCAGAATGGTCTTGGGGTACAATATTCATGGATGTTGATCTTGATGGGCATGAAGATATCTTAATCGCGACAGGACATATGTTTGATGTTCAAGATTCTGATTCTAATCAAAAACAAAAAGATGCTTTACCTAAAGTAAAATCTTTTGATGAATACAAACGGATGTTATTGAACTATCCAACGCTTGAATTAAAAAATATTGCTTTAAAAAATAACGGGGATATGAAGTTTGAAAATGTAGATAATGGATGGGGGATTGGAAATACTAAAGATATTTCCCATGGAATTGCCACAGCAGATTTGGACAATGATGGTGATCTAGATCTAGTAATTAATCGTCTTAATAATCATGTTGGGTTATATAAAAATAATTCTACTGCTCCACGTATAGCTATTCGACTTGAAGGATTCAATAATAACTCTCAAGCCATTGGGGCTAAAATTAAAGTCAAAAGGGATAACATATATCAATCTCGAGAAATAATATCAGGAGGACGGTATCTGTCTGGATCTGACCCCTTACAAGTTTTTGCGGCTAATGATAGCTTTATGTTAGCTGAAATTCAATGGAGAGATGGTACAATTACTGTAATTGATTCATTAGTAAAAAATCAATTGTATACGATTAGACAGATTAAGAGAAATTCTATTGATATTGTAAAAAGTAAGGTTAATCCCATTTTCAAGGATATGAGTCAATTGTTGAATCATACTCATCATGAAGATCCATATGATGATTTTCTATATCAAAGTTTATTACCAAATCGATTTAGTCAAATGGGCCCTGGTGTTGCATGGGTTGATTCAGATTTTGATGGTGATGACGATCTTTTTATTGCATCTGGTAAAGGTGGATCAATTGATCATTTTGAGAATAAGGGTGGAGATAGTTTTATTCCTTTTTCTGTAGAAAAAAATCTACAAGAGGATGTTACAAGTATAATTAGTACTGTTGATAACAATGGCAATCAAGGTATTATAGTAGGTAATAGTAATTTTGAATCACAACTAGGTGCTAAAAGCTCAATATCAAATTTCACCAGAAAAGAAAAAAATAATTTTATAAGCTTAGATCATATGATTGGTTCATTGTCGCAAGCTGATATTGATAACGATGGTGATTTAGATATTTTTGCCGGGGGCCGTGTAATACCTGCTAAATACCCCATGCCTGCTTCATCAATGTTATATATAAATGAAAACGGCAAATATATACCCGATAAAAAAAATTCTATAGTTTTATCAAAAATAGGACTTGTGTCTGGATCAGTATTTAGTGACATAGATAATGATGGAGATCCCGATCTGTTGATTGCATTAGAATGGGGTCCTATTACAATTCTAGAAAATAATAATGGCATTCTAACAAACATTACATCTAAACTAAATCTTGATCAATTGAACGGGTGGTGGAATGGAATTGCAACAGGTGATTTTAATGAGGATGGCCTTATTGATATTGTAGCTACTAATTGGGGTTTAAATACAAAATATCACTTTACTACATCTCACCCAAGGCAAGTCTACTTTAACGATTTTGATAAAAATGATGTGCTTGATATTGTAGAAGCTCATTACGATGGCGATTTTGAAGACCTAGTACCAGAAAGAGGATTTTCATGTATTTCAAATGCTATGCCATTTGTTCGAGAAGAAAAACAAACTTTTTTGAATTATGCTCAATCCACACTAACTGATATTTTTGGTAATACCCTTAAAACCTCACCTTATTTAGAAGCAAATACTTTAGAAAGTGTTGTATTAATAAATAACGGCAATAGCTTCACACCATCCCCCCTTCCATTTGAAGCTCAAATGTCTACTGCAATGCATGCTGGTGTTTCGGATATAAATGGAGATGGTCATGAAGATATATTTATTAGTCAAAACTTTTTCACTGTGCAAAAAGAAACTGATAGAAATGATTCTGGCAGAGGACTTATCATGTTTGGAGATGGAAATGGAAATTTTGAAGCTATCCCAGGACATAAGAGTGGTATAATAGTTTATGGCGATCAAAGAGGTGCCGCATTTTCTGATTATAATTTAGATGGGAAAGTTGATCTTGTAGTTTCGCAGAATGGATCTAAAACAAAATTATTTAAAAATGTAAATAGTAAACCAGGACTTCGTGTAATTCTTAAAGGTCCAAAATTAAATCCTTGGGCATTTGGTGCAAAAATTCAACTAGCATATAAAGATGATTCACTTGGGCCAGTACGTGAGGTTCAATCGGGGTCGGGTTACTGGTCGCAAAATTCTCCAGTTCAGGTTATGGGTTATAATAAAACAGTATCTAGTGTAAAAATACAATGGCCCGATGGTTCAAAAACCACCGAGCCATTTATTGAAAATAAAGTTATAATTAATTATAATTCAGACTAATTAATTTTCCATTTTCCAAAAAGCTATACCACCAGCCTGCTTACCAATTTCAGCAACTGCAACAGGTTTTAATTTTTTCAAATCAAAAATCTCAACAGCGCCTGGTTCTTTCCCAATACCTTCAACAGATACAAAGGCATATTTATTATCTGGTGAAATAACAACCCCATGAGTCACTTTACGGGTGTTTTTGAATTTTGCAATTTCTTTTCCTGTTTTTAAATCCCATACACCTGTTTTAGCAGCTCCTTTGTACGTGACAACTAAATGTTTTCCATCGCTACTAACTTCACAGTTATAAGGTGCTTTGTCTGTTTTAAATGTTCTTACCACCTTCCATTTTTCCACATCAACTTCCACAACATTATTTGTACCATTATTAACTACATAAAGGAGATTATCATTGGGGTGAGGAGAAACCCAAGTAGGTTTTTCAGGAGGCATTTTATGTTTCATTGAACCCATTTTACTATGGTCCATTTTTTTCATATTATGGCCGCTATGCTTATTCATTTTTTTCATTGGTGCAGTTGAAAGAGTTCGTTTTAATTCCATTGACATTGCATCAATTTCATATAATTCCCCCGACATCATAGCAACCGAATAATGCTTTAAACCATTATTTAATAGTCTAGATCCATGGGGCATTATGCCAGTTTCAACTCTATCTATTTCAATCATTTCTTCTGGGTCTACTATTGAAACAGTGCTCTTGTCAGTGTGACCACCATGTAAATTAAAATTAACTATATATAATAGCCCGGTTGCATTAGATATGCCCATAGTTGCTGGGAAGAGTCCAAGTTCAACCCTATCAACCAATTCATCTGTGCCTGTTTTATACTTATATAAATGGCCATAGGGTAAACCGTGTGCCATCGATAAATACCAATAGCTTCCGTCAGGAGAAACTGTAATTCCATGTGGTCCCTCAATCTCAACTGGCCAAACACCAACTGGTATTCTTTTTTCAACATGAGCAGTTTTGCCGTCAAAACGTATTAGAGCAACTTCATCCTCGGATTCAGTGGCACAATAAATATAATAATCTTTTGCACCTAGATGAGTTAAAATAATTAAAGTTGTTAGTGAAAATTGAAATATCCTTTTCATATTATTACCCATTTAATTTGTCCCTAATCTAGTTTCATCTTCTAATTTTATTGCCCATAGTCCATTGTTCATATCTGAAAAATAAATTAGACCTTTATAAGGCATTGTGCCCCACACGTTTGGACGGTTAGCCATGAATCCATCGGGATCACTTGAAAGGAAGAAAGCAATTTCTCTACCTTGTGAATAAATATCGCCCATCAATTCTCCTGAAATATCAACGACTCTTAAGCCTCCTTGATAATATGAAGCAAGTAAAGTGTCTCCATGAATCCAGTGATTATGTGAGCCAGCTTCAGGCACTTGATAAACAGCAGTTTCTTTAGGGTTTTTTGGATCAGTGAAATCAAGAAAATGGAACCCACCTGCCATCCCAAATTGGTTACCCCATTCATCGCCTGCAATAATATAAAATTTATCAGTTGATTGACTTATAAATGGGAAGGCTGCATGATTATGACCATTGGGATCAGCCATTCCTCCGAGCTTTACTGGATTACCTGGGCTACCTTGCCCAGCCATAGCAAGGAAGGGGTTATATTTCATCTTTGATCTATTCTTTTCATTAAATTTTACACCACCAACATCAACTGCATGTACACCATCAGCCCAATTAGATGAATAAGCAATACCATCTTCAACCCATACATCATGCACTCCATGACCAGGTGTATCTAATTCATAGCGGCTTACGCGAAAAGGATTATATGGATCTTCTATGTTGATAACATCATATTTGCGTCCATTATTAACAGCATAAACATGATTATCATAGATGAATACATTATGAACGCCACCAGTCATATCATCATTGAACTCAGCCGTTATTTTTACATTGTAAGGGTCTGTAATATCTAATACAACAAATCCATTTTTGCGGTTTGATGCACCTTCACGAGTTATAACACCAACACGCCCATCTTCCGAAACTTTAACATCATTTACAGTACGTGCGTCTACTGTAATGGTATCAATAATTGCCATTTTAGAAGGATCTGTAACATCCCAGAAATAAGCCTCACCATTCGCTCCCCATGTACCAGTAACTGCAAAATCCTTACCCTTATGCTTGCCCACACCTGGCCAGATCCATAGATCTGAAGTATTCACATCAGACACTGTTCCATGCCCAACTACTTTAACGGTTTTCTTAACATTACGTGGTTCAACTTTTATTGTTTTTCTAGCTATAAATCCTCCAGATTGAGCGGTAATTGTAAATAGCCCTGGTGTATCTGCAACAAATTTTCCTGAAGAATTAATTAACCCAGACGCAGGAAGTCCAATACCGTACTCAACTTTTCCGGTATAAGAGTACACTATAGGAACATCCTTAATTTGACGACCAGATTTGTCAACAGCTTTTGCAGATAACTGTAATACGTCACCAGTCCTTATTTTATCTTTCTCTGCATCAAGCGAAATTTTATTAACAGGATTTTTAATTACTGTTACATTTAATGATTCTGAAACATTATCAACACTTGCTGTTAATTTCACTTTACCAGCTTTTTTAGTAACTAAATTACCATAATCATCAAATTCAGCAATATTAGTTTTACTAGATATTAATTTTACATCTGCATCATCTCTGAGTAGATCTGCTTTGTCATAAACCTCTGTTGTATATCTAACAGATGTACCTGCATATAGTTTTTTTGATGGCCCATTTAAGACAATCCTATCCAATGGAGGAAAAGGAACTTGCACTGTCATTTTATCATAGACTCTATCTTCCCTTTTTTGAGAAATACTTCTAACGGATAAACTAAGCTTACCTGGTTTATATGGTTTAATTGTAACCGTAGCAACACCAGTTGAATCACTCATTCTAGGTTTCGATTCTAATGATCTTCTTGGTGATCCATAAACATAGAATGGATTTTTTATAAGTTCCCCTTTAGCATTTACAAACTTAATGGTTACAGAACCTGTTTCACCTACATTTAAATAAAGCGAATCTGGTTCAAAAACAAATTTCATGTCTTTGTTTTGTTGTGCCCGTGGAGGCTGTCCAACTAATGTAGAAAATGATAATAGAAATACTATTGAATATATTTTTTTCATTTTAATCTCCAATTTTAAGGTGTGTCTGATTCTTTTTCATCAACTAATTGAATACAGTATAATCCTGAATTCATATCAGCAATAAAAATATAATCTTTATATGGTTGAGCGCCCCACACCATTGGTGCATTTGGTATTTTACCTTCTTTGTGTGCTGACTGATATACTCCTATTTCCCTTCCTTGCTTATAGATATCACCTAATAATTCACCTGAAATATCTACAATACGCAATCCTCCTTGATAAAAGCCTGCGATAAGTGTGTCACCATGTACCCATAAATTATGAGATCCTGCTTCAGGGACTTGATAAATAGCATCTTCTTTTGGATTCTCTGGATCAGTAAAATTTAAAAAATGAAACCCTCCTCTTGGATTAGAAGGTTTTCCTTGAGTTGCCATAACACCCCATGGAAAATTTTCATCACCACCAACAACATAAAATTGACCAGTGGATTGACTTAAAAAAGGAAATGCGGCATGATTACGTCCGGTTGGATCTCCCATTTCTGCCAATTTCAATGGATTGGATGGACTCCCTTTTCCTGCCTTTACAAGTAAAGGATTAAACTGTGATTTGGATCTATCAGATTCGTCAAATTTTACACCACCTATATCAACAGCAACAATTCCATCACTCCAATTTGATGAGTAAGCAATACCATTTTCAATCCATACGTCATGAATGCTATGCCCAGGAGTATCCAATTCAAACACTCCTACTCTAAAAGGATTTTTCGGATCATCAATATTAATTATATCATACTTTGTACCATTATTAACTGCATAAACATGGTTTTCATAAATAAAGACATTATGGACACCGCCTGTCATATCATCATTAAACTCTGCAGAAATTGTTACATTATATGGATCTGAAACATCAAGTAAAACAAAACCATTTTTTCTATTAGATGCACCCTCGCGTGTCATAACGCCAACGCGCCCATCTTCAGAAATTTTAACATCATTAACTGTTCTAGCATCAACAGTAATAGTATCAATAATCATCATACTATCAGGGTTTGAAACATCCCAAAAATAAGCTTCACCATTTGAACCCCACGTACCAGTAACAGCAAAGTCTTTTCCTTTATGTTTTCCTATGCCTGGCCAAATCCATAAATCACTAGTTAACACTTCTGAAATTAATCCATGGCCAACTAATTTAATTTTTTTCTTTACATTTCTTGGGACAACTTTAACTGTCTTTTGTGAGGAATATCCTCCTGAAGATGCTGTTATGGTATAGAGACCAGCTGTTTCTGCAACAAATCTACCATCATCTGTTACTAATCCAGATGTTGGTAAACCAAACGTACCATAATCCGCCTGACCGGTATATGTATATGTAAGAGGAGCATCTTTAACTTGTTTTCCTCTCCTATTTAATGCCATTCCATTAATATGTAATACATCTCCAGTTCTAATTTGATTTTTTTCTGTTCTTACAGTTACACTTCGAGTAGGATTTTTTACCACACTAATTTTAAATGATTCTTTTACATCTTCTGCTTTAGCAGAGATGGTAACTCTTCCAGCTCTTTTGGTTTCTAAATTGCCATATGCATCAAAGTCTGCAATGGAAGAATTACTAGATTTTAATTCAACATTAAGATCATCTCTATTAAGCCCCGCTTTATCAATAACTTCAACAGAAAATTCTGTAATTGTTCCAACGTACAATTTCTTAGGCGTACGATTAAATACAACTTTATCAATCGGCGGATATGGAACATTCACTACAAGATTATCTCTTACGCGGTCATCTCTTTTTACTGTAATTGTTTGTGTGCTAAGTCTTAATCGACCTGGCTTATGAGCCATAAGCGTAACAGTAGCTACACCTGTAGAATCACTGATTCGTGGTGATACTGATAAAGATTTTCTCTGACCAAAAACATAAAAGGGATTTTGCGCGAGTTTATCTTTTTCGTTTAATAACTTAATTGTTATCTCTTTAGATTCACCAACATTGATTATTAAGGAATCCATTCCAAATTCAAAATGAAACTTTTCTTTACTGTCATCCTGACCAACCAGCGTTGCAATAATTAAAAACGGTGCAAATAAAAATTTTCTTTTGTTCATAAGTACTATCTCCTCTAGTTCATACTTTATTAAAAATGTCATTAAATCTGATAAGATAAATTTCATCTTCAGATTCTTTAGCGCATAATACACTCATACTGAATGTATAAATTATTGTTGTTTTAATGCTTCCTCTCATTTTTTCTATCTAATTTGTTCCTAATGGTTCATTATCTACTAGTCGAACAGCCCATAAACCATTATTGAGATCAGCAAAATAAATTAAACCCTTATATGGAATCACGCCCCATACATTGGTTATGTTAGCAGTACTACCATTAGGATCTTCACCTTTAAAAAAGGCTATTTCTCTACCTTGTGCATATAAATTCCCCATCAGTTCTCCTGAAATATCAACAACCCTTATTCCTCCTTGATAATAACCAGCAAATAATGTATCGCCTTTAACCCAGTGGTTATGCGACCCAACCTCTGGTACCTGATAAATTGCTGTTTCAACAGGATTTTTTATATCTGTAAAATCAACAAAATGGAATCCTCCTTGATAAATTCTTTCTGGTGATCCAGGAACACTTTTTGCCCACTCATCACCTGTAATAATATAAAATTTATTTGTTGATTCACTTTGAAATGGAAATGCTGCATGGTTATGTCCGTTTGGATCTTCTCTACTACCTAATTTTGTCGGATTACCTGGGCTCCCCTGGCCTGCCAGTGCTAAAAACGGATTAAATTTGTTTCTCGCTCTTGACTTTTCACTCTGCTTTATTCCACCCACATCAACCACATGAACACCATCGCTCCAATTAGATGAATAAGCAATTCCATTTTCTACCCAGACATCATGGATGCTGTGTCCGGGGGTATCTAATTCATAAGACCCCACACGAAATGGGTTTACAGGATC
>CEVO01014113.1_pt1 | contig 12877 bp, 6 predicted proteins | sample 531511 | NCBI WGS metagenome assembly CEVO01 (sample SAMEA2623907, study PRJEB7988) | marine metagenome | biome: marine biome (ENVO:00000447); feature: mesopelagic zone (ENVO:00000213); material: "saline water (ENVO:00002010), including plankton (ENVO:xxxxxxxx)" | depth 800 m | reverse complement strand
AAAGCGACACTGATGGAAGGATTGGTTTCGCAGCGAGTATATTCCCGTGGCACACCAATCTGAGAGACGTTCTGGTGCTCATACTTAAAGGTCGCTTCAAATCTATCGTTCGGCGTCAATACGCCGAGAACCCGAAAGCTGCTGTTTTCCTTGGTACCCAGATCGTCGCCCGTAAGTACGTGCGTGTAACCGGTCTCACCAAGTTCATAATAACGTCCCGAAAGGCGAACGCCGAATGTGTCCGATAAAGCCCAACCGTAAGCGCCCTCAACGCTAATTTCTTCATCATTGCCATAGGACGCGACTAGGTTCCCTTCTGGCTCCGAACCAGGACGACGGCTGATATAACTCAGTGCGCCAGCGGTTGCACTCTGGCCGGCAAATACTGGCTGCGGACCACGCACCACCTCGACCCGCTCCAGGTCAAAGAAGCCGTTCTGGCTCAGGTTATCGCGACCGTAATAAACCCCATCGTGAAATTGTGCGACCGCCTGCTCAAAAGCCTCATTAGCAACCGTGCTGCCGATACCTCGCATAAAGAGATTCTGGCCGGTAAGAGCATCCGACATAAATAAATTCGGTACGAAGGTGGCCAGATCCTCCATGTTCTCATAGCCACCTGCCTGTATATCCTCGCCAGATATCGCCAGAATCGACAGCGGCACGTCCTGTAGGTTCTGCTCGCGTTTCTGCGCGGTAACAATGATTTCCTCAATCGCCTCATCGTCCTGCGCATTAAGTGGCAGTGCAATCACGCCGGCTACAACTAGACTCAACGTGTACTTGCAAAACTTGTTCATGGAATCACCCCGGTTTTAATTCGGTTTGGATACGCAAAAAGAATGCTTTTTAAGCAATAAACATAGGATCGAGTGCCTAATGATAGGAGAGGTTGCTTAACATGTATAGTTTAGTCAATGAGGGCTGTCTGGCCGCTGATGGTGAGAAACGTAGCTATTTTTTGTAGAAATGAATGAAAGTAGCTTCTCAATAATAGGCTTATAGCTCGTAACAAAAAGGGTATTTACGCATCGCTATGCACGCCACGATGCAGTCCCAAACCCACCATTGCTAGTGCTGCAATTAAAACCACTCCGTTCGCAAGACCAGTGATAATAAATGGCGCACCGGGCATCCATGCATCAAACAACAACCCACCGATCTTTGTGGCCAAAAGAATTCCTATCGCCCCGAATAACGTAAAAAGCCCACTAACAGCACCCGTCTCAGTCTCGGAGACTTCCTGTCCAACCAAAGCCATTGCGGTGAGAATAGCGCTCGCCTGTCCCATCCCCAATATTATGACCGCCGGATATGCCTGCACCCCCATGGGTTGATCTAGCAATCCTAGCCACAGGTAACCCACCAGCGCGAGTCCAGTTGCTAGCGCAACAGCGACAACGCGGTTCATCCTGTCTACCAAGAATCCCATTATCGGCATGAAGAGAAGGCCGGCACCCTGCATAAGACCGAACATGATGCCCGCTTCAATCAAGGCCTCCTCGGTGGACATGCCTTGCTCTAATGCAACATGCGTGATCCAAAGGGACAAAAATATGACGACAACGACAAGATCAGTACGTCCTACAAATGCAGCGCCGTACGACAGGGCAATACGTGGGTTGTTTCTGCCGGCAGTGAAACCGATACGGAGTCGCTGCATTAGCGATATCGCGGTATTTTGCGCCGTTTTCAATTTCGAGAGACCAAACCACGCGATCAGTATTCCCGCAAGGGCAATTCCGGCGGTCAACCAGTACGTGTAACGACCGGCTTCTATGGCCGTCGCTTCACCAACAACAAAACGAGCAGGTAAAGGGGCCAAGACGGCGACCACAAACATTACACCCAGTGTACTGAGTACTCCCACAGAAGCAGAAAGCTTGCCACGGCTTTGATTAACAGGGTATTCAGACATAATCGCTATCGTCATGGCACCTATGGCGGCCATGCCGACGGCGTAGATCAATCGATAAGAAAGCAATTCCTCATAACTTGTCGCGAGGGGGTACAGAACGTAACTCAAAGCGACCCCTGCGAGACCGAAAGCAAACACTAAACGACGGCCCATGGTATCGGACCAGGCCCCCATGACCCCCGCTAACAGGATCATCACAACTTCTGACCAAAATGCTAAATCGCCACTAACGGCGCCCTGCTCATTAATTGGGATCCCGAGGTGCTCGGTGAGAATGTAAGGCTGTGCAAAATTAATAAATGGGGCCAGAACTCCTACAAAGAACATGGTCAACAGAAAGGCCCAGCCGTTAATCGCGGTCACCCCAGGAACCAACTGCATCGGTCCTAATTTTCCCGCTGGGAGGTTGTCAGTCCTCATAGTTTCTATTCCTGACTTCCTTATTAATGTATCTCGTCCTGGCTAAATATGCTGTCGCGGTAATGGAAGACTAACGGCTGTCATTCGTAGCAATGGGTTTACGTTTATTCTGTATTGCGGTCGAGGAAAAGCACAGACGTGCAAGTACAGGATCTGTCTCACGGCGCGTGGTATTAGTTGTGAGCTGGACAGGAGAATCAGCTTACAATTTGATTATTCCTTTGAGGTAACTAATCGCTAGATATTTGAGCCAGATGAACGGCGGATCCGGGCCAGAAGGCGTGTAACGCGGGTTTGTGCGAACAGGCTGATCATGCAGTCAATGGACTTGGAGTGTCATACATGAAGAATGGTTTCTCACACGTAGGTCTCTCTACTCGCGACATGGAGGCAACCATCGAGTTCTACCAGGGCACACTTGGTTTCGAGTGTGTGGCGGATAATCAGATATCCGTCGAAGAGGGCGGGCATCTGCGGCAAGTGCTTTTCGATATCGGAGCTGGTCAATTCATCGCCTTTATGGAGTCCCACGGCGTGCCGAATATCCCCACGGAGTACAACACGGGCATCAACGCGGCACTCGGCGTTCCGAACATGTTCTATCACTTCGCGTTCAGCGTCGAAACGCCCGAAGCGCTCACTGCCAAGCGCAATGAACTGGTCGCAAAGGGAGTTCGAGTGAGCTCCTTCGTGCTTCACGGCCCCGGGAAGTCATTCTATGTGAAGGACCCGAATCAAATTCAACTCGAGTTCACCGCTTCGGTGCGCGAACTCGATTCTAATGACGCGTCAGGTTCATTCACGATTCAAAGGGCTATGCTGGATCCGGAGGACTGACGCGCTGACGGATAGGGGTTGGAAGCAGTTTGACGGATCGTCAAACCCGCACCCAAAACAAAACGTGCAAACAGGAAAATGAACTAGGCCTATGGCATGGCAGCAGGAATAAAGATCAGCACGCCGATAATAATCATTGGAACCACACTTGAGCGATTATCGGTCGAAACCGTCACGTCTATTGCGTACCCTTATTCAACATAGCGCGATACATGCGGAGCAAAAGCATGCATAGAGCCGACAACGAACCCCGTATTTACTTATCGCAACGTACATACAGTTGTGCCCGAATTGTCACTGTGTGGGCCAACACCCAGTCACACCCGTCACAATATCGAAATCCGTGTAATGCGTGAATCCAACGAACCGCTATCTCTAGCTGGAACCCCGGCAGCGCCGCCGCTCGGATATTACAGCTGGATGCTCGGGCAGGCCGCTCGTGAACCCCTGTACGTGATGGCGGTCATCTATATCTTCTTTCCTTACTTTAGCAATGTTGTGGTGGGTGATCCGGTTCGCGGTCAGACGCTCATCGGATTGCTCCAAGCCAGTTCAGGCCTGATCATGGCGCTTACTATTCCATTCCTGGGATCGATTGCCGACAAAATCGGCCAACGCAAACCTTGGATTATTAGTAGCCACGTTGTTATGGGTTTAGTCGCAATCACTTTTTGGTGGATGCTCCCGGAAGAAGGTGGGCTCAGCTTGAACGCGAGTCTCGCGCTGTTACTGGTATTTCTAATTGCGTTTGGTTATGCCGAAGTTTTCCACAACGCAATGCTGCCAAGTGTTGCGCCTGCGAATAAGGCCGGAATCCTTTCAGGTATGGCTTTTTCTGCCGGTAACTTGTGTGCGATCACCTTCATGCTCGTCATCCTGATCGGGTTCGCGCTACCAGGCACACAGGACTGGTCCTTTTTACCCGATCAAACACTTTTGGGGATTGACCAGTCGACACATGGACACGATCGGATTGTCGGACCGATCGGTGCAACCTGGTTGTTCTTGGCAACCTTACCGCTGGTGCTATTTACTCCGGATAGCGTTGCCTCAAAACAATCTATCTCCACCGCTGTGCGACAAGGATTGGGAGACGTCGTAACCACCGTCAAGCAACTGAAGCATTACTCCAATATCGCCCTCTATCTATTGGCTCGTATGTTTTATAACGATGGCGTTATGGGCGTTGTAATTTTTAGTGGCGTATACGCTTCAGGTACTTTTGGATGGGATGCAACATCGATGCTGCTGTTAGGGCTATGCACAACTGCATCTGCAATGCTTGGGGTCTACCTCGGTGGCCTACTCGATGACAAATTTGGTTCCCTCACCACGCTAAGACTAACTGTTGTTCTGGCGACCCTGACTTTACTAACCCTCGTATCAATTCAGCCCGACACTGTTCTATTCGTCATTTCCGTCAGCACGGAACCGGCCTGGGCTTTTCCCTACTTCAAAACATTCGCCGAGATATTCTATTTCTTGGCGTTCCAGATCTTTGCCGCATTAGCCTTAACAAGTCTTTCTGCATCCCGAACCTTCATGGCGCGGATCTGTCCCCCGGAGAAAGCCACCCAATTTTTTGGACTCTACGGCTTAAGTGGAACTGTAACGCTGTTTCTTGGTCCCTTAATGGTGGCAAGTACAACGGACTGGCTCCAGTCTCAGCAACTGGGATTCGCATCTCTCATCGTACTGATGCTGGTCGGTACGGTGATACTGTTTAAAGTAAAACAAGAGCAATCAATGATCGCACCAAGCTAGTGCCTGATTGATCCCCGTCAGCACGGGTTGGATAGATTGCCAAATGGCGAGGAACTTACGGAGGGACTAGACCCGCTCAACTTTGCGGTATGCTTTACACCGCGTGAAGTTGCCGGGACAGAAGCTTCGAACTCAAACGATACACCGCCATGTCAATCAAGCTACCTTCTCTCAATAACCCACTTCAAAAATCTCTCGATGCCTTAAAGAATGTTTCCGAGACTTTATCCGATTCGTTCAAAACATTAGAGGCCGGGACACGAAGTATCGACGCGTTAGATACCGATGCCCGGATAGCCTTCGCCTGGGTCATGTATGACGACACCGGCAACCCATACTACGCACTCGAGTGTTTAAAAATCTGTCGGGAGCAAGATCAGGTACCGCCACCCGAAGTGCAGGAGTATTTCGATAGTGTTGTCAACGACGCTTTAGCGTACGGCGACTTACGCAAAGCGTTAGACCCCAACCAAAAGAACGCTTTCGATGTCTACAAAAAACAACGGCGGAACATCGACGCAGTAATTCAATACGTTACTTTGGTCGAAAACGGGATGTCCAAGGCCGAAGCGAGGAAACGTGTCGTACCAAACCTAGAGAAGCCCATCGGTGATCGCCAACTCGAAAGGATCACCGATAAGTACGAACATTTAGTCAACAAACGGTTCCCTCGATTAAGGAGCTGAAGACCCGCACCGCAGGGATATACTCGCTACCATCAAGATTTTTCGGGGCAGCAACACGCCGCGGTCTTTAATCTAATCCGTCGTCACGACCATTGAGGCAATGTACCCTTTGATCTCGTTCGAAGTCGTGCGGGTCGCGGACTCGGCAATGACTCCCTGAATAAGAGCGTCTCCATCAAATCCGAAGAGATACCGAAGTAACAACAAACCATCCGTAAGCGCCTCGGTTTGACCATCGCCGTCAATGTCGATCTGGCTTAAGTTCGTTTCCAAGTACGTGGAAATAGCCGCAGGATCAAGGCGTGTGGCCGAGGCAGTCATCGCACCTTCGGTCAACGACGAATCAGCGAATCCAAATAAATGACGAAGGACAAGTAAGCCGTCGGTCAGCGCCGCCGTCGTACCGTCAACATCAATATCCAAGTTGAAACAACCACGGCACGAGTTGCGATCCATCGGATCGGTCCCGTCAGACTCTTCCTGTGCGTCAGAAACGCCGTCCCCGTCGTCATCGGAATCCGCGTTGTTACCCAAACCGTCGCCGTCAGTGTCCAGCGACTCCGATGCGTCGACGGGAAATACGTCGGCCGTATCCGGGATGCCATCCCCGTCGTCGTCACCGTCACACGCGTCTCCGAAGTCGTCACCGTCGGTATCCGTCTGCATCGCATTGGTCGCCAACGGACAGTTATCTACTACGTCCGACACTCCATCGGCGTCATCGTCGGTATCCGCGTTATTGCCAATACCATCTCCATCAGTATCCAAAGACTCCGAGGAATCAATAGGAAACGCGTCTGCCCGATCCGTAACGCCATCGTTATCATCGTCATCGTCGCAGGCGTCACCGCGGCCGTCCCCGTCCGTATCGAGCTGACTGGTGCTCACAATCAGGGGACAGTTGTCCAGTGCGTCCGCGATACCGTCCGCGTCATCGTCCGTATCGCACGCATTGCCCTCTCCGTCTGCATCAGTATCGAGCTGGTCCGTGTTGACCACCAATACACAGTTATCGATGTCGTCATCGATTTCGTCTCCGTCAACATCAATCTTGAATAGAACCGCCAATTCATTCTGGAAGTAGCTCGCATTGAACACGACTTGGGTGCCGACGTTACCGTCAGCGCTGGCAATCCCCACCGTCGCGCTATCGAGTGTCATTCCTCCTCGAAAATCCAAGTACTGAATCAATATTCGTCCATCGGGTTTAAGAATGACTTCAGCATCCACACGACCCGTATCGTTCACCCACTCACCGTAGTCATCAAATTGGACAACTAGGTCGCCATCCACAACTTCGTAGTACACGTTCGAATCGGTCCGTGGATACAAATCGTCCCACATCCACGCGATGACATTGTCGTAACCGTATGAGTTCGGCGTGGCGTGATTATCAACAGTGAAATATTTGTCGACGAAGCTGATGGCACCATTTGATTGCACGTAAAACTCTGTGCGCGTCTCCCCAAAAAATTCGAAATCGAAACCGATATCAAACGGACCCACATGATTGTCGTCCGTTAGGCCAGCGATCTCAGTGCCGGTCGCTGCAATATCCAACCACTCGAAGCCCGGGCCACCCGCCGCTTTATTGTCGGACCAACTGTAGCGTTCGCAAGCATCCCCGATACCATCCGCATCGGTGTCTAACTGATTAAGGTTGACGACAAACGGACAGTTGTCCAGGCCGTCATCAATTCCGTCACGATCCACATCGAAACTGAAAACAATCGCTAGCTCATCGTGCAAGTAACCCGAGTTATATGCGGCTCGCATCCCGTGCGTACCGTCCGCGTTTTGGATGCCAACGGTAGAGCTCGTGAGCTCGATCTCGTTCTTAAAATCCAAATATTGGAACACGATGTCGCCATTTTTCTTGAAAATAACCTCAGCATTGACGCGTCCCGAATCGCTCGCATACTCGCCATAGTTTGCGAACTGGATCACCAACTTGTCCCCTTCAACCAATTGGTAATACACGTTCGAAAAAACCCTCGGATACAAGTCGTCCCACATCCACGCGATCACTGGAACCGGCAAATCTTCTGACGGAATGGTTTGGTTTTCCGGGCCAAAAGTTAGGTCATGCAAACTAATCACGCCGTTCGACTGCACATAAAACTGTGTGTGCGGATCGCCGTAGAACATGAAATCAAAACCTATGTCGAATGGTCCCACGTGGTTGTCATCGGTTAAGCCCGTAATTTCGGTACCGGTCGCTGAAATGTCGATCCAGTCGAAGGCCGGACCAACCGATGAATCGCTATCGAGCCATCGAAGGCCAATCCCGGGATCGTCGTCATCGCAAGCATTCCCGATGCCATCATCGTCGGTGTCGACCTGCTCGGGGTTCAAGACTAACAGGCAGTTATCGGTCTCGTCGGCAACGGCGTCGCCATCGTCATCAAGATCCGCATTGTTACCTACCCCATCACCATCCGTGTCCACTGCTTCCGAGGAATCGAGCGGAAACGCATCGGCGGTGTCCAAGACGCCATCCGCGTCATCGTCGTCGTCACAGGCGTCACCGAGACCATCCGAATCCGTATCAACCTGACTTTCGCTGACCAACAACGGGCAATTGTCGGACGAATCGGGCGTACCATCGCCGTCGTCGTCATCGTCGCTATTGTTACCGACACCGTCGCCGTCGGTATCTACCCACTCATCGACGTCATCCGGAAACGCATCAACGCTGTCGGCTACGCCGTCACCATCCCTGTCGTTTTCGATCGCGAAATCGATATCCGAAATCGCAAAAAAAACATGGTCTGAGCCCTTTACTTTGAATCTCGCGGCCGCGACTTCTAGATCCGGTAGCGCGATGTCATGCGATCCATCATTTAACACTCTCTCGGCTAGGGTCACGGGGTACAGCGCACCACCATTCATCGACAAAAAAATATCCACGTGGGTCGCGTTAACGGGAGCTTTATCCGTGTTCGCAACATCCCACGTAATCGTCTGCGTGGTGTTTCGAGCATACGCAGCAGTCGAAGACGTCACCAAAAAGGGACCAGAGGTATCGGTGACTGAATAACTGACCGAATCGTCGGCAACGCCACCGCCATCCGCGCGGTTGTCACGGACCGTCGCCTTGAATGTCAGATCGCGAGCGTATGTCGGTAACTGCTCACCGATCACGGTCGTGTTGGCCGTCAAGTCGTCCAATCGCGGAAAGACGCGGGTGGCACCGGTAGTCGCGGGTGGCCAAGATCGAAATATTGGTTGATTCCCGGACGGTTGTGAGAGGTCATCATCGGTACTCGCCGTCGAGGGTCCGAGGTCGAATTGCTCCCAATTGAAGGTCAGTGTGTCTTGATCGACATCGTTTCCCGCCATCGTCAATTCAAACGGAGTCAAGATGGGAATCGAGAGATTGCCTTCTGGCATGGTGAGCGTTGGCGGTGAATTGCCTGTCTGTTTGATTGCCGCACACGCGTTGCCACCCCCGTTCACGGAGAAAGCGATGATCTCGTTGTAACTCGCGTTATGAAAATAACCGTCGCCCGAACTCTGAAGATTAGGTGCGCATAGACCCCCATACGCCATAATCGTGGAGCCACTACCTGGCTCGTACGCCCCACCGCCGTATCGATTTCCCCCGCACGAATTGTTGAACGTGTGGTTCGCCCCAAATTGGTGGCCCATTTCATGCGCAACGAAATCGATGTCGAAAGGGTCGCCAATCGGCGCGCTGCGTCCCGTGACACCATGCGCTTTGTCGCCGCGACAAACCGATCCCAAGACTGCCACGCCGCCGCCGGCGGTACTGAAAATGTGACCAATATCGTAATTGGCCGCTCCGATCACGGCATCAATATTGGTTTGGTTTTCGCTCAAAAGCGTTCCACCGTCGTCGTTGGTATAGGGATCTTCGGCAGCATTGGTGTATACCAGCAGATCGTTATCGGCGACTAACACCATCCGGATGGCCACTTCGCGCTCGTAGACCCCATTGATCCGATTCACGGTGGTGTTCATCGCAGCCACCGCACCCGCAACCGTGCCGCCATGAAAAGTTGTGTATTCCCCGGTGACGGCCAATGCCAATCGATAGGTTCTGAGCTCCGTCCCCGACGAGGTCTTTTGAGCGACGACGTCCCGTTTGCGCAGGACTTCTTTGGTAGCTTCCTTCCGGCGAATAACGTCGTCGAACTTCGAGTCGACCGATTCGTTCCTTCGTATCGGTGGAATTTCTTCGAAGACGGGAACGTTGTTTTTTTCGTATTCCGTTTTCCAGTAGCTAATGTAACGTTGTAGATCGTTCGGCGAGTACGGATCGATGTAATAGGAGTCCCCCTCGCTAATGACGGCACCGTGGAAGCCCTGCGGCGTGACGTCGAACCGAAGCGTCGCTGTTGGATCATCAATTCCCTGACCCGTATACGTCTTGATAGAAGGGAACTTAGCCGCCAGTTCCGGGGCCATCACGGGCGCTTCGACTATCCGAAATTCCTGGTCCGTCCCGTCCGGCAATGGAATCGCGATCTTGTATTCGGATTCATGCAACGGCACGTTGTTTTCATGTGGAACGGTTGCCAATTCGAGCCTGAACATACCCAAATCGATACGAACGTTACGGTACGACGCAGGAACAATACGGCGCTCGTCCGTCGATGTCGGCTCCGAACCATCAACCCAAAAAACCGTGGGCTCGGCTCCAATTGCCGCGCTATAGCAACACAACAAAAGAAGCATCTCCCAACATTTTCGAAAACGCGCGTTAGCTACGATTGGTCGGACCAGTGTGCAACCTCTCTTGATCATAACGACTCGGTCGCGTCGAACGATTTTCGACCATGGACCCAAGACACCGCCGTCTCGGAGCCCGGTTGCTTAAGCGCGAGAACCGTCCACAACTGAGCAAGGTCGTGGATTCGGATCGAGTCAATCGCGATCAGGACATCGTCTTGCGATAGTCCACAACGCTCGGCAAAACCACCTTCATCAATGTTTACGATCTCAAGACCTATGGGTGTTTGTTGAACGGTCGCCCCAAGACTCGGCCCCCAACGGTTATCTGGCGCGTGCACACGACGTTCAAGATAGAGCCGAAAATTGGCAACAATCTGCAGCCAATGCGTTTCAAATATTTCCTTCAACGGGAAGAGAGAGGGATCAAAACCACCCTGTTCGATATGCACTCTAGTCGGCCATCCCGACGCGTTAGCAGGTTCCACACGGATTGTGATCTCGGTTTCCATACACGGCCAATCGTCCTTGCGGCATCGCAACCAACAGCGTTCCGGTTCGTATTCAAGGACACGTGCTCGACAGCCCGGTAAGTCCGTGTCTGAGGAAGGAAAACCCGGGATTCGGCAGATTTCGCCTTGGACGTCGAACCGGCAATTTTCCCAAACTTCGTGCCTCGGCACATCGAGATTGAATATGGCCTTGAACCCTTTATCCACGTTGCAACCAGGCGCACTAAAGCCGTAAACGCAAGGATCGTCCCCTTAACCCGATGGCACAACCCTGCAAACCTAAAATAAGATCCTGTTTCACGAAAATGGGCTCCCAGATAGGCGAGTAAAAATGGCCCGAGCAGGGAGGCGTCTATCAGCGCGCGATCGGACGGAGTTCTCGTTCAGTATATGTTCAGGCCCACGACAGGTCGTGGCGAGAAAGCGGGAGGGAACGTACGCGCTTGCCCGTTACCCGGAAAATGGCGTTGCAGACCGCGGGCGCTAAGGGTGGCAAGCCCGGCTCACCCATGCCACCCCACTTGTCTCCACCAGCAAGAGAGAAGTGCGTATCCATCTCGGGCGCGTCAATCATGCGAGCAATCTCGTAGTTGTGAAAATTGCTCTCAACGACGGCTCCATCACGAACACGGATTTCGCCAAATAACGCTGCCGTCAATCCGTACATAATGCCGCTCTCGACTTGTTCCCCAGCGGTCAAGGGATTGACGAGGTGGCCACAATCGACCACCGAGACGACCCGCTCCACCTTGACCTTTCCAGTTCGCGTCACGTGAACATCTGCGACCTGACCAACAATGGAACCGAAAGATTCATGAATAGCCAACCCTTGCGCCCTACCCGAAGCCATGTTTTTTCCCCACCCAGACTTTTCTCTGAGAACTTCTAGGACTCGGGATAAATCTGGCTCTTCCTCAAGCAACGACAATCGAAACGCAAAAGGATCGGCGTCCGCATGCACGGCCATCTCATCGACAAAACTCTCCATGGCGAAGGCGTTTTGTGAACTACCCACCGAGCGCCAAAACCACGTCGTTAGATGCGTGTTCTTAATGGTGTGCGTCGCCCTCTTTTTAGGAATCGCATATGGGATCTCCGCCAATCCCTCAACCGAGGTCGGGTCGATTCCTGAACGAACGATCCACCGATTGATGCCCGCCAAAATCGAATGCGTTACTGAATGATTCGCCAGAGCGACGGATTCCTTCTTTTCGTCGAAACCAGCGGTAAATCGTATCGCCGACATCGGCCTAAAGCGTCCTTGCCGGACATCCTCCTTTCGCGACCAAATGAGCTGGACCGGACGCTTAGCTTGCATGCCAATACGCACCGCATCGCCAACATAGTCCGTATTCGAACGACGTCCAAAACCGCCACCGAGAAAGCAGTTATGGGTGTACACGTTGTCCGTTGAAATTCCAGAGGTCTCCGCACCGATTGTCGTCGCCCCCTCAGGATTTTGGGTGCCCGTCCAAATATCCACCCGATCATCTTGGACATGCACCGTACAGTTAAGCGGCTCCATACACGTATGCGCGAGATACGGCGCAAAATAGTCTGCCGTAAGAGTTGAATCCGAAGCTTCAAGTGCTGTTTCTATTTCGTCTAACGAAGCTTGAGTTTCTGACGCGTCGACACCCTCTTCGTCTAGCGCAGCACGAAATTCGGCCTCCCAATTCTTGGTCGATGTGCCGGCACCCGAGCCCTTGTTCCAATCCACCACGAGCGCATCAACCGCCGTTTGGGCTTGCCAATAGTGGTCGGCCACCACGGCTACCGCCGTCTCAAGATTTACGACTTGAATGAATCCTGGAAGGTCTTGGAGAGAATCATCGTTGTAACTTTCAACGGTCCCACCAATCACGGGACAATGCTTGATCGCCGCATACACCATCCCATCCAAACGAACGTCCATCCCATAGATAGCGGATCCGTTTACCTTCAACGGCACTTCCACTCGCAACGTCGGTTGGCCAATCAATTCGTACGCGGTCGGCTCCTTGATCGCAACGTCGCCTACATCGATCAGTACCGCATCGGCCGCA
>CEVO01094121.1_pt1 | contig 12889 bp, 11 predicted proteins | sample 531511 | NCBI WGS metagenome assembly CEVO01 (sample SAMEA2623907, study PRJEB7988) | marine metagenome | biome: marine biome (ENVO:00000447); feature: mesopelagic zone (ENVO:00000213); material: "saline water (ENVO:00002010), including plankton (ENVO:xxxxxxxx)" | depth 800 m | reverse complement strand
CTCGCCTCGGCTCGCCAGTGGGGCGGCCTTCGGCGGAGACATCCATCACGTAGAGCGCCCCATCCAGTACAAAACTCATCTTGCCGCCATCAGGCGACCAGACGGGGCCATTGTCGGAGCGAGTGGTGATGGAGGCATGCTCGGCAACGGGATAGAAGCGCTGCTCACCCGACGCGACATCGACCACCAGCACCTGATTGGTGCCCTCCCTGAAACGGCTGGTGTAGGGCACGACACCGGCAAGCGCGACGTGCTTGCCATCGGCCGACCAACTGGCGCGGCCAGGCTGAAACATGCCTTCGACGATAGCGCGACTTTCACCTGACGCGATATCGATCACCTTGGTATCGCCCGCGGCATTCTGATAGACCAGCCTCGAGCCATCCGGCGACCAGGCAGGATAAAGCTCTGTCGCATCGGAGTTCGTCAGGGCCCACGTCTTGCCGCTCGCCATCTCGCGAATCCAGATGTCCAGAGCGCCATGGCGATCACTGACGTAGGCCAGTCGCTCCCCATCAGGCGACCAAGCAGGGTCGGACTCGTAGTAGACATCGTTGGTCAAGCGTTGCGGAGCCTCGCCGAGCGTCATGAGCCACAAGTCATTGAGCGCGGCAAAGGCGACCTGAGTGCCGTCGGGATGCAACGCTGGCGTCACGATCCCCTTCACTCGGTGCCGCCCGAACCCGACAAGATCGTTCTCGCGGCTGAAGTTCGGTCTGTCGATCGATAGGCTGGCGGCAAAGGGAATCGGGACCAGATCATCAGACCCGGCTTCCAGGCGCATCAGTTGGCCATCGGCCGCCAATACCGCACTGCCGTCGGCCTGCCAGTCCACGCGGAACGGGAACACATCGTGTCCGTCGAGGCGCACCTCGTCGCCCAGCATCAATTCGGTCTTGCCTGGTGTCGAACGAATCCAGGATATCGGCTCATTGTCCCCCGCCGACCAGGAAGGGGCGTAGGCAATCCCCTGAATATCGGAGACCAATGCCCGGATGTCTCCTGCGCGGCTTACCTCCTTGATACTCGTGCGATCGGCGACGTAGGCAATACGATTGCCGTCTGCTGCCCAGGTGGGATACGCCTCTTCTTCAGGCGTATCGGTCCACTGGGTAAGGGCCCCCGTTTCCAGCGTCATCGTCCAGACGTCATAGCTACCGTCCCGGTCGGACACAAAGGCGATTTCACTGCCATCGGGCGAAAGCTCCGGCTCGCGCTCGTCCCAGGGCGCACCCGTGAGCGGTTTCAAGCCTTCGCCATCGCTGTCCATCATCCAGATATCGAAGGTTCCCTGCTGGTAGGCCTGCATGACGATAAGGTCACCGGACGGCCCCCAGTGCGGCCTGGCCGGATCGAGACCAGGCTCTGTTAGCTTCACCGTCTCCCCCGACGCCATGTCCAGGCGCCAAAGCACACCTTGAATATCGAGGACGGCCTGGCTGCCGTCTGGAGAAACAGTGGCGGCAAGGTTCGTCACTTCCTGGAAATCGATGTCGACGGGTTCCGCTGCCGCCGTTCCTCCCACCATAAAAGGCACCAATGCAATGCACCTTATTGGTCTTGAGAAAAACATGGCTTTCTCCTACGTCAAAGCGCAATAAAGAGGGCATGCTGACGTAAGAAAGATAGATTCCACGATTAAAGAGTCGTCATGTTTTTTAGTAGCAACGACTTTCGTCTTGCTCCGATCACCTACAATCTTGCGAAATATTTCAACATCAGAAAAAAATGCAACGTTCGCAGATAGAAAACCCACAAAAAAGAGAGCTAAAATCTCTTTCCTCCTGTTCAAATAACGGAGGCCTCGATAAACCATCTTGGTTTCATTCGACTGAAGTCTCGTCGAACATTACGCTTTAATGATTTCTTCGAATCCAGTACGCGCTCTCCCCCCTCGTCTCGACGAAAGACGACCCAATGCCAGAACGGTCGCCCTCTCTCCCGTCGCCATTTAATCGCCAGCACAGCCAGGTCGGGAAGCCCCTCCCAGGACTCGAACGGCAACTCCCTGGCGCCCAGCTCGACCCCCAGATCGGTTGCCAGCCGCCTGACGTATGCGGTATCAGACCAGAGCGCCTGGTCCTGTGCGTGGATGCCCAACGCCTTGGCCCTGCTCCTGGCCTCGGCGTAGCTTACGCCGGCCAGAACCGCGCACGTCGCGATACCGCAACCGGATATCTCTTCCTGAACAACTGCTTTCATTACTTGCCCTCCTCCATTGGCCGTTCAGCGCACGGCCACTAGGCGCCGTCCGAAAAGTCGACGAGCGAAGCGCTCGTCAAGCCTCCCTCGACAGGCTGCCTCGCCAGCAGGCGGGGAATCCCGCAACCAGATGGCGTTACGCCGAGGCGCAGAACTCACCAATCAGTAAAGGGCCGGAACCCTGCATGGGTACCGGCCCCTCCTGCCATCTCTTTTCCTTCTACTTTCTTGCGTCTCTTGTGGGCTCGAGCCTAGCCGATGGGCTCTACCTCGACCAGCGGCTCCCGCGGCAGCAAGGGTCGCCAGTAAGCAAGCTCGGCGGCCACCGGCAACAGATTGACCGACACATCCTTGCGAGTCGGTTTGCACGGACGGCAGCGTCGCTCGATACCGGGCTGATTGAGCTGAATACAGGTGTACAGCTCCAGGCCACGGGCATCGATGGCGCTGACACACAGCTCGCACTTGAACGACTGGCCCATTTCGGTCGCGACCTTGAGGCGTCGTCCCTCCAGTCGATAGGGAATGATGCCTGCCGCGCTCTTCACCTTGCCATCGCCCTGTTCCAGGGTCTGCCCACACAGGCACCACTCGTAGTCCACCGGGAAGGCGGTGAGCCTGGGCCAGGCTTCAAACACGCCGCACCATCGCACCGGGCTGGAACGACAACGAGAACAGTCCTTCGCAATGTAGTCAGTCACCTCTCCGCGCTCTGTCACGCTCCATCGTGCCGCAATATCCAGCGATGGCGTCGGGGTGTCGAAGGTGATCCAGTCCAGATGCAGTGCACCCTGCTGATCGATCTGGCGCCAGGCACGTAACTTGGCCAGGCGCCCTTCGGACGTGCGCATCCCGAAGACCACCTCATGGTGAGGCATGAACAGGAACCATCGTGGCCACGTGAGGGGTATCAGGCCCAGAGACATCTGGCTTGTTGCCAGCGGCAGGCGCGATATCTGCACCGGTGTCAGCGCGCCGAAGGAGGTCCCCGTGACCGTCAGCCCACTGCCACCGACGGCATTCAAGCCACTTGCGGGATTCCAGGCGAGATCGGTTCCGGGCAGCACCCCCGCACTGAGGGCGCCACTGTCCAGATCCACCGAGAACCCTTCGAGACCGACGTTTCCGCCCTGGTGTTTTACCGGCACCGAGACTGACCGCACGATGCTCGAGCGCAATTCCAGATCATCGAGGACGATACTGGACAGCGTCAGACCACCACCGATAGGCCCGAGCGGGATCGCCGGCAGGCCACCAATGGCCCCACTGATTCCATCCGAAATCAGACCATCGGCGATGCCTTCTGCCACCGCCTCGACAATCGCCAGCACCACGGCGGCAATGATGACTCCGACGATACCGCCGAACAGACCTCCCAGACCGAGTGAGGCAAGCCACACCCACCAGGCCAGGTCCACATCGGTATCCACCACCGGCGTGGTGGCAGTCACCGTGATCGCCCCAGCATCCAGACCGATATCGATGAAGAACGAGAAATTCGACTCCGCCGACCAACCACTACCCGAGTCGGTGGCACGTCCCGTGACGGAAATGCGATTACCGACAACGCGAGCCTCGAGACTTCGAAGCGTCCCCTGACCGCCCGGTGCGGGGATACTGCGGTTTAGCCTCAAGGGGGTGTCGAAATCGGTGACAGGTCTGCCCATGGAGCTTGCGATACGTGGGCGCATTACCCTGGCCAGCAACCAGAAGTTGCTCATCGTCACCAGCGACTGGCTACCGGCAGGGATCAAGCTCGAGGTGACGTTATTGATATTACCCCCGCCGTCGCTGGACATTCGCACACCGAACGCAAGGCAATCACGATCCAGTGCCGTGGTATCGTTCACGGTGGTGACATCGATGTCGAAGACGGTTGTCGCATCCGTATCGTCGACGACCGGGATCGCTGGCGTCAGATCGATTCGACCGATGCTGGACTGAAGCTGGTCGAGCACGACTCCCGCCATCATGTTCTGCGCCTGCGTGAGGCTCAGCCCCGCAACATCCAGAAGCGGCTCAAGCAGTGACACCGACGCAGGATCGAAGGCCACATTGAGCGTGGGCGCACCGGCATTGAAGTCCATGGTGGCGAACTGATTGCTGCCCTCGGTCACCATGGCGATACTGTCCACCACCGTGATGGCGCCACCGATCGGGGCGACCGTCAACGCCAGGGGCGCGGTGATCTGGAGCTGAGAATTGGAAAAGGGAACAGTCAGCCCCATTCTCGGCCGAGGGCGGTCCAGGTCGGCGACGGGGGTATCGAAATTCAGATCGGCGCTCCCGCTGACACCGCCTGCATTGACTGGCACGCTGATACTGGGTGGAAAGATCCCTCCGGCGAGGAAGGCCGTGGCAAGTTGATTGTTGAGTTCGTTCTCGGAAATCTGAACGAGCATGTCAAAACCGGCTGTTCGATCCAGTGCCATGACTAGCCCTCCTTGTGAACAGCAAAGCCATCATCATCCTGCGGCTTCGCACCCGGCTTGATCTCGCCGATACGACCACGCGGGAAGGCCGCAGCCTTGAAACCCGCCACCTTCACTCCGGGACCGACTACTGCTGTCTGTTCGACCTCCCCATGGGCCCGCTCGACGGCCTTCAGCTCCTGCCTTGACAATTTGACACCGGCCTTGAGCAAGGCCTCGACAGGACGCGCCATGTATAGGCTCGCGTTCGCCTCGTCCTTGGCCAACCACTCCATCATCACCTTGTCGGCCTCCTGGAGTTTCTTCATCACCTCCTCTGGTAACGCCAGCGGCTTGGCATCCCGACGGGGCGCTCCCTTGCGAGGACGGCAGCGCAGAGGACGCTTGGGCAGCGCGAAGTCTCCTCCAGGCACAAGGCGCACATTGATGTTGGCCTCAAAGCCCTGGGGCACCCTGGCCACCACGAGCTCTTCCGCCCGATCCTTGCCCAGCCCCACCTGAGGGCGGCATGGGCAGGGATCGGGGTCTTTTGACGTGTTCATGTGTTGGCTCCTTGACGTTGAATGACGTTTGCAACTTCGCAGGGCAGCGCAGTACAGGTCGTCAACAAGAAGCTCGGCGAGAAATAACGCTACCCGGGTCATCGAATCGATGACCGCGCGGGGGTAGTCGACTTCCGGGACGTCAGCCCACCGAAACAGGAGGCAGGCGACCGGAATCTGGTGCTATGCGAGGAAGGAGGGAAACATGCTCGGACACCGGAGCTTTGGATAACGGGCAAGGCGCCCCGACAGCGTCCCCGCGCTGGCCTCTTTCATCTGACACGGAAAGGAAAGCGCTTCTGGCGGCGCAGCCCTGAACAAAATGTGCTTAAAAAGGCACCGGGGCCACGACCGCAGGACACCAAACATCTCGGCTAATTTATCAAGTACTTACCAAGTATTCCTGATGGATTCAATCAGAATGACTACCCCCGTAGAACACTCTTCCTAAGTAAACTTGGCCTTTGAAGCATAGACTGTCTTCGTCAATGTGACGATGTCCAATCAGCCATCAGGTCAACAAACGAAGGCACCCCGCCGAGAGGCTTTCTCGACGGGGTGCCTGAAGGAGTCGGCGTAACGTTCACCGGGACAACCGGTGGCCCTTAGCGATTGATCTCGACACGAATGATGCGATTGGTGGCGCTCTGATGAATCAGCAGCTCGCCATTCCGGGTCGGTCGCATATGCCGCACGATACCTGCGTAAATACCGCCAGACGGGATCGCCCAGCTCTGGAAGGTCTCGGTGGCGGGATCAAAGCGCACCAGGGCATCGGGGCGCATCCCGGATTCGTTGTACCAGACCACGCCATCGAGTACCGCGATCGCGTAGGGATGAGACTTCTCGCCGCTTGGCGACGGCCACTCCTGCACCTCACCGCTGCGGGGGTCATAGCGCCCAAGCCGGCCCCTTCCCGAATTGACGTACCAGATCATGCCGTCATCGGCGATATCGAGCCGGCGCACAGTGGTTGCCTGGTGGGGAAGCTCGATTTCGGTAAGCGCCATGGTGTCGGGATCGACTCGTACCAGGCAGTTGCTGCCATTGCAGGCCACCCAGGGGGTGCCCTCTGCATCGATCTTGATGCCGTAGGGCCGCGCCCCAGTGGTGGGCATGGCAACGAGTTCGACCTCACCGGTTTGTGGATCGAGGCGTCCGACGCGATTGGCGTGCTGCGCCGTAAACCAGAGGAGGCCGTCATCATCGAACACGGCCGTGTGGGGATCACGCACCGAGGGGTCAGGCATGTCGACCACCTCGATATCCCCACTGGCCGGGTCGAGACGCCCCAGCGTCCCGTTCTTGTTACCGGTAAACCACACGCCGCCGTCACGATCTAGCGTTACCGAGTGAGGCATGCTGCCAGGCGGCAGTGGGTATTCGCGCATCTCACCGGACATGGGATCAATGCGCCCCACCAGATTTCCCCATTGGCCCGCCCACCAGATCCCGCCATCTGGCGCCTCGGCCGGATCCCGCGAGCGTTGCCCGAGCGTCGGCACCACCCATTCGTGGAAGCTGATATCGGTATCTCCCTCAAGCAACGTCGGTGCCCGTCGCTCATTGGGAGGAAAATGCTCCGCCAGATAGTCGGCGATAGCCCCGCGGCGGGCAGGATCACTCGAGAGATCCACCATGGTGCCCATCAACTCGAGCCACCCCTCACGGCTGTAGCCAAGGCTCTGGCTGATGCGACTGACCGGATGGCACGCCGAGCACTGCACTTCGACAGCCTCCCTGCCCTCCCCCGATGGCAGGCCGGCGCCCAGGGCCGCCGACGAACCAGCGAGCAGCCAAATCGAGAGACATAGCCTCCGAAACCCAACGTGCCTGGTCATACGCCATCTCCCCGAGCCTGGACCCAAACTTGAGCCTGAACCTGAACGCATCGAGTGCACCGAGTGCACAATTGGGTGTACCGCACTATTTGATCGCCGGCCTCAGTTGGCCTGATCCATCCTCAGCCACCCACTCACCGATTCGATACCAGATACCACCGAGACGTCGCCGTCCCGCTAAGCACCGTCCGTCCTGAGCCATATGACGATCGCCCACGCCGATGCCTATTCAGCCTAGGAAAAATGGCGCGGCCCTGCAGGTCCCGTTCGATGCCGCATGCACTTGCTCATTGAGGCCGCCGACTTCTATTGCTCCATAGCCGGATGTTGTTCATCACCAAGCCGCGCCATATAAAATGCTCCCACGTACTCACCACCTCGAAAGGCAAAATCCTTAGCCTCTCCCTCGATGTCAAAACCGAATCGTTTGTATAATTCAATGGCGCGTTGGTTATCGACATAGACGGTGAGTTCCAACCGCCGAAGAGCAAGCCAATTGTCGGCCAGGTCGATCGCTGTAGAAAGCAAGGCTGTGCCCACGCCTGAACCTTGAGCCTTATCCTTTACTCCCATACCCAAGGAGCCGACGTGTCGTCGACGCGGGTTTTGACAAACCTCCAGGCCAAGGGTTCCGACGATTTCTCCATCCAGTAAAGCAACGTACATATACACATTGTCTGGTGTGCTGGCTAAGCGCTTTTCCCACAAGGCAATAGATGGGTGAGGAAGCTGGAGCGTACCCTCATAAGCGCTTCTGCAGTCGTATATATCTTTAACACCACGAGCATCGGATGGCTCAGCTCTTCTAATCTCGACGTCCATGTTGGCCTATCCCTCCATTGGTAATATCTGCAAAACATCCTATTTACTTATCTATATCGCCCCACAAGCACCACCACCTTTCTAGCCTTTGTATATTCTCTGACTACCAGCCCATACCAAAGCACTGCACATATGTGCCATAACACTTTTATAAAAGAATAAAGATCTCTAAAACTTCCAAAAATCTAACTCGAAATAAAGATAAGATACAGTCAAATAAAGGTGCTCAATCGAGACGCGCACTACACACATACACTAGACCTTCAAACGTGGACTCATGAAACACAGACGCACTATAGACTTGTATAACATGAAGAAACTCCAACGTATTTCTACTCTACAGGCTTCCACAGAGTCTTAGATTGATCTTTGTAGCCTAGCTCTTTATAGAACCTCTCCGCATCTTCATTAAAGGACATGACCTCCAGCCGAATTTGCTCTGCCCCTTGTCCTTTAGCCCAATCATCGCAGTGGGACATCAACATACGTCCAATGCCATATCCTCTTGAGGCTTCATCCACGACTATGGTGCCGACTCGACATATCGGGCTACTTATCAGAAACGGAATCGACACATTTCGCGTAATTTTCGCTGTTACAAAGCCGACAATCTCGCCTGCAATCTCCGCCACCAGAAAAATTCTATCCGTTTCGTCTAAAGCGCTTAGAAGGAAATCCTTTTCCGCATCAGAAGGTTGTACAAATGCCTCTGGTGCATTGTCAAAGTGTGTTAAACCAAGCTGATGATTCAAGCGTAGAAGTGCGTCTATGTCTGATCGTTCAGCTCTCCTTACTCCCAAATTCTGACGGTGTTTTTCTTGGCACACGACTTACTTCCTCGACGGTTTCATTAAGCTTCCGGAGTGTATTGACAGAGATTTGAAACTGACCATTACTCGGCAAACTTTTACCTATGAAATGGCTCCATACAAGATCTCCTGGTCCATTGTAGATTTCCTCGAAAGTACCATCGCGCAAGATTTTGATGATGATCGTATGCTGCGGTTGACTTCGAAACCCCACTGAATTTGACTGCGTTGCTTTTATATCGACTTCCAGGCCCAACTCAGTGACTGCGTCATAGCTCTCGTTGGACGCTGCCATCAGCTCCAGATTATATGCATCCGCGACGAGACATTCCCCCAAACTACCAACCATATGCCCATCCGGAGTAAAGTGCCTCCCAGGAAACATGGCTTCCAATTCGCCAACCGTTGCATAAAGTTATTTGACCAAGGCACGTAACTTATCGTGATCGATCATTCGGGACCTGATACCTAGATGGCTGGACCATCTATCGTCGACTCTCTTCGTCATACGGTGCACCTTCCAAAGCCTAACTCTGAACGAAGCGGCGCGTCTCACGCGTCCGCCTTCCGTGACTTGTTACATAAGCCGATTGCCTTCTGTACCCTCTTTGCGGAAACAACTGAAAACGTCTGGGACAAGAGAAATAATCCAAAGAATATTAAAAATAGAGAAACTCCAATCACAAAAACAATTCCAACTATCGATTGTGATTGAATAGCATTAGTCATCGTCAGAAACAGAGAGCCTATTAGCAACAATAAAATACCAGCTATAATATTGTACCAATAGCCAATCATGTCGAAGGTCGATATTTTTACCTCTAATTCACCATTCTTTATCTCTAAATGGCTCCTTGCTCTTATAAAATGAGCGATCGAAAGCTCTCTATTCAGTCTTACATGCCAATCAATGCATGCATCCCTAACAACCTTTTCCATCTTCACTTTATGAGCCAATCTAAAATATTCATTTTCTATTTCATCTTCGAAATGAACCTTCAGGTTTCCATTTATCGAATCTACAAACACAGCTTCCTTCAACAGCTCGATTCTTCGCTTTTTATAGATGTCTGCAAAGGACAAGATATGTTTTAGGTTAAATAAAATTCCCAAAACAATCGCGATGGAAAATGCGACGTACTCTCCCTGAAAAATGAACTCAAATGCCTTGTCAAACACTCTTCAACCTCCTATTAATGTAACGCCGCGTTAAGGTGTGCAGCTACGTGTGCCATACTTGAGAGAAGCGAAACCGGCACACGTTGGGAGTCACTCTTAAACGCTTTGTTAGCTGTAGTTTACACCCAGACGTCATTTTCTGCAGTTAGTTCACTACTTTCATCACCAGTATTAACGACACCTTTGGGCTCAACAATCATGATCTTACATTCGGTGATAGAGCTTGGCTTGTGTTCTACGCCTTTAGGGATTACAAGCATTTCACCTGCATTAAGCGTGACCATGCCATCTCGGAACTCAATGTTAAGCACACCTTCCATAACGATGAAAACTTCATCTGTATAAGGATGATCATGCCAAACAAACTCTCCCTCAACTTTTACCAACTTAAATTGATAGTCATTCATTTCTGCAATAATACGCGGCGACCAATGCTCAGAAAACTTTGTGTATTTATCTTGGAAATTAATAGATTCAAATTTCATATTGACTCCAGAGTTTCAAAGACAGCTAACGTCTAAATCATGTGCGCCGTAGGCGTCACTTGAATTTACTGGTTAGAACGACGTTGACATTGTTATTTAAATGGCATTCTATCAAGCCAGCAGTTCCAGTTTATGTGCCCATCATCAAAACCAATATATTTAATAAGAACTAACGGTATCAACATACTGAATTGTGAATAATAGTCAAAAATATCGATCTTCTTCATTCGTCCGTTAATATTTACCTCACACTCCAACTTTCCATTGTGGAATAAGGCATTACGGATACGAGCATATGTTGAAACGGCCTTCGCCATACTGTCTACATTGTCTTGAGAAATATCGAATCCATATGGCTTCAAAAATTTTGCTATTGGCGTTGAGCAATTGCTCGACTTGTAATCATCTAAATGAAATCTGGCTAATGACTCTAATGCAGAAAACAGCAGATAATAGTTGAAATCAATGAAACTATCACTTCCCCTAAATACTTCAATCGACTTGAAAAAAGCAGTTCGAAATGGCCCGCCTTCTATATCCGATTCTTTTAGCTTGGCGAGTGCCATTACTATAAAATTCTTTCGAGAAGTGGGGGAGAATGTATCTCCCAAAATCACACCACCACCGCCATTTATTCTTTTTAAAGCTGTAAGCTGTCTAGGATAATCTTCATCTAAATCATTATAACTTTCGTGAACGCGCAATTCATTCGTTATTATAACATTTTTCTGATCAATAAATGATAGAACACCTTGGAGATCAAAGAGCAACGATTTGTTATCTAATGAATTACTTCCATTTATTTCAAGAAATCCAGTCAAATGATAACTATTTAGATCACTAGCCCTCTCTTTGGCTGTCGTATAGTTATCCGTCAAAGGTATCAAATTAAAATCGTCAAACTCAGCACGTTTAGATATTTCGTAACCATAGATTCCGTAACTTTTCATACGCTTATTAGGATGACTCTTGGTAACGTTCTAACATTTTTAATCGTATGCGTGCTTAAATTTTCGCCGCCCGGATCTGCGTAAAATACGTCACATCTTCTTGATACTACCAGTAAATTCATTCTATCCCTTCTCCGCCCTTAGTAGCCAATACGCGCATGCTCGAATTCCTGCGAAAGTGTGCGCGACATTCCACCGGACTCTGCTCACATCTCTCTGATGTTCTGCCTTTTTTCTAGAATTTGTGCGGAGAAAACATGCGTTCTTCTGTTGCTTTCCAGGCGCGTCAGCTGGACGCTTCTCGATATACTGTATGAATGTATAGTTACCGTATTTTGGAGGTTGCACATGAGCAAGAGCCCGTTCCTGGAGTCCATCCGCCGAGATCTACGCTTGCGTGGCTACAGTATTCGAACAGAAAAAACCTACCTGCACTGGATCAAGCGATTCATCTTGTTTCACCAACGCCGACATCCTGCTGAGATGGGTGCACCCGAGGTGCGCGTCTTCCTGACATCGCTCGCCAACGACAACGGTGTCTCGGTCAATACGCAAAAGATTGCGTTAAATGCTCTCGCCTTTCTGTACCACAAGTTTCTTGGTGTCGAGTTGGGACCGCTCGACTTCAAGCATGCTCGCCAACATCGTAGGCTTCCCACCGTACTGACGCGTGCCGAGGTCGCGGCAATCCTGTCGTGCATGTCGGGACGAAACTGGCTGACCTTCTCTTTACTTTATGGCAGTGGGCTACGTATCGCGGAATGTCTTCGGCTTCGTGTCAAAGACATCGATTTCGGTACAGGGGCCTTGACCGTCGTCAGCGGCAAGGGAGGCAAGGATCGCAAGACCTTGCTGAGCACAACCCTGATGGCGGGACTAACTCAACAGATGCAGATGGCCTTGTCCCTGCAACGCGAGGATGTCGCACGGGGGGTAGGCCCTTCGCTGCCCTTTGCGCTGGGTAAAAAATACCCAGGTGCCTACCGCCAACCGGCCTGGATGTTCGTGTTTCCTTCCACTGGCCTATGTGCCCATCCTGTTTCGGGAGTTCTGTGTCGGCATCACCTGCACGACTCGGTCCCTCGCAAGGCGCTGAAGGTGGCGGTGAAACAAGCAGGTATCGTGGACAAGCGGGTCGGCTGTCATACCTTCCGACATTCCTTTGCTACCCATCTGCTTGAGGCAGGTCAGGACATTCGTACGGTGCAGGAATTGCTGGGCCACACCGATGTCCGAACCACACAGATCTATACCCATGTCATCGGCAAACGGTTTGCTGGCACATCCAGCCCATTGGATCTGCTATAGCAACGACACCGGCCCGGCGTGGATATTCCGGTTGCCGATTACCCTACAGGCAGGCTACCGCGGGAGAATGTCACATAGACACGCCCCTTCCATGGCGATTGCTGCCACTTCCTTCCCTGACATCAGCATGACTTCGGCTAACGTGAACAAGGCGTCCTAGCTTCCCTGCCCTGATCGACCTGGATCGTCTGCCATTATGGCTAAGTTTAGTTGTTGCCTTTCAGCATATACCGACATATCCGGGGATTCGAGCTTTGCCGAGACATCGGTCGACACGTCTTGCCTCGGCCCTTTTCCCAAGCGGGGATGCAATTCGCCA
>CEVO01107578.1_pt1 | contig 12957 bp, 15 predicted proteins | sample 531511 | NCBI WGS metagenome assembly CEVO01 (sample SAMEA2623907, study PRJEB7988) | marine metagenome | biome: marine biome (ENVO:00000447); feature: mesopelagic zone (ENVO:00000213); material: "saline water (ENVO:00002010), including plankton (ENVO:xxxxxxxx)" | depth 800 m | reverse complement strand
TAATTTCATCGAAAGTCTTTTTGCATTTGAAACATCGACTCATTTTATTAACTGGAAAAGAAATCGCTCGAGTTAATTGCTTTGTCGCAAATAAACAAATCGTACATTGGTTTCCCTAGTTTAAGCTTGTGAAATTTAGCTCCCCATTTTTTCAATTGCTCGCGAGTTATTTTACTATGATCTTTTCCCGAGCTTGATCCTCTAGCTGTCCAGTAAACAATAGTATGACCTTTTTCGTACATATTGTTTATTTTTTTAATATTTTCTTTTATTGGTGTCGACTTTTTGTAATCCCTGTTTTCGGGGGTATTACATATGGTTTCGTCTATGTCTACGTATATATTCATTTTTTACAAACTTTACACCCGCATTTTTTAAATTTAAACATTCTTACAATTCTTCGTTTCCACTTATTTATTAACAACGACAAAAAGAACATTTAAGTTTAGTATTTTTGAAAATCCTATCGGAGAGGTCTCTTGAGGGGAAAATTCCGTTTTTTAGGAATTAGAAAGTGAAATGTCATTTTCTACCATCCGTTTTACGAGCTGGTCAAAAGAAATCTCCGGCTTCCATCCAAGTTCTTCGCGGATGGGATTAGAGTCTCCGTAAAGTAAGCTCACCTCAGCAGGGCGATAAAATTTTTCATTAATTTCGGCAATAATTGTATTCTCTTGGTATACTCTAAATTTTTCATCCATATTACTGCCGCTCCATAACCCCGGAATTCCTGCCTCCTGAAAAGCTAATGTTACAAATTCCCTAATCGAATGAGTCTCGTTACTTGATAAGACATATTCTTTTGGCTCTTCTTGGTTGAGCATCATCCACACACCCTTTACAAAATCTTCTGAGTCCGACCAGTCTCGTTTGGAATTTACATTGCCTAATTGCAGGGGCTCAAACTTTTCTCCTTTATCGAGAGCTTTTTTAATTCTCGCTACAGCTTTGGTGATTTTTCTAGTGACAAATTCTTCACCTCTCCTTAGCCCCTCATGATTGAAAAGTATGCTATGTATCGCAAACATATCATAAGATTCCCTATAAACTTTGACGATGTGCCGAGCAGCCGCTTTGGCGGCTCCGTAAGGGCTTCTGGCTTTAATGGGATGCTTAATGTCTTGAGGACTATAGTCAACATCACCAAGCTCTTCGGATGACCCAGCACTATAAAACCTGCATTCAGGTTTAAATTTCCTTAAAGCCTCCAAGCATCTAATAACGCCGAGGGTGTTAACATCGAAAACTTGCAAAGGCATATCCCAGCTACACCCCACAAAAGAATTAGCTCCGAAGTTTATGAAATAATCTGGCTGAATTTCCTTCACGAGCTTGTCCAGAGAAACTCCATCTGTTAAGTCTCCGTAAACCAAATTAAAATAAGGGTCATTTTCGAATGCTTTTATGTTGGATTTATTTACATTAGATGTCCTTCTCATCATGCCGTAAATCTCTAGTCCTTCGGGGTAGAGGGCAATATTATCAAGTAAATACTCTGCCATGTTGGCCCCGTCCTGACCTAAGATTCCTGTTATTAATACTTTTTTCATCTTAAAATTGGTTTTCCGTTTAATCTGTAGGTAGCTTTGTAATCTTTTATTGCCATAGCTAAAGTAGGCACAATGTTACTAGGAACGTCTTCAAATTTAAAAAATTTAACGTCCAAGCTTTCTTCGCTCTTTTTTATTTTATCAGAGATGGGCAGTCCTATCAAAAAAATATCGACTACTTGCTGCGAGAAGTCATCTTCTAGATAATGCCTAAGCGTGCCTGTTTCGGGGTGAGAATAAACACAAAACAAATTATCTAATATTACGTCGATATTTGTTTCCTCTTTAATTTCTCTTTTAACGCACTCTTCTATGCTTTCGCCGGGATCTAATCTCCCACCCGGAACGCACCAAAGGCCACAGTCAGCTCTTAGCTCTAGCAAAATTTCCTGCTCTTCTATAGGTAGAGCGGGTTTTTTTGTTCTGAAATTTGAGCATTTCAAGCCTCCTTTTGAGGGTAGTTTTTCAAGTTCAAATTGAACCCTATAGTCTTTAATAATTAAAGCGCCTAAGCCAAGCGTAACTTTGGACTCGTCTGTTAGTTTATTTAGAAATTTTAATTTTGGGTTTTTCATTACCAATAAAAAGCTTTGATTTTAGAGAGGGAAACGACACCTTTTTCGCTAACGGCTTCGGTGGCACATTGGTTCGCGAATTTTATGGAGTCAATTATGTCTTTGCTGTGAAGATAATTACAAACTAAACCTGCAATAAAAGTATCTCCTGCGCCGGAAACGTCTTTGACTTCTACTTCCGGAACAGAAAAGACCTCTCCTTTGTGCTCGCATCCTTTTGAACCCAAGGTTTTAATAAGCTTTTCATAATATAAATCTTGCTTAAAAAATTCTTTGGATTTTTCGTATTCAAGTTGGTTTATTTTTATGAAGGTTATTTTTTTTGCCCATTCCCCTATTGTCTTTTTTGTATCTAGGAAAGTTAAATTGTGCATTTCAGATATGATTTTAATATCTTCTTCAAGCAAAAAGCCTTTGTCGTAATCAGAAATAATAACGGCATCATAAGTATTAAAATTTATATGATTTAATTTAATCCTTTTAAATTTAGTGGCGCTATCAAGACGAAAAAACATTTGATTAGTTTTAGCGTCCACTAGTCTGGTCTTAGTAATTTTTTCCCAGTCTGAGTTCGTTTCAATGTCGCATTCTATATTTGAACACTTTTGGTTCCTGTGGGCGTTAAAACTTATACTAACGTGGTTCAGGGATCTCATGTTTTCGTAAACATTAAAAGCCATTCCGGGGTTTTTTTGTTCATGAAGTAAGTCTAGCACTGGGACAGGAGCTTCCGGAGCCAGCCTATTGCAATCGCAGTAGCAAAACACATCTTGGCAACTGTCTCCTATTACTAAAACCCTCATTTTATAAATTTATGAAAGATTTCCTTGTAGTTAAGGAGTTTTTGGGGGATAAAGATATTTTCCCTGATAAACTTCTTTAGCCTGTCAGGATCCAAGCAAAAACCGTTGTTGTCATACTTAGAATCGTCGTGCATTAATATCTTTTGACATTCCTCATAACCAAAACCAGAAGCAAGGGCCTCGGGGTCAGATATTATTTCAGGCATTGACTTCCTGCTTCTAAAAAGATGCTGCCAAGGAGGCAGCGATTGCTCGTGGGGTTTGAATCCGCTGCTTGCTCCATCCATGTTTACATTATGGCTAACCATAACATCCTTGTGAATTATGATTTTTTGATTAACTGAAGCGGCGCAAAATGTAAAAATAGATTCAGAGCATTCTGAAGCAAAAATATCAGCCCATGGTCTTCCTTCGAAAGCTTCAAACATTTCCTTGCTGAAAATTTGGCAGTGAGCATTGACCGCTTTTCCTATAGGCAAAGTTAAGTGGCCGTTTCTGAAAAGTTTTTTTTGTCCGCTTTCGTCCCCTAGTTTTTCTCCTTCGTTAAACCAAAGAAATGTACCGCTGTCAGTATCAGTTCTTGCAGCAGTAATCCCGTATGGGCCAGACTTGTGCAGGTCGTAGAGAGAATTTAATATATTCTTTTGGTCGCCAAAGTTTACCCCTGAATCAATGTATAAATATCCGTCTATATTATTAAAAACTTCAGTAGCTTTTTGGCAGGTGTGGTTGAAGGTCACATTAATAGGTAGGGGTTCGTTGATAAAGTTATATGTTATTGAGTCCTCGAATTCAGATGTAAGCGCCTGCTGGGTGTCCTTGCTGTTCTTACAGCTAGAAACAACTACTCTAAAGTCATCAAATTCTTGACTTAATATGTTGTTAATAGAAGTAATATAGTTAGAGATGTTTTCTCTTTTTGAAATGCCACACGTATTATAAACAACTAGTAATTTCATGTTTTGTTTTTTATGTGTTCTATTACTTCTTCCAAGCTTTCTTCTAAAGATATTTCAGCTTCGAACCCTATCATGACTGAAGCTTTATCGACGCTCGGTATACTTTTTTGTACATCCTGAGAAAAAGGCTCATCAGATACGTATTTGAATTCTTCGTTTCCTTTTATTTTTTTCCAGATTAATTTAGCTAGTTCCAATACGCTAGTGGGTTCCCGCGAAGATATATTAAAATCCTGATTAAAGGCATTGTCGTGCTCCATTGCTAGCCTTATTCCTCTGGCCATATCTTTACCGTTAATATAGCATCTGACTTGTTCTCCTGAGCCTAAAATATGAAGAGGGTATTGCCCTTTGAGTATTTTGTTGATTAAATCTGGAACAACGTGAGACATAGCTAGTTTAATATTTCCACTTGTTGTTTCATTTTCTTTAATGGAGTCCTCTTCTCCTGTCCCAATGCAGTTGAAGGGTCTGATAATAGTATATGGCAAGCCGTACTGTTTGTACGCTCCCTTAGCAAAATATTCAGAAGCTAGTTTCTGGAGACCATACGTCGCTGAAGGTGGAGCGCTTAGTTTAGCTTCTATTTCTGGAGTAGGAAAGACAGAAGAATTTTCATAAACCAAACCGCTAGAGAGCACTATTATTTTTTTTAACTTATGCCTTTTAAACGCTTCTATGGCTAAGTCGAAGGTGTTGGCTGTTATTCTTTCGTTCGTAGAGAGAACATCGTAAATATATTTATCGAGGTAAGAAACGCCACCTACCATCGCTGCTCCAGCAATTATATAATCTACGGAGTCTTTGTGATCATCTTTTAAAATCTCTTCGGAAAAGTTTCTTTCGGATAAGTCGGCTTCTATAAATCTAAAACCAGAATCTTTATCGTGTGCTCTGGTTATCTTACCGTACTTCGAGTAGTCATCTACGCCAATTACCTCGTAACCTTTGTTTAGGAGCTCTCTACATACATAGCTTCCTATAAAACCTTGGCTGCCCGTTAAGATTACCTTGGGCATGTTTATTGTCTAACGTTAGGATAGCTTTCTTCGAACCACTCGTAGGTTTTTCTTAAGGAGTCCTTTATGTTTGTGAATTCAAAATGGGGAAAAATGCTTCTCAATAAATTTAAATTCGATTTCCGGGCAGCTTGGCCTTTGGGTTTGGAAACGTCATAAGACACTTCTCCTTCAAAGTTTGAAACCTCACATAATGTTTCCACGATATCTTTTATACTGTGCTGCTTTTCTCCAGAAACGAGAAGCCTTTCCGGAATATCCTCTCTTCCGAGGAGCTCAAGAATAATCCTAGAGATGTCATCAACGTACAAAAATTCCCTAATAGCGGAGCCATCTCCCCAAATATTGAACACTTCGTTGTCGTGCTTGGCTTTATATAATTTATGGATTAGGGAGGGTATAACGTGCCCTGACTCGAGATTAAACAAATCATTTTCTCCAAAAATATTTCCCGGAATAATTGAACAGTAATTCTTAGCTTTGTATTGGTCTTTGTATGCTCTAATTTGAACATCTACCATCCTCTTGGCGTGGGCATAAGCGAAGTTATCTTGAAAAGGGGGACCAGCATGCATGTTGTTTTCCTCCATCTCCTTGCCGTCAGGAAAAACACAAACAGAAGTAAAGGCGAAAAATTTCTCGACCCCGCTGACTGCTGCATGGTGGATCACGTATGCATTCATCAGGAGGTTTTGGTAGAAAAAATCAGCCTGAGCCGCCAAGTTTCCTCCTATTCCACCCACTTTTGCTGCCGTATGGATTACATAATCCGGCTGATATTTTAAAAAAATATTTTTTACGTCTCTTTCGACACAAAGATCCCCGTCTTTCCTTGTCGTGAAAACGAAATCATACTCATGGTTTGGAGCCAGCCTTTCAATCGAACTGCCCACCAAACCACCACCTCCGGTTACTAAAACTTTTTTTCTCATTTTATAGCTTCTATGTTTAAGCTCATTAACTTACCGTCTATTATACCTCTTTTCTCTCTTGTTGTATAAGATATTTTGGGTAAGTAGCATTGGCTGTAGTCGTCTATGTAAAAATGCTCAGTGTCTCTCCAGTCATATCTTTCGACAGAAGAAAATCCTGCTTCTGTTAAATCCTTCTCGACCGAGTTAAAGTCCCAGCCGGTGTAGTGAAAATCATAATCGTGTTTTTGAGAACCGTACAAGAAGCACTCTAAGGTTTTTAAGTCTTTGTAACAAATGTAATGTTCGAACGCGGCTTCAAGGTCGGGAACAGAAAGCCTCAGGGTGGCTCCGGGTTTTAGAACCTCGAACCATCTTGCCATGGCATCTTTAGCTTCTTGTCTTTTGGCGTGTTCCAAAACGTGACAACAATATATTAGGTCAACGCTGTTGTTTTCTACGTTTTCTAATTTAAAAACGTCGTCTACTAAATCTGGATTAATGTCGCCTCTAATATCTACATTTATAAATCCGTGTATTTTTTTATGAAAGCATCCTAGATGTAGTTTTTTCATTTTGAGTATCTCCTTGGCCATTCTTTTGGCTGGTCTTTCCAGTTATCAAACGTAATGTTATATTTTTCAGCTGCGTCTGTCTGGCTCCAAAATTTCGCAAACTTTGGTTTATCGTTTTGCAAATAAGCTTGAAATAAGATAGTGGCTTCGGTGGGAGGAGACCAGCTGCTCTTGAATATTCTTTTGGGAGAATAATGCATTACTCCTCCTTTGTGCTGGGTAAAATAAGCGAGGCCGTGTCCGTTTAAGTTAACATGTTCCAAGGAGCAATCCAGTCCTCCTGCGCCAACAAAGTATTCCTTATTGTACATAAAGCAGGGAGCTATTTTCCATCCATGTTGAACACCGTTAAGTCTTTGATCTTCGTGGGTTCTACCTACCCAATAGGAAGGATCTTTAGACTGATTTCCCGGGCCTTCGTCGTACATTAATATAACGCCATGATTAAAAGGCTTGTCTTTTATTAGGTCTAAGCTTTCCTTGAAACCTCTCTCATCCAATACACAATCGTCTGGTATAAATGCGATATAATCTCCAGAGCTAGCCTCAACTCCAATTTGAAAACTCCTAGAAGGACATCCGAAATCTTCTACATAGGTAAAGTTTTCCGCTGAAAAGTCAGAGGGGTTTGGGCCAACGCAAATCAGCTCATAACTATAGTCAAGAGCCGAGCCTTTTAGTTGGTTGTATAGAGGCTCCCAAAAAGAAGGATTAATGCTGGGTATTACTACGGAAAGGGTCATTCAAATCTTCTGTCCCAAATGTTAGGGGAGCTCTTCCAGTCTAAAGGCTGTTCAAAGCTAGAAAAATTAGAGCGAAACAGGGGGACATCATGTTCAGTTTGTCCAAAATGTATAGGAGCGTGATCTCCTTTTGTGCTTGGAGAATGGTCGCAAATTAACATAGGGTATTCAGTCATCTTTACTTTGCACTGGCCTCGCTGGGCTCTGATTGCCATGTCTGCATGTGCGATAGGACACGTTTCGTAAACACAGTTCCACGCTTTAAGTTCTTCGAAAAAAGATCGGTGCATTAAAGCTACATTAAAAATCCACCAATCGTTAGGTACGAATGGCTCCGAGGTTCCATAAGCTTGATTTAGTTTATAATAATCATCGTTCTGAAACCTGTCTTTATGGGAAAAGTTTTCGCTTTCGGAATATTTTGCCACCACTACGTTTTTATAGTCTTTCCCCATTTCTTTAAGCTCCTGAAGGTTTTTGTCCAAGGCGTTTTCAATAAAGATAGCATCATCAGCCGTCCAAGTGATGTAAGGAGCTTCCGCTAAAGAAGCCGCAATGTTAGAAGCCCTGACTGGAGATCCCCAATCTGTAACTAGTTTAATGTTTTTCTTATCCTTTAATTCGTCTGGAAGACAATAGGGAGAACAGATTATTAATTCGAAAGCTCCAGAGGTGGATTTTAATATAGAATTATAAACAGATACCCACCTAGAGCGTCTAATTGCTGGCATTACTATGCTAATCTCGGGTTTCATGTTTTATTTCCGAACCTTCTTTCCCAAACGTTTGGACATTTCTTCCAGTTATTATAATCTAAATAAATTCTGTCTTCAATTTTATTTTCTAAGTTAGCATAAATATTATAAAACTTAATAGAATCAGGACCTATTTGAGCATCATGAACAGGGCCGTGATCTCCTGTTTTTTCTGGGAGATGAGAACAGAGAAAAGCTGTCTCGCTTAGGTTTGAGACTGTTCCCCCTAAGTGTTGCAAGCGAAATACTAAATCATGCAAAGCATGATTAGAATATTCCCATTCGCAATCAAAGCCCCCTAGCTCATAAAATACATTTAGACGCATGAAAAAATGCATGCATAGTTTCCAGTTTTGGTTGATAAGGGGCAGTCTTAAATCTCCGTGGTAGTTCACGTCCCAGTATTCGGGGGGGTGGTGGGTGGAAGAGTCTGGTATAAACTTGAGGGTGTCAGGGTCTAGGCACCCTTCGTTGTAAATCATGTTTACAATATCAAATTTTGAAGCTTTGCATTCTATAGTGTTGCAAGCTAAGTCTATACAGTCCTCTTGAATTAAGCCGTCGTCAGTCGTATTGTAGAGGTAATCAGCGTTGCTTAATAAAACCGCCGCTTGTTTCGCAGCCGTCGGAGCCATTTTAGTTTTGAAAAGTTTAATGTTGTCAAATTCTTCTAGCTCTTTAGGGAGTTCGTAAGGTGAAGCTATTACAATCTCAAACGTACGTTCACGACAGGCTTTTTCGGCTGATCTGTAAAATTTATAAAGATTTTGAGGTCTAATAGAGGGGAGAATTATGGATACATCTTTTTTCATTTTATTTGAAAGCTATAGGGAATATCAGTTGTCGAAATTTTTTTCATTAATTTTCTTGCAACGTTACAGTCTTCTACTTCTAAAGCGCTATTTTTAGCGGGATTATATGGCTCAACGTATGTTGGGCTCTGTCGAGAAGGACGCCCTTGCGAGCCTAAAAAATAGCCAAGCCAAATATCAGCTGCATGATATATGAAGCTTGAGTTCCATATTTTACCGTCTAATAAAGTCAGGGCGTTTCTGTGTAAAGCTGGAAATCTGCATAGTTGATATGAAAAAACTTCGAAGTCTATCAGTTTGTCTCCGCATAGTTGCCCTTTCATAGGGTTGAGGCAGATGTTGCCGGGGTTGAGGGAGCAAATCTGATGCTCTTTGTCTTTGTATGTTTTGTTTAGGTAGTCTATGGTTAGGCCGAATTCATTAACGAAAATATGGTCATCGACTAATAAAAAAAAGTATTCTCCCTCTGAGCGAGAGATCAGATGGTTAAAGCCTGCAATGGGTCCGGCCTGCTTTTCTTCCTTATGCCAAACAACGTTCTCTCCCTTCACTTCAGTCTCAGAAAAAACACATATTTCATAAGAATAATTTGACCCGAAACGGTTAATCGAATCTATGGGAGATTTTACGTATTGTTCAGGGTCACGATTAGTAGGGATTAAAAAGCTTATCTTCGGAGTCATTATTTTTACTTTTCGTTATAATAATCTCCCCACTCCACGAGTATTGTAGATTTGTCGTCTTCTCTTTCGTAAGCTTTTCGATAAGAATCAAAAATTTGTTCAGGTTCGTCCAGCCTGATAACCTCTATGTTCGTAGTCATGCTCCTAAAGGCTTCAGTGTAGTCTCCGACGTGTTGGTGTTGCGGGTGCAAGGGTCTTTCCGATCCGATAGACGTCCTTACAATAACCTTGGGTTTGTATTCGGACATCGCAGGTATCTTATCCAAGTGGTTAACGACTTGATTAGAGGCAAGAAGTAGAAAATTCCACCTAGGAAAAATAGAAATTGGAACATAGTCTCCTGACAGGGCAAGTCCATTTGCGAAACCCATCTGCATGTCTTCACATACTGGGAACTCTAAAAGCTTTTCTTGAGGGACGTCCTTTAGGGTGTTGCTCATTCCTGTGCCAGCGACAGCCACCGCTTGACCTATAAACAAGGTGTCTGGTTTTTTTCCCAGCCAGTCCATTGACCTTTTCAGTTCGTCGAAATATTTCATTAGAATTGAATCCTTTTTCCAGCACCAGCATGCGGGTATTTTGTTTCGTACTTGTAGTATATTACCTTATCGTTAGATTGAAGTAAGTCAAATTCTTCGTAAGATAAATTGTTCATGTTCCAAGTTTTTCTAGTGTCAGTACAAACACTCTTCCCGTTGTCTTCGATAACCCACGTTATGGGTAGGTTGTGGTTGCTTGAATATTTAACATTTTCATGAAACGATCCTGTCTCTGAAGACATATCTCCTACGAAACACCAAACGTGAGAGTCTGACTTTTTAAGATTTTCCGCTAGAGCTCGACCGTTCGCGATTGAAATGCTCCCCGTCACTATTGCAGAAGAAAAGATATTATATTCAGGGTAGCATAAGGTTATAGATTTGCCTTTAAGTATGTCTTTTTTTAGTCTTTCTTTAGGAACGCCTTTCAATAAGCATTGGTAATGGCTTCTCCAAGAACAAAATATATAGTCTTTTTCGTTTATACTCTCAAATATTTTTAACATCTTCTCTTCATTGCCGTCGTAGAGATGAACAGGAGCTTTGATCATGGCCTTATTAAAACAATCCGCAATCTCTTCCTCGAAAGAAATTAAATCTTTTTTAGTAAGGTTAGTTGTCATTACGAATTAAGTGTTTCCGTAATATAATTAATTTTATCTTCGCGAAGCTCTGGGTAATTTCCTATGTACCAACCGAAGCTGTGACAATGTTCCGTCACGGGGTAGTCCAAGGGGTTTAGTTTTGTGTATTTCGAAAGATAAGGTTGGCGAATTTGGCTTCCTCCGCCGGACAGCCCTCTCCTAAATTCTATTTCTCGCTCCTTAAGGAGAGATTCTATCCTGTCTCTTTCTTCAAAGTCGGACGTCTTTAGGATTGGGGTAAAGGCGTAGTTGGAGTTACCTTCGTAGTTTAAGTCCGTAATATACCTATTTGAATCAAGGTTCTCTGCAAATTTATAAAGGTTTTCGCTTCTTTTCTTGTTGTTGTCGTCCAGTCTTTTGAGCTGGTTGGAAGCGATGACTGCATTTATTTCTGTCGATCTAAAATTATAGGCAGCTTCGGAAAAGATAAAATCAGAATTCAAAGAAGGGTTGTCTGCCATGTATTTAATTTTTAAATCTTCATCGGTAGATTCCCTGACCATTCCGTGAGACCTAAACATTCTGCAGTATTCATGTATTTCCGGGTTGGTTGTGCTTACCATGCCTCCTTCAATAGATGTCATGTGGTGAGCGTAGTAGAATGAATAATTAGATATACTTCCAAACGTGCCTACCTTTTGTCCTTTGAAGGTGGCTCCGTGAGACTCGCAAACGTCTTCGACTAAAACTAGATTATTATCCTCGCAGAGTTTCAAAATTTTATCTGTCAACCCGTTGTAGCCAAGTACATGGGTTAAGAATACAACCTTGGTTTCTTTGGTTATTTTCTTTTCTAGCTCGTCTTCATCGATAGCTAAGGTTTTAGGATTAATATCACAGAATACCGGAGTAAATCCATTGCGTAAAACAGCCGCCACATCGGAGACCCAAGTAATGGGAGGAAGAATAACTTCTGCTCCGACAGGTAGAATTTGTTTAAGTGCGAGAAATGTAATTTCGTTTGCAGACGAACCGGAATTTACCATGACGTTTCGAGGCATACCTATCCAATCTCCCCACTCCTGCTCGAATTGCCTTACTTTCTTATTGTTCGTTAAAATTGGCTGCGGATCCTGAGATAAAAACTCTATCAGAACCTCAAGGTCGTTCTTGGCTATGTTGTCTGACATTAAAGAGTGTTTCATCTTCCAGCCTCGTCAATGAGTTTTCTTTTAAGTTTAATTTCGCACATTTTTTTAATGTTGTCTACTTGCTGCTGACCATATTTGTTCCTTATTCTATCCAAAAACTTTTCGTTAAGGTGGTATTTATTATAAGCTTCGTCCCTGAATTTTAATATCTGCCAAGGTTCTAATTCATTCGTTTGGTCGCAAATCGAATCGTAAGAATGAAAAGAGTATCCAGAATAAGTGTCTGGAAGCCTGTGTCCTTTAGACAGGGCGTTTGCGTAAAGCTGGCTTCCGGGCAGGGCCATGGCGGCGTAAGCGTTCCAGCCGGAAGTACAGAGCTCTATGCTTAGATCTAAAGTCTCCTGCATGGTTTTAAGAGTATCTCCCGGAAGGCCAAAGATGTAATTCGCCATAACTTCTATACCCGCATCGTGAACCTGACCTACGACCTCTTTTATTTTTACATCCTTAAATTTTCCCTTGGATATTTCCAGCCTTACTTCTCGGCTGCTGGATTCTATTCCTAGGGCTATGTATTTTACTCCAGCATCCCTTAACAAGGTTAATGTTTCTGGGTTTGAAACTGTATCTACTCTAGAGTAAACCCAAAGTCTTAACTTTTTCGCGTACCATCTTTTACTAAGCATCTCGCAAATTGGCACGTAGAATTTTTTATTAAGAAGGAAAAGTTCGTCGGTAATTTTAATTGTGAAGACTCCCAAGTCTGCGAGCTTGTCGAACTCTTTCATGATAAAGTCTGGACTCCAATAGCGCATTTTGCTATAGTCTCCAGATATTCCAACCTCTTTATTGTCGTCTCTGTTGACAATGTTAATAACACAAAACTCGCATCCAAATCTGCATCCTATTGAGGTTTGTATAGCAGCGTAAGGGGTTCTAGCTTTTTCGTCGTATTCGGCGTGCCACATCGGGCTGCGGTACAAGTTTAAATCTGGGAGAAGGTCCCAAGCATAGCCCGGAAGGTCTTCGTCTAAATTGGCCACTACAGATTCGGGAGCGTTGAAGCAAGGAACCCCTTCTTTTCTCAAGGCGATCCCTTTTATTCCAAGCAGGGATTCTTGGTTAATCTTATTGAGAGATAAAATATTTAATAAAGGCTTAACTCCTTCGTTCGTAAAGACAAAATCTATAGAGGGCTCTTCTTCTAGGGCTTTAAGGGGGAGGGCTTGAACGTAAGAGCCTGCATAAGCTATGGGGGTTTTCGTTTTGGTTTTTAGGAGTTCGCTAAGTCTAACTGC
>CEVO01014253.1_pt1 | contig 13001 bp, 6 predicted proteins | sample 531511 | NCBI WGS metagenome assembly CEVO01 (sample SAMEA2623907, study PRJEB7988) | marine metagenome | biome: marine biome (ENVO:00000447); feature: mesopelagic zone (ENVO:00000213); material: "saline water (ENVO:00002010), including plankton (ENVO:xxxxxxxx)" | depth 800 m | reverse complement strand
GGATCTTCCATATCGGTATCTTCCTCTAGACTTATAAGAGTTCCAGCGCCTTCCTCGAATGTAGACGCCACGCGAAGTGGTACTTTATATTTACCCGCAAATTCCACTGCTCGAATCTGCAGTACCTTAGCGCCGAGACTGGCCAGCTCCAGCATTTCCTCGAAAGTAATACTCTTGAGCAACTTAGCGTCTTCCACGACCCTAGGATCGGTAGTGTAAACCCCTTTCACATCAGTATAAATCTGGCATTCTTCAGCTTCCAGTGCCGCGGCTAGCGCTACTGCCGTGGTATCGGAGCCTCCCCTTCCAAGCGTGGTGATATTCCCGAACTCATCGACACCCTGAAAACCGGCAACGACCACTACATCTCCCTGTTTTAGCTGGGCACTAATACGAGAGCTATCTATTTCCCGTATACGAGCCCTAGTATGTGCCTCATCGGTAAGTATGCGGACTTGGCCGCCAGTGAATGATTTTGCGTGATACCCACGCTTTTCCAGCGCGATGCAGAGCAAAGCAATAGTGACCTGTTCTCCAGTGGACAGGAGAACATCCATTTCTCGGGGCGAGGGTTGCTCCATCATGTCCTTGGCAAGGGCTGTCAGTCTATCTGTCTCACCACCCATCGCGGAAACCACGACGACTACATCATCACCCTTATCACGGAATCTACTTATTTTTTCCGCGACCGCCTCGATGCGCTCAACACTTCCGACAGAAGTACCGCCATATTTCTGAACGATTAAGGCCATTATTTATAACTTTCCTTCCAGCCAAGGTTTAACGCTATCTAGCGCTGCTGGCACTGCACTGGCGTCATTGCCTCCGGCCATCGCCATATCAGCGCGGCCGCCACCTTTGCCACCAACTTGTTTTGCGACCATGTTAGCCAATTCTCCCGCCTTTACTTTTTTGGTAAGGTCCTTACTAACACCTACTACTAAGTTAACCTTGCCCTGTTCCTCATTTGCACTGGCTAATACAATCACAGCTGTACCAAGTTTGTTCTTTAACTGATCCACCATATCTCTTAAGGACTTTGTATTGAAATTTTCCAGATTGGCCACTAACACCTGAACACCGTTAATCTCGGTTGCATGAGAGGTGAGATCGTCACTCACATTGGATGCCATGCTGCCTTTTAATTGCTCGAGCTGTTTTTCCAATGCTCGATTGCTGGCCGCCAACTGCTGGACTTTATCCACGAGTTCCAACCGGCCGCTATTTACAGCTTTCATAACTTGCTTAAGCGTACGTTCTTCTTTTTCAATATGAGTTAATGCGCCTCTACCCGTCACGGCTTCTATTCGGCGCACACCTGCTGAAATTCCTGTCTCACTAATCAACTTGAACAAACCAATATCTCCCGTGCGGTTGACATGGCAACCCCCACAGAATTCAACGGAGTAATCATCTCCCATAGTAACTACCCTGACCTCATCCCCGTATTTCTCTCCGAATAGTGCCAAGGCCCCTCTCTTTTTAGCCTCAGAAATCGGTATCACTTCTTTTTCGACTGAGGAATTCGAAAGAATTTCGCTATTAACCTGATCTTCAATTCGTTTCAATTCTTCTTCTGTTACAGAAGTTGAATGCGAAAAATCAAAACGCAAGTGATCCGCATCAACCAGAGAACCTTTTTGTGTGACATGTTCACCTAGTATGCTGCGAAGCGCAGCGTGCATCAGGTGAGTTGCCGAATGATTAAGCGTAATTGCCGAGCGATCATAAGCTTCAACAAGGGCGAATAGTTCATCACCTACCTGTAGTGTTCCACTTTCTAATACCCCGCGATGGATTAATGCATCACTCTGTTTCTGGGTGTCCAGCACTTTAAAATTACAGTTGTCATTATCTAGGACGCCATGATCTCCCACTTGCCCGCCGGATTCTCCGTAGAAAGGAGAAGCATTTAATACCAACAGTACCTCTTCCCCAGCCGGTGCTTTTTCCAAAGAATCCCCTTGTATTGTAAAAATAGAGGTCACCAAGCAGGTGCCATCAAGGCGCTCATACCCTGTGAAATTGGTGGCAAGATCCGGCGCTATATCTAGTTTTTCCACATTCCCAAAATTACTGGCTGCACGAGCCTGATCTTTCTGGACGGACATGGCTTGCTCAAAACCATCAAGATCAAGATTTATATTGTGCTCCCGAGCCACATCGGCTGTTAAGTCAACCGGAAATCCATAGGTGTCATAAAGCTTAAATACCGTTTCGCCCGGAATAGTATCTCCCTTCAGCTCAGTGATTGCCTTCTCGAGAATAATCATGCCATTCTCAAGTGTACGGGCAAATTGCTCCTCCTCTTCTTTCAATACCCTTTCCACAAACACTTGCGCTTCAACAAGTTCTGGATAAGCCGAACCCATAATGCTTACCAGTGATGCTACCAATTTGTAAAAAAAGACATCCTTAACACCCAACTGGTAACCATGTCTGACAGCTCGACGTACAATCCGGCGTAATACGTACCCCCGACCTTCATTGGAAGGTATCACGCCATCCACCACAAGGAATGCACAAGCTCTTATATGGTCCGCAATAACGCGTAGTGAAGTATTTTCAATATTCGTCTCACCTGTTAATTCAGCGATGTTTTTAATCAAAGACTGGAAAAGGTCTATTTCGTAGTTACTGGAAACGTTCTGCAACACAGCAGCTAAGCGCTCTAGCCCAGCGCCGGTATCAACAGAAGGTTTAGGAAGGGGAATCATAGTTCCATCGGCCTTACGATCGAACTGCATAAACACCAGGTTCCAAATTTCTATGTATCGGTCCCCATCTTCCTCGGCGCTACCTGGTGGCCCACCGTCCACTTCTGGTCCATGGTCATAGAAAATTTCGGAACAAGGACCACAGGGACCAGTGTCACCCATCGCCCAAAAATTATCTTTCTTGCCCATACGTGAAAATCGGGCGGGATCTATCTTTATCTCATCTAGCCAAATCGATGCTGCTTCGTCATCTTCTTCAAACACAGTGATCCAAAGTTTCTCAGGTGGCAAAGCAAGATTTACGGTTAGAAATTCCCATGCGTACTCAATGGCCTTCTGCTTGAAGTAGTCCCCAAAAGAGAAATTACCAAGCATCTCGAAGAATGTGTGGTGACGGGCAGTATAGCCAACGTTTTCCAGATCATTATGTTTACCACCAGCCCGAACACACCGCTGTGAACTAGTAGCTCGGAGAGAGTTTCGAATTTCTTCCCCTAAAAAAACATCCTTAAACTGAACCATTCCTGCATTGGTGAACAGCAAAGTTGGATCATTCCCTGGCACAAGAGAACCACTAGGCACTATCTCATGATCGCGCGCGGCAAAAAATTCCAGGAACTCCTGTCTTATTTCAGCGCTTTTCATATCCGGTTCCGATTTTGGTGGCTCAGTTGAGCCAATCGATCTGACCTATTCAAAAAAGCAGAGGATTATAGCCTTAATTATCTGAAATTGCAGGGATTTAGCCGCCTTGCTCTGACTTCTCTTGGTCACGGGAAGACAAAGCCGAACTAGAAGGATTGGTGGAAAAAACCCCCATAGTTTCATTCATGGGGACCCTCAAGCGACCGTCGCTGGAGAGGATCACCGCAATTGGGCGGGTCTGAGGAAAATGACTGAGAATGATAGTCACGATAATCAGGAATGGTACGCAAAGGAACATGCCAATAATTCCCCAAATATAACCCCAGAGAGCCAAGTTCAGAAGGATTATGATCGGGCTTAAGTTGAAGGACGAACCCATTAGCCTAGGCTCAAGTATATTGCCGATGCATACCTGAAGTGCTCCAATACCAAACAGTACTAATAAAAATAAGGTATAGCCATCGGATTGAGCCAAGGCTATCAGAGCTGGAAAAATAGTAGCAATAATTGAACCCACGGTCGGTATGAAATTCAATAAAAATATCAACAAACCCCATACACCAGCAAAATCAACATCTGCGATAAGCAAACCTACGTAACTCAGTGTGCCGGTTAGCGAACTAGTGAATACCTTAATGCTGATGTATTTTTGAATATCATCACGAATGCGATTAATTATCCTATTTGCGTCCTGTTCTTTGTCCGGATCTGCAACCAGAGAAGCAATTTTATTAGTGAAATACCCCTGTTCAAGAAACAGGAATCCGATATAAATAAGGATAAGAGCTCCACTAGCCAAAATACTTGTTAGTGAAGATGCTATTGCCGCTGCGTACGTTGGAATATCGATCCAGCCAGTCAATAACTGGGGAAGGCTTTGGCCTTCGAATTCAGATACATCTACGAACGAAATTCTCTCTAATCTTGTCGTTAAATTTTCTTGATATATTGGCGCCACTTCTAACACACCACCAACCGTGGAAGAAAGGAAGTTAATAAGTGCCAACACAAGAAAAATAAATGTTAAAAATGAAGCAGTAAGACACACCGGCATAGGGAATCGAAAACCACGAAGAGCTATGCGAGAAAACGCGCGAGCCAATAGATTAATGAGATACCAGAGCGTAATGGCAATAACCAAAGGCAAAAGTATATCTTTACCAATGAACAACAGATAAAAGATTAAAAAGATGAGTAAAGCTGTAGCAGTATAATTAAGTATTTTCACGTCTTACTGCCCTTTTCATTAGCTTCGCACCATGCTCTCTGCGCTCTTTTCAGCTTCGCAAACCTTTACGAGAACATTCTCGTGGAATACTGCCTGGCAATACACCTGTCACATCCACCCACCAAATGTGTTTACCCTAGCTTCGTTGCAAAATTTTTCCTATTGGCGGGAGCAGTATTTGCCGAGAATATCATACTTTAACCTACAGCCCCGTATTAGTTTCAGTCGGCGGGGACGTCCTTAACTGGAGTTTTATTTCACGGATCAGATAAGCTTCTCGCAACAGTGGTTTGCCATGATTCACTAGATTCGGTGCAGAGTGCTTATTGTGTCTAGGACATACTTTAGATTCTTTTTCCCGTTGCTAGTTCGCGACAGCAGCTGAAACAAAAGTTAAAAAAGAAAATATATGATGATGTGATTATTTAGCGTGTAGCAAAATCTCGTAAACTTACTTGTCGAAGAATCTTGTCTTCCACTAAATTGTAAAGACGGCCTAGATGGCCCCGACGAGTGCGCCCCGGGGTGCTATCCGATGTAGCCACCACGACTAGATCCATAGGTTCTACTACGAAGATCAGCTGGCCACCGTAGCCCCAAGCGACTGGTACCAGCATGCCTGCCAGGTCCCTAAGCCACCAGCCATATCCGTAATACCTGCCTTGGCCTCTTGGTGAAAGTACATGGGGACGATAAGATTCTTTTACCCAATTTGTTGGGATTATCTGGCGTCCCTCATGGACTCCTTTATTCAAGTATAGTTCACCGAACGCAAGCATTTGCCGGGGCGTCATTTCCATATCATTGCCGCCGAAATAAATTCCCTGAGGGTCTCGTGACCAATACGACATGGAGTATCCGAGTTGTGAAGCGAGATGTTTTTGCGCAAACTCCTTCGTATTAATGCCACTGGCCCGAGTAAGAATGGCAGATAAAAGATGGGTGCTACCGGTACTATAGAGCATTCGCGTCCCGGGTTTGGCAACCAATGGTTGGTTAAGAACAAACTCTACCCAGTTTTCGCTTAATACCCATTTGCCATAATTTCGATTACTGGTGGTTTCTAGGCCTGACTGCATGGTCAACAAGTTTTCTATGGTAATGAGCTGTTTGTCCGGATCAGTTTGGTTGAAAATATATTCTGGGAAATATTTAGTAATCGGATCTTCCACAGATTTGATGTGACCCTCATCTATGGCGATACCAATCAAAGCCGAAATAACGCTCTTTGAAGCCGACTTCATATTCGCGGGTCTCCGAGAATCGGCACCATTGTAGTACTCCTCGAACACTAGCTCTCCACGATGACTAATCAATAAACTGTGCAACCGCGGTAGGCGCAGTGCTGCCTCATGGGCATCAATGAAATTGGAATTGAACTCACTACGGTTAGATATCAGTTCGTCCGCATTCACCACAACTGGTAAAAATAAAACGAAGAGAATCAATAGAAGAATGTTTCTCATCAGCGGCTCAAAAAAGCGTTTTGTTAAATACCTTCAAAAGCCCGGGAGAGAGCACCTGGAGTAAGTATTTGTGGCAAAATCGAAGGCTCTTTTGATGGATCGCCAGGATACAGAACGTACAATGGAACCGATGGACGATTGAACTGCTCAAGGACGGCGGTAATTTCCGGATCTTCATTAGTCCAGTCTCCCTTCATATAAGTTATGTCATTATCTCTCATGGCCTGTTGCACCCGCTCGGTACCCAGCGTCGTCTGTTCGTTAGCTAAGCAAGTTATACACCAAGCAGCCGTCATGTTAAGAAATACCGGGCGTCCCTCTGACTGCAGTTCATTCAGCCGTGCAGTACTGAATATTTCATAGTTCTGGATAGGATTACCGTCTTCATCAAGTTCTTGTGATGCTACTTGGTTACTTACCGAGGATTGCAGAAACGGCGATTGCATCAGGTATATGGCAACCGCGAAAGCACCAACTCCAGCGGCAATCTGGGCAGCGCGCATTGTTGGTCCCATTGAAAATCGACGTTGGTACATCCAGGCTGCAAAGGCAAACAACACACATCCTGCAAGCACCAATGACATCCCAATGACCCCTACCTGATTACCCAATACCCATAAAAAGAAAAGCGCACTCGCATACAGAGGGAAGGCCATGAATTGTTTGAATGTTTCCATCCAAGCACCTGGCTTTGGGAGATAACGGAACAGAATCGGAGCGAAAGACAAGACCAAAATTGGCAAGGCCATACCCAATCCAAGGGAAATAAAAACCAGCATAGCTACCGCCCAAGACTGGGCCAAAGCAAATCCTATAGCTGGCCCCATGAACGGTGCAGTGCAGGGTGTTGCTACTGTAGTGGCCAATACACCGGTAAAAAAGGAACCCTTGTAACCTCCTTGGTCTGATAAGCTAGCACCGGCGCCCATAATGCTTGTTCCAATTTCAAATACACCAGACAAACTAAGCCCCATTAGGAAAAACAAGTAAACAATGAAAGCGAGAAACCAAGGCTGCTGAAACTGAAATGCCCAGCCCACGGCTTCACCACCGGCACGGAGAGCTATCAAAGCCGAGGCAAGAATGACAAAAGCAGTAATTACACCCGCCGAGTAAACTACACCGTCCATACGCTGCTTATAACGACTCTCACCGATGTTTTTCGTAAAACTTAATGCCTTAATAGATAGCACAGGAAAAACACAAGGCATTAGATTTAAAATTACCCCACCCAGCATGGCAAATAGCATATAAAGTGGCAGGCTGCCGCTACCGAAACCAGAGCCTGAATTATCCGAGGCAGCTAATGGCATAATAGTAATCAAGTTAGCATCAGTTGCTGGATCGATAAATTCAAAAGCAGTGCGAGCCCCTTCTTCATTTTCCAGTACCAGCACGCCGAATACCTCTGTAAGATCTTCCACCATGCGACGTGGTTGCTGATGAGTAATCTGCAACAAGTTTTGTTGAATCGAGACGTCGCGAAGAGGCCCAGGTTTGATGATGCGACGTTGGTCTGGGAAAAACCAAGCATTGGTGTATTCTTCGAAAATTGCATTTGATGATTCAAATCCGAGACTGATCCGTTCACCCGCGACAGCAATTATGGATGTAATATCATGCTCACTTGTCGGCAAATTTTCCCGAGCATTTGCAAATAATTGTGATGTCGAAACGTTCGCTTCTGGTATAACCCCCACAGGCAGCGTCAAACTCAGTCGCTGCTCACCAGGAATACAAATCTGATCGCATACATACCACTCAGCCAGTGTGCTAAGTACTACGCTCTCGCCAGCATAATCTTCGGGAACCGTAACGGAAACTGGTAAGAGTATTTCTTCCTCATAACCGAAATTCACGAGGTCAGTATCGTAAAAAGGCAGCCAATGTGGTGCTGGCCACTGAATGTCACCAATGACTGTTCCTTCTGGAGCATTCCATTCATTTAGGCTGGTTGGATCGCCGCTGTCACCCCCCATCTTCCAATAGGTGTGCCAATTTTCTATTGGATCGAGGCGCAAACCTAACCAAGTAGTTTCTCCGGGAACAATATTTTTTGTCTCCGACAAGAGTTCTACTTCGATACTATGATCCCAAGCTGAATTCGTAATCTGCGGAGAGATATCATAGGCTTTCCAATTGCCCTCCTCGTCAACGAAGGACAACAAACCTTCCATCTGCGTTATTTCATTCGAAAAGCGCCTGTGCTGTTCCGTAGAAATTTGAATCCGATTACCATCGAGTATCACATCTCGATAGGGAGCATAACGCATGATGCGACGCTCAGTTGGAAAGAACCATGCTTCATCTGCATTATCAAAAACTCCTATAGGAGCTTCTACCATGACATTTACTTTTCCATCATGGGCGTTAAAAGAGGCAATCAACTCGTGTTGATCAGTAGCAGCAGGAATCAGTTCACGATTCTCAACAAATCCGGCTTCCCAACGGGGATCAACTTCCAAAGTTTCTCCCACGGGTAGAGACAGTGAAAACATGGCATCGCCCGGAATGCAGATTTCTTCGCAAACCTGCCAGTCTATCCTCGTGCTCAGGTCAAACGTTTCACCAGAAAAATTAGCTGGTACCGACACCTGCATCGGCAGGAATACTTCTCTTGGGTAAGTAAAAGTGACCAACTCACTACCAAGAAACGGTGTCCATTCCGGAATAGGCCAATCTATCTCTCCTACAGTAGCGCCGGCAGGTAATTGCCACTCACTTGCCTTGGTAGCCTCACCACTGTCACCACCAAATTTCCAATAAGTATGCCAGTCCTCAATCGGATCCAGTCGAATAGCTAACCAAAAGGATTCCCCGGGAACTACATTGGTAGTTTCCGACAAAAGTTGTACCTCGATCTGATCAGTCTTATGGACCTGCGCCTGGACACCCAGAGTATAGATCGATAAATACAATAATATCAGTAGCTTATAGAAATAAGTTCGCATTTTGGTCCCTAGATCGCAATGCTTGAAATTCTACCCGGTTGAGATTACCTAAGATGTGCCAAAAGGTAACAAATTCGCCAGCCCCTGTCATGATACATAGAATCGGCCAATACAGTCACCACTCCAAGCTAACAGTGACCAAGAACAGTAGGCTTCTTAAATGACAAATAGCTTTAATGCAGGCTCAGAATACGTTCCACTACCAACTGAAGCGATCGATTTCCGCGAAATTCATTGACCTCCATTCGATAGAAGATCTCGATTTCACGGGTATCATCAGTAGGCCAAAACTCCGTTTCAACATTAAACGCAATGGCATCCAAAGTACATGCTGTTGATCCTATGGGGCTCAATGACATTTTCAGATGTTTTTCTCCTACCACTCGAAATTGCACAATCTCAAACTTCCCATCAAAAAGTGGTTCGGGAAATTCTTGGCCCCAAGGTCCTGCCTGTTCCAGTTGTTCAGCTATTTCCATAGAAAACCAGGCCGTCTCAATTTCACCGTCGCTAAACAAGGTAGCAGTTAATTGTTCTTCACTGAGCATGCGCGCGGCTTCGGCTTCGAAAGCTTTAGTAAATTCAGTGAGTCGTGACTTATCCAAACTAAGGCCGGCTGCCATCGCATGGCCGCCAAACCTTGTTATCAAGCCTGGGTGATGACAAGCCACGGCATCGAGTGCATCTCGGATATGAAATCCCTTTATCGAACGAGCAGACCCTTTTAGTTCTGCGCCTTTTTCGGCTGGAGATTCATCTCTGCTGGCTTCTGCGAAAGCAATAACCGGGCGGTTAAATCTATCTTTAATTCTAGAGGCAAGGATTCCAATAACTCCCTGATGCCAACGCGGATCATATACACACAGCGCCGGTGGTATGCCATCTTCTTCTAGCAACAGCTCTTCTAGATAGGCAAAAGCCTGCTCGCGCATATCGGCTTCGATTTGCCTCCGGTCTTGGTTCATTGCATCAAGTTGTAAAGCAAGCTGATAAGCACTTCCTTGTTCCTTCGCTAATAGGCATTCTATTCCAGTGGACATGTCATCGAGACGTCCGGCTGCATTAAGACGTGGACCAATGCTGAAACCTAGATCACTGGCAGACAATTGTCTAACTTTGCGATTTGCCACTTCGAGTAGGGCTAGTATGCCAGGGCAAGTTTGCCCTGCTCGAATCCGTTTAAGACCCTCATCTATCAAGATGCGATTATTTCGATCTAGTGGAACCACATCTGCAACGGTACCTAGTGCAACCAGGTCGAGAAGCGCAGCCATATTTGGCTCTTGCAGCCCGCGATCAGTGAACCAATTTATCTCGCGCAGTCTGGTGCGCAGCGCTAGCATTACATAAAAAATCACTCCCACACCTGCGATGCTCTTACTGGGGAATTCACAAGACGGTAGATTTGGATTAACGATAGCATCGGCATTGGGCAACTCCTCTGCAGCGAGATGATGATCAGTAATCAACACCTTAATACCTGCCTTCTTGGCTGCTTTGACACCATCTATACTCGACGTCCCGTTATCAACAGTTATGAGAAGATACGGGTTAAGGGTTTTCGCTAGGTCAACTATCTCCGGGGTAAGTCCGTACCCATATTCGAATCTATTTGGAACAATGTATTCAACCTGTTTAACTCCAAACTCGGTCAGGGCTTTTATAGCCAGAGCGCAACTAGTAGCTCCGTCAACATCAAAATCAGAAACGATAAGTATGTGCTTTTGCCGCTGTAGGGCTTCAATTAACAAATCTACTGCCGACTCCATACCATACATTCGGTTAGGAGGAAGCAAGTTATCCAAACCGAGCTCTAGTTCTTCAGCGCTAAGTACAGCCCTTTGACTATAGATTCTCTGAATGAGTGGATGGAGCGAGCCTGGTAGATCGAGATTTGGGTTGGCAGACCTACGCCGCAGGAGATTCGCCATCCGTTAAGGCCGGCAATTATTTTTGATGAAATTAGTAATTTCAGTAATTTCATTCGGCATGACGGTATAGCGCTCTTCTCGTTCAAACAGATCTGTCAAATGCTTAGGCAATTCCGGAATCGCCAGCCCGGCAGCCGCGATAGCATCACTGAACTTGGCAGGATGAGCCGTAGCTAAGGTAATAATTGGCGTCTGGTCATCTTTGCAGATTCGTGCCGCTTTCACACCGACCGCCGTATGTGGATCTAATAATCTACCGCTTTCTTTGAATACCTCAGCAATTATTTCGCAAGTTGTGTCGTCGTCGACACTGGCACTATCAAACCAATCTTTTACGCGTTGCCATTGCTGCTCTGAAACACTCAGAGTTTCCTTTCCAAAGCGATTCATAAAATCCGATAATGCAATAGCATCAAGATCAAACAGGTCAAATAAATATCGCTCAAAGTTACTCGATACTAGGATGTCCATACTGGGCGAAAAAGTTTTGCTAAGATTAGTTGTAGAGTATTCATTGGCGCTAATAAACCGATGTAAGATGTCGTTCTGATTTGTGGCCACTACCAATCGATCAACCGGTAACCCCATACGTTTGGCCAGATAGCCGGCAAAAACATCGCCAAAATTACCTGTAGGTACTGAAAACGAAACCTGGCGATCCGGCGCACCAAGTTTCAATGCTGCCGAGAAATAGTACACGATCTGCATGAGTATGCGCGCCCAATTAATAGAATTAACTGCAACGAGTTGACGGTGCTCTGGCAGGAAAGTCTGGTCCGTGAATGCGGCTTTTACGATGCGTTGGCAATCGTCAAAGTTACCCTCAATAGCCAAGTTATAGACATTGTCTCCTGGAACAGTAGTCATCTGTTTACGCTGAACATCGGATACTCTTTTATATGGATGCAAGATAAAAATATCCACATGATCAGAATGACGACATCCTTCTAAGGCGGCTGACCCTGTATCACCGGAAGTTGCTCCCAGAATAACAACTCTTTGCTCCTTTTTGGTTAACACATAATCCAGCAATCTACCCAATACTTGTAGTGCAAAATCTTTAAACGCAAGGGTTGGTCCGTGGTATAACTCAAGTATCCATTCATTACCAACTAGTCGACTTAGTGGAGCAATGTCGGGATGGTCGAATTCGCTATAGCTCTCCTCAATAATTACTTGCAAGGCTCCCGCGGGAATCTCATTACCTATGAAAGGGCTTATGATTTTTAAAGCAAGTTCCGGGTAAGATAAGCCCTGGTAACTCCGAATCTCATCACAGGACAACTCGGGAAGTGACTCAGGTACAAAGAGGCCACCATCAGGAGCCAAACCGGTAAGTAATACTTCCTCAAAGGTTTGTGGCGAACACTTTCCGCGAGTACTTATGTATTTCATTGTGACACTCTTTGCAGCTATTCTGGTTCACCATGAAACGGTTCAACTCGAATACGATTGATGTCACCGGTGACCTCTTCCAACCCTTCAATAGCCTCAATAGCATGGTTCAGTTGTTTCTCGACGGAGCGATGAGTAAGGATAACGATCGGTACTACCTCGCTGATTGCTTCTTTCTGAATTACAGCCTCTATACTGATATTGTGTTCCTGCAAAATACTAGATATTTTGGCCATTACCCCGACTTTGTCCACCGCCCGTATTCGTAAATAGTACTCCGCTTCGATTTCGTCTATATCTAATACAGGCAGATCATTTCGCATATGAACACAACCCAATGGCGGGTAAACCCTATCAGTAGTGCCAGCTGCCATTTGTCTGCCTATATCTATAAGGTCTGCCACTACCGCCGACGCGGTAGCCTCGCCTCCCGCACCGGGCCCGCTATAGAGCGTGGCACCTACCGCATTGCCGTGAACCAACACCGCATTACGCGCACCATTTACGTTAGCCAGCAAGCGAGATTTAGACAGCAAAGTAGGGTGGACTCGCATCTCGACACCCTTCTCAGTCTTACGGGCTATACCAAGATGCTTAATACTGTAACCTAGCTCGGCTGCATAACTGATGTCTTCTGGGGTGATCTTACTGATTCCTTCGGTATAAGT
>CEVO01121246.1_pt1 | contig 13011 bp, 14 predicted proteins | sample 531511 | NCBI WGS metagenome assembly CEVO01 (sample SAMEA2623907, study PRJEB7988) | marine metagenome | biome: marine biome (ENVO:00000447); feature: mesopelagic zone (ENVO:00000213); material: "saline water (ENVO:00002010), including plankton (ENVO:xxxxxxxx)" | depth 800 m | reverse complement strand
TCGCTTGCTAAATAATAATTCGAACTAAAAATATACAAATCAGGATTAAACTCTTTTCTACATTTTTCAATCATTTTCCTACTCTCGCGATATGCAGTTAATCCTCTAAATTTTCCAAAAAAATCTCTTTTACCATTAAAAGATATTAAATTTTCTTTTTCAAATTCCGTAAATGCCTTATTTTTATCATAGATTGAAGTAAAATATGCTATATCATGACCTAGTTCTTTCATAGCATTTCCCATACCTAAAACTAATCGTTGAGCACCTGTTCGCATTGATAAATCATAGTGTATTATTGCAATTTTCATAATTATTCCTGCCTGTTGTATATTTCTAATAATTTTTCAGTTACTTTCAGCCTATCGTGTTTTTCTAGTATAAATTTTCTATTTTTCACTGCTTCATTTTTTCGATTTTTGTAATTTAAAATATTAGTTGCTCTTTCAATGACATTTTCTTTATGTCGAAAATCTATCGTGACTAATCCGCATGACATTGCTTCTAAACATGCTTTGCTAAAAGATGATACGCCTTTTGTATGGATTCTATCTATGTAAATTTGATATTTTGTTAATGTTTTTTGAAATTCTAGATATGAAAAAGGCCTTCTATCATAAACATCTACTTTTACATTGTTCTTTTCAAGAAAATCAATTATTTCTTTCGGCACTTTTTCATACCATGAATCAAAACCTATTGCTCTGACTTCTTTTTGTTCTATCGTTTTAGGCGAAAACCTTTTTACATCGACTGGATTTGGTAAATATTCTGCATCTCTTCTTATTTGTTTTGCTAATGTAAGCATTTCTGGAGTTGATACTAATACAGTCCGTGCAGATTTTATATTGCCTTCTATTATCGTTTTCCATCTTGTCAAATCTTTACTTTCCTTTTTAAATTGTTCATCTAATAATCCAAATAAATCCGTTCCATGACAATGTAACACATTTATTTTTTTCCCTAATAATCTAACACAAAATGCATCTTGCAACGCATAATTTACATGAATTATTCCCGTTGCTTTAATTGCATTAATAACGGGGCTAAATATTTTTCCATACACTGAATATATAAAATTTGATTTTGCATTAGGACCGGCAAAATTTCTTGGAAGATAAAGCACATCTTTATCTAATTCTCTAAGACCTTCTGCAATTTCATAACCTACCCATGCAGCATCATTAATTATTGTTATTTTTTCTCTCAGTTTATCGTTCATTGTTTTGTAATTGTTGATATTATTTATAATATCTGTCAAATTCATCTCTGAATTTATATTTATTCTAGTAATTTTTTAAACCATGAAATAGTAATTTCAAGTCCTTGGTTAATTGAATATTTAGGTTTCCAATCAAGTAATTCTTCTGTTTTACTACAATCTGCCTCTAATTGTTCTAAATCTGCAGCACGTTCTTTTTCATGACGAATATTAGATGATGATCCTGATATCTTGATAATCTTATTTGCAAGTTCTAATATTCCTGTTTGAATACCTGTGCCTATATTGAATATTTGTCCTTGTGATTTTTTCTTTTCATTCATTACTTTAACATATGCTCCTACTGCGTCTTTTACATACATTAAATCTCTTGTCTGCATTCCATTTCCATGAATTCGTATTTCTTCATTTTTTATTGCTTTGGTTATAAATTCTGGTACTACTGCTGGATATCCTCTGTAAGTATTGCTTTGATTCTCTCCATAGGTGTTGAAATTCCTAATTATTGCAACTGGATAATCATACCATTCATTTAGCACCATACAATGTTTCTCTGCAGCTAATTTTGTAGCTGCATAAACACTACGAGGCCTGCATGGATGATTAATATCCATTGGAGTATAAATTGGATTTCCGTAAACTTCTGGGGACGATGCATATATTAAAAATGGTTTACATTTTGTTTTTAACAATTCTTGACACAATCTAAATGTTCCAATTTCATTTAATTCAAAATATTCCATTGGTTTATTCATTGATTCTGGAATTGACACTAATGATGCTAAATGAATTATACAGTCTATATTATAACCGTCAATTTTTTCTGCGGTTAGATCTCTAAAATCCATATTTAAATTTGAAAATCTTTCTTTTAGTCCACTTTTATCTTGCACAACGTTGAAGGGTTCTATAGGAAAATCTTTTAGTCGGTGAAGGTTGTCGACTCCTATTATTTCTATATTTTTTTCTTGTAATAACGCATCTATGAGATGTGAACCATAAAATCCTGATGATCCTGTTACTAAAACTTTCATTTCATTTTCCTTGTCTATCTATAATAAATTGTTCCATGATTATACTATAAATCTGTGACATTCATATGCTTCAGCATATTTGACGCCTATTTCACTACCTCTCAACTCTGCAATTTTTTCAATTATACTTGGTGTTCTTGGATGGTTTTTACTTCTTATTTGTGATGAATACAAAGACAATGCTTTTTGCTTAGTTTTTAGATTTTTGGTTATATCTATAAAGAAATTAGGATGAAATCTTTTTCTTGTCCAATTTGTCTCAGGTTGTTCATATGATAATACAATTTGTGCAATGTTTTTTCTTGAATCTTTTACTGGCCTGCATGCTGTAAAACTTGCTTTTGCCACTGCTACATGATCTTGATTTGTAGAACCTATAAATGGAATACAAATCATGTTGGGTTTTATTGTAGATATAGAAACTTCCCCTTTTTCAATTATATCGATTAAATTTTTTTGTGGAACTTTGTCTAGTTTTAAATGATATTTGTCTCCAACTAATGCTAAATTAAATGAATCTACTTTTAGATATTTCATCACTTTGTTCATTTCTTTTATTCTTTTTTCAGTATGGCTATAACCTCCATATTGTTTAATATCTCCAACTGTAAAGCATAGAACGTGAACTTTGCCTCCTTCTGCTTTTACTCTTGATATTAGTCCTCCGCATCCCAATACTTCATCATCAGGGTGTGGCGCAATAATCAATACTACTAGATTTTTATAACTAACTGCCATTCTTACTTCTTTGCCGTTATTCCCATCACAATTTTTTTTGTAATAAACTTTCCTTCTTTTTTGAATATATTTGTTATTGCATTTTCAAATTCGTTCTGTACTTCCTGTTCAAATAAAGTGTATGATTTCCAATATTTTAATAATGATTCCTTATTTGGAAATGTAATTGGATTTTCAAAAATTTCTATATTAACTTCACTGAATACTGATTTGAAATAAGGTAATGCTTTAGTCTCAATGAAATTATTATGTAAGACATATTCATTTGGAAGTCTTCCAAACACCTCATGAATATCAGTTAATTCTAAATTGTTTCCTTTTATTGGTCCACAAACAAAACATTTCCCATTGTTCTTTAGTTTATTATGAATGTCTTTTATTGTTCTCTTATAATTAGTAGAATAATATAATCCAAAACAACAGAAAATTAAATCAAAATACTTATCTTTGAAATCTGCGTCTATATTTTCCATTTTTCCCTGTTTTAGAATGATGTTTTTAGTTTTCTTTGTATATGTGTTGACCTCGTTTAGCAGTTCTTCTGATATATCCAAGCCTGTTATTGAACCTGAATCATCAATTATTTTACTAATTGGAATTAATTGTTTGCCATTTCCACATGCGATATCTAATACATGATCGTGTTTCTGAACGTCTAGAATGGGAATTATCCAATCATTTATTTCATATTTAGCAAAATTTGCATGAGTAGATATCCTGTTATTTAATGCCTCTACTGAATTTTGTGCTTTTCCCAATGCAACTCACTTTTGATACTAATCTTATTCTAAATTAAATCATTATTATAGTTAAGATTTCGTTATTAATGCCTTGAGTTTTGTTATTATAGTGGTTTTATCCGCATCAATAATATATTTGCCTAGTCTTGGTCCTTTATCACTACCCAATAATATTCGATAAATTAATTGAAAGAATAATCTTGGTTTTATATTGTTCTTCTTTGCTATATCAAATACCTCACTCTGAATTATTTCGGGATCTGAATTCTTTTCCAATAATGAAATCAATTGTAATAATGCATTCTTCTCATTTTCATTTAGCTGAACATCAGTTATATTATAAGATTTAAAATCTCTAGACCAATTTATTCCTAAGTTAATTCTTTCTATAATATTCTCATCTATTTCTTTTATATACTGATATTCAACAAGTTTTTTTAATACATATTCCTGTGAATTATTCTCAGGTGCAATTTCTGCTAATTCTATTAATAATCTATAAGGAAGATGAACTGCCATTTTTTCTGGCGGATTTAGATGATGTATATATTCATACAAACCTTTTGTTCTAACCGTTTTTTCTTTGTTTTCTAGTATTGTTTTGTCGAAATACACTTCTTCAATTACATCTAGTTCATCCATGTATGTTGGAATGTCTTTAACTGATAAAGACCTTGATCCTGTAATTCTTTTGAACATTAATAATAATAGAGATGAAGCAGTTCCATATTGCAGCCATTTTTGTGGAGTTAAAACATTTCCTATAGATTTTGAAATTTTCTTACCTGATTTATCGAGAAACATTTCATATCTTATATGATATGGATGCGAAAAGTTTAGAATATTATCTGAAATCCAATCATTTATTTTAACAGAATCTTCTATATCTTTACCATATGCTTCAAATTTTATATCAAACGCTGACCAACGTGCTGCAAATTCTGTTTTCCAACTTAACTTTCCTTTTCCATCACGAATATCTAATTGCCCTTCATAATTACATCCATTGATCCATTTTTTTCCAATTTCTGCTCCACTACATTTATAATATAAAGTATTTTTTTTACTGTCAAATGATATGGGAATACTGACATATATTTTTCCACAATTCTTACAGATTGGATAATAAGGTAATGTATTCTTAAATTTTGTTTGTCCTGTTATTTCTGAAATTTTTGAGCCAATCTTTTCTGCACGACTTAAAATTTTTGCAATTTGCTCATTTAATATTCCTTCTTTGTATGCCTTTGCAGCACTTTGGAATTTATATTCAATGTTTAGTTTTTCTAATCCGTCAAGAAGTAATGAACTCATATGTTCGCCATATGAATTATGACATTCAAATGGATCAACAATAGATGATACAGGTTTACAGATTTCTTCATTTAGACTTTTGGGAAATCCTTCTGGTACTTTCCTTAGACCGTCCATATCATCAGAATATGCAATGAGATTGCATTGATAACCTTGATCGTTTAATGATAATTTTATACCATATGCTCTAACTGCATCTCCTAAACTTCCTATATGTGGTATGCCTGAGGCACCAAGTCCACTTTCTACATTTATATTATCAGTAGGTCTTTCTAATTCTAATTCTCTTTTTATTATATCCTTTCCGATTTTATCTATCCACGTTCCTCTACCTATGATGTTCATGTTTATTTCACATAATAATTACTGAAAATTTTGTTTATTATTGGATTTAATTTTCGTCAAGTTAACACGTTTGGTTCTTATAATATTTTTTTCAGTTGTTAATCCTATATAGAATACTACCAAACCAATTATGCAAATAATAACGGCAAACCCGCTGTACTGAGATTCTAATCTAATATTGATCGAATTTTGAATAATTTTATCTGGATCTTTATTATGAACAACTACATTTACTTTTTCCATTTTTGGATCCAATATTCTAGTAAATGTTCCAGTTAAATTATATCTTTCAACAATTGGGTTCCAATCTCTACATTCAATTGGTCCATTGTGTGATGCTCCGCAACCTCTAAACAACTTTAAATTTTCTTCATCAAATATATAGAAATCAATATAATGACCTTCTGATATTATTTTTCCTTCGAAGTCGTATTCAGGTTCCTTTAAACTATTTATAAGTTCTAACTTATAATTAGCGAATGGCAATGGATAAGTTGTTACATTCGCATAATATGTTATAAAACTCGCTTTTGGAATATTATCAAATTCAGACAAAACAGTAACTGAAGAACTTGCAAATAATGAAACCCCTAACACAGTAATAAGAAAACCTATGATTACAATTCTATTATCCAATTAGCCCACTTTTAATACATTTATAATATATTTAATAAAATATTCATAAGAATATCTTTAATTCAATTATTTTAAATTACCTTTTCCTTCCCCTTCTTGATTCCCAACGTTGACCTGGATTTCGTTCAAATATTACTCTGTTACGAAAAGCTCTTTTTCCCTTCACACGTGGATTCAAACTTATTCTTTTCTTGCCTTCTAATTTAGGTGTTTGACCTCTTACTTTTCCAGCTTTTGTTAAAGAACCATGAGTTGGCATAGATTATTTGTAATTTCAAACCTTTAAAAATTTACTGTTTTTTCTCAAATACATTGACTAAAAGATTGCGAACCTTTAAGAATGTTTATTAGTTATTTCCTATAATTTGGAGTGTAAATTATTATTAACCGAAGCTGGAATTATAATTTTAAATAAGAATGATGAATTATTATATTCTAAACGATTTCCAATTGATCAAGAATTAATATATTATTCTGATTTTAAAACTGGAAAAACATCTGATCTTTATGAACAATTACTTATTGACTTGAATGATATTGATATTACACTTCTTCAAACAGATCAATCGAATTTAATATCTCTTTTAAAGTCATCTAATGTTAATTTTGAAATCCAATATTCTATAATCGACTTTACTGATTTAATTTCATTATATATTCAATCTAATTTTTTTTCTAATGAAATAGATATCAAAAACTTTCTTCATGATTTTTCCTTGCAATATTCTAAACAAAATATTAAAAATATATCTGGTAGAGAAGATCTTCAAATTATTGAAGGGGTTAATTCCCTCGACGAGGTGGATAAAACTGTAAATATATTAATTGCTCGTTTAACTGAATGGTATGGATTGCATTTTCCTGAACTATCTAATCTAGTTAAAGATTCAACTAATTATTTACAAATTCTTTCTTTAGGTCTTGAACGTGAGTCTCTAAATGAGGAACATTTGCAAAATTTTAATTTTTCTAAAAATAAAATTAATGCATTTCTTAAAGCAATTAATGAATCCAAAGGCGGTAATATTAATCAAAAAGATCTTATTATTATCTCTCTTTTAGCAGAAAATACTTTACAACTAGTTAAAGTTAGAGATAAGATTGCTAATTACGTTAAGAGTAATATGAATCGAATTGCACCAAATTTAAGTACAGTAGCTGGTGATACTATTGGTGCTCGTTTAATTGCTAAAGTTGGTGGTATTGAAAAATTAGCTCTACAGTCTTCAAGTACAATTCAACTTCTTGGTGCTGAAAAAGCTTTATTTCGTTCATTACGTACAGGTGCTAGACCCCCTAAACATGGAATAATATTTCAACATGATCAAATTCATTCTGCTCCCAAATGGCAGCGTGGAAAAATAGCAAGAACATTGGCAGGTAAAATTGCTATTGCAGCACGAATAGATGTCTTTCGAGGTGAAAAAGCTGATAATATTGAATCCTTATTTCATGACAGATTAATCGAAATTCAAACTAAATATAAAGAACCAATAATTAAAAAATATAAAGAACCAATATTAAAATTAAAGAAAAAAGAATTTAACAAGTCAAATATTACACGAATACGAAAAAAGAAATTTCGAGGTAAGAAAAGTGGAAAAAGACGTTAAACTTCCTGATAATACTAATTGGTTCATGATTGATGGAACGCCAAAATTTGGAACAAAAAATTTTGTACCAGGTAATCGCGTTTATGGTGAACAATTACATAGTGATTCAAACGATGAATATAGGATTTGGGATCCTCATAGAAGTAAATTAGCTGCATCGTTATTGAAAGGAATCGGTTCAATTCCTTTTTATGAAGGATCAAATATTCTTTATTTGGGCACCTCTACAGGGACCACTGCAAGCCATATTTCGGATATTATCTCTGAATCCGGTATTTTATTTTGTGTTGAAATATCACAACGTGTTTCTCGAGATTTTATAGATAATGTTGCATCTTTACGCTCTAATATTATTACAATAATTGCAGATGCAAGAGATCATAATAGTTATACCTCTATTTTTAAAATAATTGATTGTGTTTATTGTGATATTGCACAACCTGATCAAACATTAATTGCCATTAAAAATTGCAAGCAATTTTTAAAGCACAAAGGAACATTGATGCTCGTTATTAAAACTCGTAGTATTGATGTTACAAAATCTCCTGATCAAGTGTGTGCAGAGGAAATTCTTAAATTAGAACAAAATGGTTTTACTATTTTAAATACAGTTGATTTATTTCCTTTTGATAAAGACCACAAAATGGTCATAGCTACTCTCACTTGATTATTTGTAAATAATAATTTATTCATTGCAGATTTTATCCCATGTTTTCCATGATTTACGCGTAAAATTTGGGTGATTGCGATTTTTTAAAATCCAAGTCTTCAAAAACAACCTAGTTTTGTTATCTGAAGGATATCCGCTGCCTATTAAACCATAACGCCTTTGTAATTTATATATTTCTTTATCACGAATACATTTTGCTAAAATAGATGCAGCTGATACTATTGTATAAATCTCATCTGCTTTATGCAGTGAGTATATTTTTATTTTTTTTTCTGTAAAACTTTTAATTTTTATTTTAAATCGTTTTGGTTTAATATCACATGAATCTATAAAAGCTATATCGCTATTTAATTTTTTTAATATTGATGCCATTGCATAAGCTTCTAATTCATTTAATCCCACTACATTTTCCGTTTGAAAAATCAATTTGTCCTTTTTGCTTCTTTTTTTTAACATAACTACACGATCAATTTTTTTTGGCGAAAGTTTTCGTATTGAATATTTATCTGCTTTGCGCATTATGATCTTTGCAAATCTCTCTCTATTTTTTCGTGTAAGTTTTTTTGAATCCTTAATTCCTATTTTTTTAAATTCTTTAATGGTTTCTTTATTTGCACATACACCAGCTACTACTAAAGGGCCAATTATTGAACCTCTTCCTGCCTCATCAATACCTGTTATGTTCAATTTTATCATCTAAATTATTAATTATTTCAGTTAAAAGTGGTTTTTTTATATCATTTCTATTTTCTTTTGTTAAATTGACTATTTTTGAATTTGATGCATTAAGTATTTTATTAATAATTGGATGCTTGAATTTTGATTGCACCGTGCAAATAAATGGCTTATTGCAATTTAGTAATGATTCTATTGATTCACAAAAATCTAAACTATATAATTCCATTGGTCCTATTTCATCACATATTATAATATCTGAATATTCTCTTGCTGAATTTATTGCTGTGACTCCTACATTTGATAGATCTGTTAAATTAATTCTATATTTTCCAAATCTAGGACCTAATTTTCCATTAATTGTTGCTAATGTAGCTGTTTTTCCTGTTGATATATCTACAATTTGAAATCCTGTTCTTTTACCATTTATTTTTATATTTCTTTTTAAAATTCCGCCTAATTTGTATTCTGATTCTGATAAAGAACTAACTATATAATTGATTAATTTTGATTTACCAATTCCAGGTCTTCCTGTGATTGCCCATACAGGTTGTATCATTATTGACTAAATAATTCTACTGAATTTAAGTTACCATTAACATTTACTATACGAATTGTCCACAAACATTTTATCCATGCAGTTATTGAATAATACTGTTTGGAAATTAAAGATAATCCTAGTATTATGGACATAAATACAAAAATAAATGAATTATTAGATTCTAGAGATAATTTGATATCACAAGTAAAATCTATACATCAAAAAAAAATAGGTATTCGGACTGAGATTGTTAATATTACTTCAAAACTAGCTGTAGATAAAGCTGAACTTGAACCATTATACAAACAAATTAATTCTCTACGTAATCAAAGATTTACTCTAATTACTAACATAAGAAAAATAAGAACTAGAATACGTTCTCTTAATAACGCTTACCAAGAGTTTGATAGATCATCGAAACAAATACATTCTTCTGAACGTAACTTTCGTTTAAAAGAAAATTACAATGTTCTATCTAAAAAATTAACTGCAATAGAATGGAAATTACAAACTCAAAGACTCACACGAGAAGAAGAAAAACAATTAATTGAATATATTAAAGTTCTAGAAATAAAACTTATTCATTGGAAGAAAGTTGATTCAAATAAAAAAGAATTACATGGTCTTTTTACAGAAATTAAGCAAATGAGTTCTAAACTAGACGCACTCGATTCTTCTCATAATTCCATTAAGGTTTCATTTGCAAATAAAAAAGATACATTTGATGAACAATTAAAAACCAGAGAACAATTATTCCTTGATTTGGAAAATTATAGTGAAACAGTACTCGATTTAGATAAAGCATTAGATAAATCTGATTATGAAATTAATTTATTAAAAAATGAACGTAAACGTATCTTGAAATCTATGAAAGAATTTACCAAATCAGGTATTATTGCCAAAAAGAAAGTTACTCTTGAAAAGGAAAAAGTTAAAGCAAAAAAGAAACTCGAATTAGGTGAGTCTCTTTCATTTAATGAATTAAAATTAGCTTTTGATGAAGATGATGAATATCTCAAATAAACATAAAAAAATATCTTCTAAAGTTCTTATTTTATGTATTGATCGTGATGACGATCTTGGTATTAAAACTCCAATAAGAACTCCTGTTATTGGTCTAAAAAATTGTCAAAATGCCGCTATAAAATTAGCGTTATCTGATCCTGAAGAAGCAGATGCTAATGCAATTTTTGCCGCCATAAAAACATATAATGAATTGATTAAAAAAGGCAAAAAATGTGAAATTTGTATCGTTACTGGGTTAAATTCAGGTGGACATCAATCTGATGAAAAAATTCGCAATGAAATTATTACTGTAGTAAATAAGACTAGATCAAAGTCAGCAATAATTGTTTCAGATGGGGCCGATGAAATGTATTTATTACCTGTTATTCAAGAATTAATTCCAATTATCTCAATTCAGCGTATAATCATCAAGCACAGTGGCGCTCTTGAAGAAACTTATTCTGTATTAGGTAAGTATTTGAAAATGCTTATTTTTGAAAAACGATTTTCAAAAATTGCTTTAGGCGTTCCTGGAATAATTTTTCTGTCATGGGCATTTCTTGGCATATTTGATTTATTGAATCAAGCAATTACTGTGACTCTTGGAATTTTAGGTCTTGCACTTATAATTCGTGGATTTGATTTAGATCGTTTAACTATGGACTTGCCCAAGTTACAATTATCTTCTTACGTAAGACTCTTTTCAATAATAGGTGGTTTTTTAGTAATAATTGTTGGCACATTATTAGGACTCTCAAATATAGTAACTAGCGGGGCATTTTCTCAAGTATTTTCTAATCCATCTAACTTTTTTTCTTCTCTTCCTGAATTAATTGGCTTGTTTACTTCAACTTCATTGGTTTTTATTTGGACTGGATTCGGATTATTTATTGCTGGTGGAATGCTGTCTAATTGGATATCAAATAAAAATCGTCGAGTAATTCGTGGTGCTGTGGTGTTGTTTACATTGCTGTTTCTTTATTTTCCTATTCAACAATTTGCATATATAATGATTGGTCAAGGTAATATGTTTACTTTTATCTCATCTTTAGTATTTGGACTTGCGGCAACTTTTCTTACTGTTATTTTTCTGTATCAACGATATGTTAATTATCCTAAGAAAAGACGTAGGTAGATAACATTATTGTTTAGTATATTGAATTATCTTGGGGTATACAAATTTTATGAGAATTATCTAAAACGACAAATTAATTTGCATAATTCTCCTGGTCATATTGCTATTATTCTTGATGGAAATAGACGTTGGGCTCGGTCTAGATTAATGCCTGTTTGGATGGGACATTTAGAAGGTGCAAATATAGTTACTGATTTGCTCGATTGGTGTAATGAATTAAATATTAAAATTATAACACTTTATGCTTTGTCTTCGGAAAACCTTCAACGTCCAGATGATGAAGTTAAAAAAATCCTAGATATAATATCGGATAAACTTTCTGAATTGATTAATGAACCTAAAATCGATCTATATGAAGTTCATGTAAAAGGTATTGGCAATCTTCATCTATTACCATCAGATATTCAAGATAAAATTACTTTGATAGAAGAAAAAACTAAACATTATAATCGGCATTTTTTTAATTTAGCCCTAGCTTACGGTGGGAGATTTGAAATAATCGAAGCAGTTAAAAATGTTGCATCGCAAGTACAAAATGGATTAGATCCTAATAGTATTGATCAAAATATGATAGAAAATAATTTATCTACATCTCATCTTCCAAATCCTGATCCTGATCTAGTTATACGAACTTCTGGCGAGGAAAGATTAAGTGGATTCTTACTTTGGCAAAGTGCTTATAGTGAATTAGTATTTCTTGATGTTTATTGGCCTGATTTCCGTAAAATTGATTTAATGCGTGCCATTCGTACATTTCAAAGAAGAGCTCGCAGATTTGGGAAATAGTTGATTATTATGACAGTAACGGTAGCTGTTGGTGGATTTTATGGAGATGAAGGCAAGGGTAAAATTGTAGCCTTTTTATCACTCAAAGATTCACATTCTCTTGCAGTACGTGGTGGTGTAGGTCCGAACGCCGGTCATACTGTAAATTTTGGCACACAAGTTTTGAAATTAAGAATGTTACCTAGCGCTGTAGTCAATAAATCTACTAAATTATTGATAGGTCCTGGCGTACTTGTTAATCCTGATGTTACTCTTGACGAAGCTAAAAAATATGATGCTATTAATCGACTAATTGTCGATAATCATTGTGCAATTATTGAACAAAAACATATAGATTCGGATAAATCTGGTTTTCTAGCTTCAAAAGTTGGAAGTACTGGAACAGGAACCGGTCCTGCAAATTCCGATCGAGTTATGCGAATTGCTAAACTTGCTAAAGATATCGACGTGTTTCAAAAATACGTTGATAATGTTCCTGAAATGGTCAATTCTACAATTGATTCTGGTAAGGATGTTCTTGTAGAAGGCACACAAGGTACATTCTTATCCTTGTACTT
>CEVO01001260.1_pt1 | contig 13203 bp, 12 predicted proteins | sample 531511 | NCBI WGS metagenome assembly CEVO01 (sample SAMEA2623907, study PRJEB7988) | marine metagenome | biome: marine biome (ENVO:00000447); feature: mesopelagic zone (ENVO:00000213); material: "saline water (ENVO:00002010), including plankton (ENVO:xxxxxxxx)" | depth 800 m | reverse complement strand
TTCAAACTCGTTCCATTCTTCCGACAGGTCACACTCTATATCCGACTTTGTCCTGCACACCATCACCGGCTTTACATCCAGGTCCGGGTTAAACTGCAAGAGTTCATTTTGCAGGGTTGTGAAAGTTGAGTGGGGAGTTTCATCCGGTGCTTCTATGAGATACAGAAGGACCTTATTCCGTTCAATGTGTTTTAAGAACTGGTGCCCCAGTCCTTTTCCCATACTGGCCCCTTCAATCAGCCCGGGAATATCCGCCATCACAAAGGATCCGTAATCACCGTATTTCACGATACCCAGGTTTGGTTCCAGGGTTGTAAAGGGATAATCAGCGATCTTTGGCCGGGCTGCAGAAATTCGGGACAGGAGGGTTGATTTTCCTGCGTTGGGCAGGCCCACCAGACCCACATCTGCCAATATTTTTAATTCTATCTCAAATACACCTGATTCTCCCGCTTCCCCAGGCTGGGCTTTTCGCGGTGTCCGGTTCGTGGCAGATTTAAAACGGATATTTCCTTTTCCCCCTCTGCCTCCATTACAGACAATAATAGATTCTCCATTGTGTACCAGGTCACCCACAATTTTGTTCGATTCTTTTTTCCGGATAATCGTGCCTACCGGTACACGTACAGTTACATCCTTCCCATTCTTTCCAGTCTTACGGGAACCACCCCCTGCACCCCCCTCATCTGCCCGGTATTTCTTACGGTAGCGGACATCGTGCAGCGTATGGAGGTTTGCGTCAGCTATAAAGACAATATGGCCGCCCCGGCCGCCGTCACCGCCGTCCGGGCCTCCTTTAGGAACAAATTTTTCCCTGCGAAAATGAACCGCACCTTTACCGCCCTTGCCGGCGGATAGTTCTACTTTTGTAAAATCGATAAACACAATTCTTTTAAACTTTTATTTAACCAGGGTTAGTTTTTCGTTTTTATAAAATGATCGTTTACCGGTATTGGGATTTGATGCTGTTAATCGGACAAAATATAGGCCAGATGCTGCTTTCCTCCCCAAACCGTCTTTCCCTTTCCAGACAACATTATGACGTCCTGGCGGTTTAATGGATTTTACCAGCGTATTAATCTTCCTGCCTCGAATATCAAATATCTCCAGTCGAATATCGGACCAGGCAGGGAGATCATATTGAATGGTTGTACTGGCATTGAATGGATTTGGGTAATTATGATGTAATTTGTACGAGTCGGGAAAAATTGCTTCGAAATCCCCATCATCAATAACCAGATGTAACTGATGCGATGTGAGCGCAGGCCAGGTTTCATTCCCAAATATACCCATCACCTGCCAATCATATGATGCTTCAATAAGCCCCGCCCCCATCATCATGGATAACAATTCTTCCTTTTCAATTGCAACGGTTGTACCATCTATGGATCGCTGTAATTTTAAAGAATCTATATTACCGGCATCATTAGGATAAGGCAGACTGATTTCCAGCACAAATGACATATCCCCAGTATAATTCCCATGAGACAAATCCCATGCGAATACAATACTGTCCTGAATATCAGAGACAAATAATACAGAATCGTCCATCGGAACTGTGGGAATGATCCCTAAATCATTTTGTCCTGGTATAAAAGACATATAGGGGCGAACGCTGGATCGGTTCTCCTTGCTGCAAAATTCTGCCCTGCCGGAGTTAGATAAAAGTGTCAATGCAAATGCGTATTCGCCACTGGACGTGACTACATTGTTTAAAGCCGCCTGTACATACCTGTCACGCTGAATATTATAGAGCGTATCAACTGGATCTCCCAATTCCCGGTTCAGGATACCGATATTCTGTGCTGTTTCCCGTTCGTTCCAGGAAGACGTATCGAATTGATAAATGACCACATCTGCACCTTCGGGAGAAAAAGGTTCTACATAGAGATTTAAACGTGTTCCCCAAAAAGCATCTATGTCTGCAGATACAGTAAACCTCATAAATGCAGTTTCAGTATTCGAAACCGTTAACAGGCTTTCTTGATCAGGATAGAGTATTTCAGACTGGCCGTTAGGCACGGATCGGTCATTATCAGGCTCAAGCCTGTTTGCAACCTGGAAAAACCAGTTTCCACCGATCTTCCCATTCACACGTACATTCCAGGAATAATTGCCGCCAGGATGAAATCCACCGCTCAATACATTATTTGGATATTCAAATGATTCCGTAAGATTAAAACCCGGACCGGTTACTCGAACTTCCGCTATTATATTTTCATTGCTCATCCAGGGATACCGCCAGGCTAGGATCGTGGCTGGACGGACATCGGTTGAATGATGCGGGGGAATGGGAAAACTGGGTTTTGGCGGACGGTAACCTGGAATAAAGTAGACATTATCCCCATACTCATAGGGACCAATATCCGGTGCATCACCCACATACATTTGGCTCCCATCCTGACCATCATTAATTCCTTCAACTACCACACCGGCATCCACCAGGGAGGATCCTTTTCTTGGCCTGTAATCGTAGTGTTCCGGGTTGGATAATTCATAGATCAATTTCTCATTACCTCTTAGGTTTCCATGCCATAAACTATATTCAGTGTTTTGTTCTTCATCACATCCTAAAAAAGTAGGACGGTCGCATTCATACTCATCTCCAATGGAATTGCGATGGACAGTATTCACATTTCCGTTGCCATTAAACCCGACACCCGTTGGAGCAATTGGCCAGCCAAGGCTTGGGTCTGAAGAAACTTCACCCGTCTCTGGATTTTGGTAACCATAGAACTTATAATCTGGGAGGCTGATATCCTGGCGCCCACTGCTCATACCAAGGATGTGATGAACCTGGTGCTGATCTCCTTTCAGGCGATATCCACGGCTGGTTCTAATAGAAAGAGTGTGGTGTATTTTTCTGAGGACACCTCCAGGGTTACCATCAAAACGTATACCATTTATATGAGGTGCATCCATAACCCAGGTATTACGGATTACAGGTTCATTCATTCCTGTATTGATCTGAATACCAGCTGCATCCCTTCGCGAATACACATTCGATACAAGACAATGATCTATCAGATTGTAGTGGGAAGGATAAAAACCGCCACCCGACGTATTCTGGTCAATTGTGATATAACGCATATTCGTATATTGCGCATGCTGTGTTCTCAGTGCTACGCTTTCTCCACCGCTCCAGTTTATATGGTGAAAATAACAGTTTTCTACAGTACCATAATTGGATCCACGAATAATCAGTGCTTCCGAATCAATATATTCAAATATGCAATTGCGAAACACGACTGAATCACATTCAGACCATAGCTTATTTTCTTTGTCTGGCCCCCCGCCCATTATAATTTGGTTGCCCCTTTCAGGTGAAACACCTGCACTCAGCCTGGCAGTGGTACTATATGCGAATCGACAATTCAGGAAGGATACATTTGTAGCGTAGTATAGATAAATAGCCGATGCAAATACCTCAATACCGTCAATAATGATGTGGCTTGATCTATCATTTTTATGTCCAATATTAAGTACTCGATCCCTGACTCTCGCACGTACATCCCGTCCATTGGGTGAAAGACCATCCGGTGAATAGATATAAATTTCATTTGTGTAGGGTATGTAGCACCATTCTTCCGGGCTATCTATATCACCCAGTTGGTTTGTTGTATTACTGGGATGGACACCATCCGTTCCTGCAAAATCTCCGCCTGCCTCCCAATAGGTATTAGTCTCAGGATTTGAACCAGTTCCCGTGGTAGGGTCTGTAGGATTTTTTAAATTAATGGCCTGGGCTGGAATCATCATGCGGTCGTTGAGAAATAACTGCCATACTCCCAAAAATGATTCACCCATGATTCCTGCAATTTCAGAAGAATCGAGTACCGTACGATACAGACTAAATCCATTATGTTCATATTCTTCCCAATCAGATATAATTGGAACTGTCCCATCTATCACAACACGCTCACCAGGAAAAGCCTTGAGTGTGATTGGAGCAGTGTCCGTGGCACGTTTACCCATGATCCGAACCCATTCACTGTAACGCCCTTCACGAACGATAATATTATCACCAGGTTGAGCATAATTTACGGCTTCCTGTATTGTATTAAATGTTAGGGAATCACTGGAAAATTCTTGATCTACAAAAAAATCAGAAGCAAAAGTATTTTTTAATATAAATATTATATATCCTAAGTAATACAATAATTTACGGTTAATAATATTATTTAATACTTTAAACATTCTATAGTTATTTCTAATGAGAAATGATTAGAGTTTCATTAGTTGTAACCCTTACAAGTAATGAAACAATACGATGAGTATCTGAGATAAATATAAATATTTTATATAAAATAATCAGGACATATTGGCAACGATCTCATCGCCAAATTCGGAGCATTTCAGTTTGGTTGCTCCATCCATAAGCCTGTGAAAATCGTAGGTGACCCGCTTTTGTGCTATGGCACCTTCAATGCCCTTTTCGATCAGGGCAGCCGCTTCCTGCCAGCCCATGTATTCCAGCATCATGGCTCCAGATAAAATGACTGAACTGGGGTTTACCTGGTCTTTCCCTGCATATTTGGGAGCCGTGCCATGGGTGGCTTCAAAAATGGCGTGACCACTCGTATAATTGATATTCGCTCCCGGCGCAATACCGATACCGCCCACAATGGCAGCTAGAGCATCGGAAATATAATCGCCGTTCAAATTTAAGGTTGCTATAATATCATATTCTGCCGGGCGAAGCAGGATCTGCTGCAAAAATGCATCTGCAATCACATCTTTTACAATCAATTCCTTTCCGTCCTTTCTAATGACCTGCCAGGGCCCTCCATCCAAATCTTCTGCACCGTATTCCCGCCTGGCTACATCGTAGCCCCAGTCCCGGAAAGCACCTTCTGTAAATTTCATTATATTTCCCTTATGGACCAGGGTCAGGGTTTTGCGCCCTTGCTTCAGGGCCGCATCAAGAGCTGCCCGGACCAGCCGTTCCGTTCCTTCCCTTGAAACGGGCTTGATCCCCAGGCTGGCTGTATCAGGGAAACGGATATTGGTTACACCCATTTCATCTACCAGGAATGATTTTACTTTGTCCAGGTCTGCTGTACCAGCCATCCATTCGATCCCGGCATAAATATCTTCTGTATTTTCCCTGAAGATGACCATATTGACTAACTCCGGTTGTTTTACAGGGGAGGGAACGCCCTCAAACCAGCGAACGGGACGCACACAGGCATAGAGATCCAGTTTTTGCCGCAGGGCAACATTCAGAGATCGTATCCCCCCGCCTATCGGTGTTGTCAACGGCCCCTTGATGGCTACACGGTGTTCTGTAATAGAATCCAGCGTGGCCTGGGGCAGCCATTCACCGGTCTGGTTATACGCTTTTTCTCCAGCGAGTACTTCGAGCCACTCTATCTTTTTTGTATCCCCAAACGCTTTCTCAACAGCACTGTCAAATACACGAACCGATGCCTTCCAGATATCCGGTCCAATCCCATCCCCTTCAATAAATGGAATGATAGGCATTGCCGGAACCTGCAGCATTCCATTTTCCGCGGTGATCGATTTGGCTGTATTCATGAGTTGGCTTTCCCTGTTTTTTTCTCGCTGGGTGTCTTTGATGATTCTTTTTTTGTTTCCGGCTTTTCTGTGCTTTCTTTCGCACCTGTGTCTGTTTTGCCCTTGTTTTTATAATCCGTCAGGTAAAACCCGGAACCCTTAAAAATGAGCCCGCTGCCACCACTTACCATACGTTTTACAAGGCAGTTTTCCTTTTCGCAGCCGGGTTTCTGCGTTAAAACGGGACTTGACATGGTCTGAAAATATTCAAACCTGTCACCGCATTCTTCACACACGTAGTCGTAGGTAGGCATTAAACAGGATATTTAACAGGAAAAACAGTCTATGGAAGTTAAAAAATATTAACTGGAATATTTAGCGAATAATGCTTCCCGGACACACTGGGGAACAAAAGCTGTCACATCCCCGCCGTTTTTAGCTACATCCTTCACTACAGTTGAATTCAGGTGGATAAATTTTTCATCCGGCATCATGAACAGGGATGTGATCTCTGGATTGAGATGGAAATTCATCATGGCCATCTGGAATTCAAACTCAAAATCACTGACGTGGCGCAGTCCGCGAATGATGGCTGTAGACCCTGTCGCTCTGGCGTGGTCCACCACGAGACCCGTAAACTGGCTGACCTTTATATTGTTAATATGCTGGACAGAATTCCGGATCAGTTCCAACCGTGTTTCAATAGAAAAAAGAGGTGTTTTTTCTGTGTTGACCGCTACCACAAATTCCAGTTCATCAAATAATTTTGCGGCCCGGGTCGCTATATCAATATGCCCATTATGAATGGGATCAAATGTTCCAGGATAAATAATCTTTCTCATGAGTTTTCCCAGCGCAGGATGCGCGTTTGCCCATAGTCAGTTGCAATCGCATCCAGAAACGGTGCCTGGTCTTTTTCACATTCTAAAATGAATTTACCCTTTTTATTCAAATGTTCAAGAATAGTTTCTGCCAGGGATTCAAGGTCATCCGTTCCATAGGGTGGGTCTGCAAAAATAAGGTCGAAAGACCCTGAACGGCGGAGAAAGGACACTGCACCACAATTTTTGAAGGTATAGCTGGGGCCGGCAAGGGCTGCTGCATTTTGTTTTATTAAACGAAGGGTTGGGCCATGCTTTTCAACAAATGTGACGGATTGTGCGCCTCGGCTGACCGCCTCGAAACCCAGAATACCTGACCCGGAAAAAAGATCCAATACCATGGAGAAGCGGAATGGCATCAAGGAATCAAAGATGCTTTTTCTCACCCGGGATTTTATGGGCCTGTAGGGTAGTTTAGAAACCGTTTTTATACGACGTCCTCCAAACTGTCCACCCAGGATATTCATTTAATCTTCCAGGATGGAAACGTAAAATCCTGCCCGGGGATTCGGTTGGTCTGATTTATTAAACAGGACAAACTTTCTTAACAGGATGGCATCATCCACATTGGATATGATGGCACTGGCCTGGAGAATATCCGCCTTGCCCCTGACCCAGATCAATAAAGGTCCATAAATCTGGTTTTTCGTAAATACCTGTTCAAAATATTTAAGGGTATAATCGGTTAATGTAGTATCCAGCTGGATCATGAGGTCAATTTTAGAAAGTTCACCTGCGGCAGGGTCTTCTTGGGACATAGGCAGGTCAAAGCTGTAATACCACAGGAAAATAGTACTGTCTTTCCCCGTAGCTTCAACCGAGAAGGACGTTGGGTCTACTCCAATAATATTCTCTATATTCGGGTTGGTGCCGCTTAAATATTCCAGGCTCAGGAAAGATTTCGTAATGGTCAGGGAGTTATATCGATTGAGATCGGTCTGGGTCAGCAACGTTAATATTGCCGATGATATGGCACGGGATTGCTGCAGTAAATTAAGGGGCACTTCTTTTGAGGCTGGCTCTATAGAGGATGTATCATCAATTCCAGACCGCTCAATAGAGAATCCTTTATCTACACCAAAAAAGGAATTATTCAATTCATCCTGCAGTTTTAAATAGTTAAAGCCAATGAATGCACCCACGATCAACAGGATTGCAATGGCAAACCCTATGACGGACTGGGGCTGATCCTCCTTGGGTTTCTCTTCCGGTTCGATTGTTTCTTCTACAGGAGTTTCGAGTATCTCTATCTCATCTAGGCCCGGTATTACCTTTGTAAAAAAGAAATCCGTTATGCCCGGATCTGCAAAAAAATTGAACGAATGGTCCAGAGCGATGGTTGTCATCAGTTGAGACAATATATTCGCTTCATACTGGGGGAGTCCTGCAATGCTCCCCTGATCCACATCCACCCTGTCAAAGGGAATGCTAGCCCTGAAGTCCGATAATTCCCAGGCGCTTGTGGCCTGCCTCCCCAGTTTCTGCGGGCAGAAGACCGGAATATCATCTAAATCAGATTTTTCCAGACCCAGTGCTGCCAGGGTAATGTCTTCGGAGGCATCTGTTGTAGAAGCGACCCTGGGAACACCGCCAGAGAACGTGATTGTTCCCATATCGAAACAGTTATTCTGTACTTTCATAAAGGTGTATTTATTCCCCAGCCGCTGGATCATGGCTGCCTCAGACATCCCTGAACCGTCTAGGTACATTGAACTCACAGGTCCCATCCAATATGGATTTCCACCCATTTCAGTAATGGATAACTTTAAGGTCCGTATCAGTGCCCTGGGAACCGTGCAAACATGGATATTAGCATCAGCTGGGTAATACACCTGACCAAATATGTAAACGGACTGGGAACGGGGACGACTTTTTTTCGCATCCTGCCAATGGATATATTCCATATAATCATTTTTAGAAAGGTCCTGCTCGCCTTCCACAATGGAATGCTCCACAAAAGAATCCGGGAGTCCAACGACTATATCCTGAGTGTCAAAGGGGTTTGTTTCTTTAGCTTTTCGTAGAGCAGAGGCCAGAACTGCATTCAATTCCCCTTCATCATGGAGCAGGAATCGTATGGATTCCGTAAAGGGAATCCTTGTTACTCCATCTGCTGTTAGGGATTCTCCATTCCGGTTCCAAACACCAGTAAGAAGAAATGAGTCTGAAATAACTAAGCCAACCATATGGAACCGGTTAACCTAATCCCAACTTTTTCGTCCGCCTTTTATAGTGCCGTGACTTACCGCCTTGAATGAAAATAATACATAATGAGATTTAATTACAGGGTCATCAATGGGGCTGGCTACCACCAGTTCCGAACCATCTTCGCTGATTTCCATGACAAAGGGATCTTTGGTCAATGGACAGTAAAGGGTAGATGAATCGGGAAGAAAGGTTTTATAATATTCCACCGCTTCTACCCTCTGAATCGGCTCCTCTTTAACAATGTCAAGAAAATTTTCATCCTGCTGGTACCCGGCCAGATCTTTTTTACGAATGAAAGATGTATCGTTTCTTCCCAGGTCTTCTGCGTAAATCACGATCTGGACTGTGGTATCCTTGACTGTATCTCTGCGAAAACTCTTAATACCAAACGTGGTATCATATTCAAATCCGAAGGATTCACCTACGTCCACAAAAAATTCTTTTCCATATAAACGAACCCGCTGCTCACCGATAAACAGGGAATCTGCCACAGCAGAATCGCGGGTTGCGTTCACAAGGGTCAGGGCCTCCAGGAAGTTTGGGTTGTACTCACCCGTGAGCATTGAGTAAAGTTTTTCAACATCATACAGGTTTTGCATCCTGTAGCGGCTCTCTTTCTCAAAATAGGTCTCTTCTTCCCAGATAGCCACAGGTACATAGATCACAACGATAAGAAAAAACAGTGCTAGGACAATTGCAATCTCAAGCAGATCCGTTTTATTTTGTTGAGTCAGTGCCATGGTACGCCATTCATAAAGTAATGTGATGTTTTAGTTTTTCCAGAGTTTTGGGCCCAATTCCCTTTATTTTCATTAGATCATCCAGCGTCTCGAACGAACCAAAATCATCGCGAAAACGGATAATCCGTTCAGCAGTTAATGCACCGATTTTTGGCAGTTTAATTAAATCCTTCTTATCTGCTGTATTAATATTAATGATTTCTATTGTCGGTTTATACTTCTTTTCTACAGACCTATTGGGCTCTTGCTCCAGACCCGTTTTATCCGTTCGATCCAACTGTTTATAGGTTAATTCTGCTGTTTCTTTAAAGGCTTCCTTTTCTACCTTGCTCAAGGGATTAAAATCATCATAAAGATGGGCCTGCTTATAGTGTTTTACAGCGTATCCTGCAACCAGAGTGCAGATTAAAAAGATGATAACCTGCTTTTCCCGTTTGGTAAACAGGATCATTAAATATCAATTTTTGAAAACGGGTTCTGGATCGGCCCCAGGTCCTTTTCCAGGGATTCAATTTTTTTCTTTGTCCCCCGGGATATTTTTGTAGGTGTTTCTACTTGTATTTTTACCAGTTGATCGCCATTGGACCTGCTTCTAATCATTGGAAAGCCCTTACCCTTCATTCTTAATACCTGTCCAGATTGGATCCCTGCAGGAATTTTCAATCCTGCCTTGCCATCCACTGTCGGAATTTCAATTTTACCTCCCAGAACTGCGGTGGGATATGAAATATGCAATTCCAAAAGGACGTGTTCGCCGTCCCGGACAAAATAGGGATGGTCTGCTTCATCAAACACCACAATAAGATCGCCCGGGCTTCCGGAGATATCTTCATTGCCCTGTCCGCTGACCGTCATATAATTTCCTTCTTCCACACCAGCCGGAACGTTTATCTTTATTGTTTTTTCTTTTTTTATCATACCATCCGGGCCTGCACCGGGGGGACGGTTGCCGATACGTTTTCCAGACCCCTCGCAGTGGGGACATACGGATGCAGATCTCATCTGCCCCAGGATCGTATTCTGCACTGTAGAAACCTGCCCCTGGCCGTGACAGGTTGGACAGGTGATAAATTCCGCACCCTGGGCCACTATGGAGCGTTTGATTTTGATCTTTTTTTCAATGCCCTGGGCAATCTCCTCGAAGGTCAGTCTTAATGTGATGCGGATATCACTGCCTCGTCCTCTCGAACGCCTCCTGCCGGAACCACCCCCAAAAAAGCTTTCAAAAGGGCTGCCGCCAAAAATATCTCCGAACTGGGAAAAAATATCATCCATACTCATGTGCACACCACCACTGAAACCACCCGGTCCGCCCCCATCGCCCATACCTACACCCGCATGACCAAACTGGTCGTAACGGGCGCGCTTCTGTCCATCACTGAGTACTCCGTATGCTTCTGCCGCTTCCTTGAACATTTTTTCCGCTTCTTTATTGTCAGGGTTTTTATCTGGGTGGTATTTCAGGGCAAGTTTGCGATACGCTTTTTTTATCTCATCCTGGTCTGCACTTTTAGACACCCCGATTATATCGTAAAGATCTTTCACTTTTTATTCACAATCACTTTGGCGTGGCGAATCACTTTATCCCTGTAAGTATAGCCTTTTTCGAAGACTTCAAGAATTGAATTATCATCCATCTTTTTATCGGTCTGGGTCAGCATGGCATCATGGATATCCGAATCCATTTCATCCCCTTTTTCACCAAAGGGCTTAATCGACAGGGATTCAAAATATTTCTGTATTTTGGATTCCACCATGGAGACCCCATCCTTCAGGGATTCTTCGGATGCATCGGAAGAATGAATCATGCGTTCCAGGTCATCCAAGATCGGCAGGAAACCCCGGATGGCATTTTCACCTTCAAATTGGAGCAGTCTGGAAATTTCATCGGCCTTCCGTCTACGAAAATTCTCAAATTCTGCTTTTAATCGTATATGTTTATCCTGGATCACCTTCAGTTGCTCCTCCAGGTTCTTGGATTCATGATTCTCGGAGAGTTTGGGATCTTTCTTTTTCACATCCTTCTGCTTTGTTTTCTTTTTGGGTTCTTTATTGCTTGTTTTAGGCACACCTTCCCCTTATAGATTGATTTAATTTGAAAAATTTAGCATAGAATTTAAGAGTAACTGTTCCGTCGCACCAATGACAGAAAATAAGACTATTTCAAAAAGCTGGATGCTGCTCGATAACTGCCGATAAGGGTGATCACAACAACCAGGGCAAAAAGCCAGATCCAAACCGACGTGTCAAAGGTAAGTTTAATGTTCATGGATGTGAAGTTGGAAACCATATAATTCACTCCTTTTACGGTACCCATCAATGCAGGAAAAACAAGGATCACAGAAATCAGTCCTATGAAAATTCCCTCAATGATAAATGGAAGTTTTACAAAGAGTCGGGTGGCACCGATCAATTGCAGAGACCGGATTAAGTCCCGCCTGGAGTAAACGGATAACTTGATTGTATTATAAATAATCAGGACCGCAATAAAAATGATAATGCCGGAAAAATAGGGAAACCGATCCGAAACGCGTTTATAATTCATCTCTATTTTATTAATTAAGTTCCCCTGGTACCGTATCTCTTCGACCCGGTCTATGGTACGGATTTCCTTAATAATCGGCTCAACCCTGAGAGGATTCCTCCTGGTCCTGTCTACATTAACCACGGCGCTCACAGGAAGAGGATTATAACCCAGAATATCTGTGATATTTTCACCAAACTGGTCCTTAAAAATGCGCATCGCATCCTCTTTTTCAATGATGGTCGCAGTGCGGACCCCTTTTATTTTTTTTATTCGATGGATCAACCCTACAGCTTCTTCATTGCTCACATCCTGTTTAAAGAAAACTTCGATCTTGTACTTGGATCGCAGATAGTGGAGAACCTTGTGCGTATTGTTGCCTGCTGTTGCCAAAAGACCAACGATATACAGTGCAATAAACAGAGAGAAAATGGCAGTAAATGCGGTCATTTTATGGCGCCAGGTATTTTTGACACCTTCGGTTAGAAGATAGAGAAACTTATCCATTAACGAACTCGCAAAATCCCGTCTTTTAATTCATAAATAGGACGGCCCCTCCCTTTGATCAGATTATAATTGTGGGAAGCCATTAAAATGGTCGTACCCGTCTCATGGATCGTTTCCAGAAGGCGTACCAATTCAAAGGACGCTACAGGATCCAGGTTCCCAGTGGGTTCATCTGCCAGAATAATTTCCGGTTCCTTGATAATGGCTCGGGCGAGACATGCCCGCTGCTGTTCACCTCCCGAGAGTTCGTCAGGAAGATGCTGTTCTTTTCCATCGAGCCCCACCAGTTCAAGGGCTTCTTCAACCCTGCCGGGTATATCCCTGCCTTTAAAACCAAGAACATGCAGGGGCAGAGCCACATTTTCAAAAAGATTGCGGTCCCCCAGTAACTTATAATCCTGGAAAACCATTCCAATAGACTTCCGGGCTTTTGAAATAGATCGATCTGATAATTTATTGGATAAATATCCGTTAATCTTAACCAGCCCCGTGTCCGGTAAAAGGTCAAAATATATTAACCGCATGAGGGTAGTTTTCCCAGATCCTGTGGGGCCAATTAAGAAAGTGAATTCACCCTCCTCGATGGACATATTTAAATTATTGACCCCATAGCCCTTGTTGTAGGCATAGGATACATTTTGAAATTCAATCATGAAATATTCAGGTATGATTTAAGCTACTGAAAATAGTAAAAATACCTGCGCAATGAATGGATTTTCTTTCACAACACTTATGCAGCTGTTTCATTTTTTAATTATGAATTTCATTACCAATCTCTTTAGGATAATTTTGTATCTTATTCGCTCAAAATAATCGATATTCTTAT
>CEVO01014766.1_pt1 | contig 13384 bp, 11 predicted proteins | sample 531511 | NCBI WGS metagenome assembly CEVO01 (sample SAMEA2623907, study PRJEB7988) | marine metagenome | biome: marine biome (ENVO:00000447); feature: mesopelagic zone (ENVO:00000213); material: "saline water (ENVO:00002010), including plankton (ENVO:xxxxxxxx)" | depth 800 m | reverse complement strand
CGCGAGAAAAATAAATAAAAAGCTCGATTTACTACATAGCAATCTGTTTCTGGAGGGAAATCCTATTCCTGTAAAATGGGCTTTACGGCAAATGGGGTTGATAGAGACGGGGATAAGGCTCCCGCTTGTGGAACTTGGCGCGAAGTATCATATCCAAGTTATTAAAGCTTTGAAGCAAGCCGGCATAGAGCTGTCAGGGGCGGTGTGAACTTTGGAACATATTTTAGGGGCTTGTAAAGTCTAACTTAATGTTTAAATTGATCTTAATAATTATTCCCGCACTAGTTCTTAGTAGCTGTAATTATCTTATGGGTGACGAAGGTATGTTTCGTGATCGTGGTGGAGCCTATCTGGAGGCACAGGCCGTGTCACAGATGGAAATACCAGAAACTTTAGACAGTTATACACTGGATCAGCTTTACGTAATACCCGAGCAAATCGTCACAATCGCCGCTCCGTTTGAAGAAATTCCAATGCCTAAACCGATTGAGACGCGACGGCGGGAAGGCGTTATTATACAGAGTCTCGCTACGAATCGGTGGATATTGATAGATGCTACTCCAGGGCAAGTATGGCCTTTAGTTAGAGACTATTGGACTGAACTGCAAATCATCCTTGATTTTGAAAATCCTAGTAATGGCATCATGGAAACTGCCTGGGTAGAAGTGGACAATGACCAAGAGAAACGCCACAAGTATAGAGTTGCAATTGAGCCTGGTTTACATTCCGGTTACTCGGAAATTTACATTGTTCACATGGAAAACCTCCGTACGGAACCAATTCCTCTTGTACTTAATTGGCCTCAATATTCCGATTCCGAAGACTTAGAACGTGAGATAATGTCTTCAATATCGCAGTATTTGGCCGACAGGAATGACATCTATCAAGCGTCTACGGCGAGTTTACTTGCGGGAAGTATTGAAGCTGAATCTAAGGCCAATATTGTCGAAAATGAGAGCGGGAAACAAGTACTTGAGTTAAAGATCGACTATGATCGAGCCTGGGTGCAAATTCGAGAAGCGTTGGAAACAGCAGAGATATTGATCGTTGACAGTAACCGAGATCAGAACTTCTTTAACGTACGGTTTTCCGGTTTGACCGAGGAAGGAAATGATCCTGGATTTATTAGACGGATATTCGGTGGCGATGATGAAGATGCAGAAGTTGAAGAACAGGATTTCAGTGTCCGTCTATTAGAGAATGATGATGTCATTAATGTTATTACGGAAGCTCTAGAAACATCTGGCGAAGCAAATCAACTCACGGTTGAGCTATTGCAGGTTATTAACGACAATTTAACATAGTTTTCGCGGCTAGAGATTAATACTCCGCGACCTTCATGGATACTTTCTTACTTATAATTCTTAGTTCGGTTTTTTTCAGTGCTATATGCGTAGTATTTTTGTTGATGCGCCAACTATATAACGTACGAGTAGGTGAAGTGGCTGTAAAAGAACGATTGGCGGCCAAGCAAATCGATATATCTAACCTCCAAAGCTCCCTGTCTAAAGCAGAAGAGCAGAATGATTCTCTAAAACTAGACATACAATCATACAAGGAACAGCTCGCTACGATCAGGACTAGCCTGGATCTGGAACGTAAGCAGTTTGAGGATAAGCTGGCATTACTAAATGATTCGCGAGAGCAGTTGAGTGCTGCTTTCAAGAATATCGCTAATGAAATTTTTGAAGATAAAACCCGAAAATTTACAGCTAACAGCAAAGAAACATTGGCTACGGTATTAAATCCACTTCAGGAAAAGATACGACAATTCGAAAAGCGAGTTGAAGAAACCTACGATAAAGAATCTAAGGAAAGGTTTTCTCTAGCCAAGGAGATCAAAAACCTTCAAGAACTTAATAGCCGAATTAGCGAGGATGCAATTAATCTAACCAATGCTCTTAAAGGAGATAATAAAACGCAGGGAAGCTGGGGCGAGTTTGTTCTTGAATCTATACTAGAGAAATCAGGTCTGGTTAAAGGCCGTGAATATGAGCTCCAGGTAAGCTTGAAGGGAGAGGATGGTTTGAGAGCTCAACCGGATGTCATCCTTCACTTACCGGAGTCAAGAGACATTATTATAGATTCGAAAGTATCCTTGAAAGCATGGGAAGGGGTATGTTCTAGTGAAGATGAAGCCAAAAAATTAGAATTACTAAAACAACATATTCAATCAGTGCGCGCCCATGTTAAGAATCTGTCGGGGAAGGATTATCAGAACCTAGTAGGAATCAATTCTCTGGATTATGTATTCCTTTTTATGCCTATCGAAGCTGCGTATTCAGCGGCTATTCAGAATGACCCAGAGCTTAACCATTATGCTTTTGAGCGTAACATTATCTTTGTAGGTCCAACCACCTTACTTACTACGCTAAAGACTGTGCAGAATTTGTGGCGCCTGGCTCAACAAAATCAGAATGCGAATAAAATAGCGGAGCAAGCCGGCAGTCTTTACGATAAGTTTGTAGCCTTTGTAAACGACCTCGATGAAGTAGGGCAACGTATTGATGCATCCAAGAAGAGTTTCGAAAAAGCTCACAACAAACTGTTATCGGGTCGTGGCAACCTAGTGAAACGCGCAGAAAGTTTGAAACAACTTGGTGCTAGGGCGTCGAAGAAACACAAACCAGAGGTGCTGGACTCGGCTATGCAATCCGATGCGGATACATTGACACCGTCGTCCGATTCGGAAGATGTCAAGGCTTTGGAGAAAAAGACACGGCATTGAGGCTGTTATCGGTAATTTTATGAATGCTATTTTGCAATTTCTTCCTTGTGAAACACCTGAAGCATGGCTGGAATCAGCCCTTATCAATCAATCACTGCTGCTAATAGATCATGCCAATTGTGAAAAGAAAGCGGCCGCTACCGCAATAAATCTCATACATCGCTATACGTTGAAGCCTGATTTGTTAAACACGATGTCACGGCTTGCCCGTGAAGAATTACTTCATTTTCAACAGGTGGCGAAAATCATGGCCGACCGAGGCGTTGCTTATGTAAGACTCAGTCCGTCTCGATACGCAGCGGGTTTGCACTCATTAATTAGACAAACGCAACACGAGCAATTAGTGGACATGCTAATAGTCGGAGCTTACATTGAGGCGCGCTCGTGTGAACGATTCGCTAAATTGGCCTCTAGATTAGATCGTGAATTAGCACAGTTCTATAAGAAATTACTAAAGTCAGAGGCACGGCATTTCGAAGATTACTTGAAATTTGCCGCGAAATACGCGGAAGAAGATGTCTCCGCCCGAATAGAAGAATTTGCCGAAAAAGAAAAGAAACTAATAACTACTCCGGATCGACATTTCCGTTTCCACAGCGGAATACCACTTATTAAGAAATCCAATTACCGCTAATTTTTGCATGTTTCAGGGGGCGTTAGATTGCCTTTGAATTGTTCTCGCAGTAATTGAATTTGGTTACAGGGAATCTCATTGTTACCCAACAAACTGACAGATGTTAGGCTGGCGATATTTAAGAGCGGACCAATATCAGTAACAAGATTTTCACTTAAGTTAATACCCCCGAGTTGTTGAAGCTCCTCGAGTGGTGTGATGTTGGTTATGCTATTGTTGGCTAGATCTAAAAAACGCAACTGAACTAGCTGCCCAATTCGCTCAAGATTGCTGATTCCAGAATTTGCGCATGATAGTACTGTCAGTTCTGTAGGATCGGCTACATTCTGTTGGCGTAAAGCCAGATTAATACAACCTTGTAATTCAGCGTTTATAACTTCATCACTAATAAGTCTACCGGTGGGATCATAGACTGGTTGGTTGTTGACGGAGACCGTAAAAGGCTGGGAGCACGATACATAAAGTGCTATCAGTGATATTAATAGAATTCTAAAATCCCTAACTATACGGTGTTTCATAGCTCTTTTGACTAGCTGGTAATTAATGTTTATCCCAGTTAGTATGCGCAACCTATTGTTTGTAAAAAGATTACAGGCTATTGTCTAACGAATCCAAGGAAATTGGTATGAAAACACTAAAACATGCGACGTTGGTATTCTTCTCGCTTGTAGCCCTTTTAATCAGTTTCTATTCTCTTGGCCAAGATAGTGTGGATTTAGAAGATGAAGATGAACGCATAGCTTATTCGCTTGGTGCCAATATAGGACAGAATTTAGTCGCTCAAGAGCTAATCGAAGGAATCGATGTGCAAATTTTTGTCGCAGGTATGTTAGACGCCTTTTCTGACGACCTCAAACTTCAGCCAGCTGAAATGATGGCTGCAATACAAACCTATATGGAGCGGCAAGCTGATGCTGATCAGTTAGCATTGTCTGAGAACCTTACTATGAGTGCAGAATTTCTTGAACAGAATTCACAGAATGACGGAGTAGTTACTTTAGATTCTGGATTGCAGTACTTGGTTCTCGAATCAGGTCCAGAAGGAGGGGCATCACCGACCCCCAGTGATTCAGTACTGGCTCATTATCATGGTACATTGATAGATGGTAATGTATTCGATTCATCGGTTGATCGCGGTGAGCCGGCATCTTTTGGAGTATCTCAAGTTATCTCTGGCTGGACCGAAGCATTGCAACTCATGAAAACCGGTGATAAGTGGCGTCTTTTTATTCCGCCTGACATGGCTTATGGAGAGTCTTCACCTACTCCCGCTATACCGCCAAATTCTGCATTAATCTTTGACGTGGAACTTTTGGAAGTCCGATAAAATTTGGCAATACCCTATCGCAATCGATGAGCAAAGATGGCTCGACAAGTTTAAACGAAGAGCTGTTGCAATTCTTGCAGCAGTCACCAACGCCCTTTCACGCAGTATGCAATATGACCAATATGCTCGAGCAGGCTGGTTTTCAGCGGCTTGACGAAGTATCTACCTGGGAGCTTAAAAAGAACGGTTCCTTTTTTGTGGTCCGTAATGATTCAGCTCTGATTGCCTTCAATGTCGGAAACGGATTGCTGCTCGATGGTGGCCTAAGGCTTTTGGGAGCACACACCGATAGTCCGTGCCTAAAGGTCAAGCCCGTACCGGAGATAAATAGGCACGGTTACGTGCAGTTGGGTGTCGAAGTTTATGGAGGGGCTCTGTTGAAGCCTTGGTTTGATCGAGATCTTTCAATTGCAGGCAAGGTGGAATTTCAAACCAAGGAAGGTAAGCTCAATAATACCCTCATAGATTTTCGAGAGCCGGTTGCATTTATTCCTAGCCTAGCCATACATTTAGATCGGAAAGCTAATGATGGACATAAAATAAATTCTCAGAAGGAATTACACCCCATCATATTGCAGTCACAAAATACAGAGAAATTTAAGTTAGATGAGTTGTTATTAGAGCTAGTTCGTAAGGAGAGTAGGGGCAAGTCAGCAAAGCAAGTGCTATCACACGAGCTGTTCCTTTATGACACACAGCCGGCGCATTTGGTTGGTCTTGAGAAACAATTTGTTGCTTCTGCACGGCTTGATAATTTGGTCAGTTGTTATCTTGGTTGTAAAAGTTTAATAGCTAGTAACAGAATTCATGGCAGTGTGCTGGTATGTAATGATCATGAAGAGGTGGGAAGTGCTTCTATCACTGGGGCGCAGGGTCCTTTTCTTAAGTCTGTCTTAAAAAGATTAATTAGAGAATTCCATAAAGAGGATGATGCATTCCAAAGGGTCACTCACCAGTCAGTTTGTCTTTCCGTAGATAATGCGCATGGTGTGCACCCAAATTTTCCCGAAAAACATGACGATCAACATTGTGCCTTTCTTAATCGAGGACCAGTAATCAAAATAAATGCGAATCAACGTTATGCAAGTAACAGCCAATCTATTGCACTCTTTAAATCACTCTGCAATAAGCTGTCGATTCCGTATCAGTCATTTGTCATGCGAAATGATATGGCGTGTGGCAGTACTATCGGTCCGATTACGGCTACACAGCTCGGAATCACTACCGTGGATGTAGGGGTCGCTAGTTTCGGTATGCATTCAATTCGAGAACTAGCTGGTATCGAAGATGTTAAATCGATGGCTGAAGTGGCAACGTTATTTTTTGATCGCTAGTATAAGTACTAACGCTTCTTTTTCATCTCTCGTAGTACGAAGCGCATTGGATCTAGTGTGTTCATTAATTCATGGCTAAAAGGAGACATCTCATGATTGATCATGCTTGCCAGGTATTCGCTGCTCAGCGGGCACGTCGCCAAACCAGTAGAGCCATGAGCTGCGGAGATATATAGCCCGGAGAAATAGTGGCCATTATGAATCTTTTTAGTTTCTCTAAAGCGTGTTCTTGATAGAAAGTGATCTTGTACCACGGCCACATTTGGTACTTTTCCTACTACAGGGTAGTTATCTTTTGCATTGCAACGGACGCTAATTTGGGCTGATTGTATTGCCCGAGAAAGGTAGTCTCCCTCAAAGCAAGCCTGAGCACCTTCTAAATTTTGCCTATCGTCCTCTGCTTTAATTGTCCCATCGACTATCCCTCTTCGATAACTTGCTGACAGATTATGTTGATTATCTTTAGCTGGAAACACCGTACGAATGCCGCAGACTACAGTGGCTAACGAAAGACTCTGAGCAGTTGCGTCTATAATTGTGGATTGCCCTGTTATTGACTGAAGGGGTAGTTGGGAAGTTTGCTCAAATCCTGAAGCCTTATAACCGTTTGCGATTACTACTATTGGCGCCCGTGCTATTTCTTGCCCGTCTTTATCTAACAACTGCCATTGGTTGTCGTCTTGCTTTAATGAGGTAATATTTTGGTCTGTAATTAGCTCAATGTTAGGATGTTCAAGATAAAGGTTACACAGTAAAGAACCGTCAACCCAGCCGCCTAACGGGAAATAGTAGGCTGCTTCTGTCAGTTGAGAGTTCGCGAGCTTGCTAGCTGCTTTAATATCGAGAACTTGCATGACCTGTTTGTCATAGAGTTGCTGTAGTCTTCTCGCATCTAGATCCTTTCGTTTATTCATTGCGCCGACGAGCTGAAGAACACCGCAATTGTGAAAATTTAGGTTGCTATGTTTTGTGAATTGGTGAAGCTGTCGCTGGGCATAAAGGAAACTCTGTAGGTAAAACTGAGCTAACTCTGACTCTGACTGAAACAAGCGGCACCGAAGTGCTAGCTGTGCATTACCTGAAGCACCGGAGGCAGCCTGTGAGGCCTGGTCAACTAACTTAATTTGCCAATTACGCCGGGAAAGGCTATGGGCCATGCTACAGCCCGCTAAACCCGCTCCAATTATGAGAGCCGAACGGGAATATGCATTATGCGCTGTATACCCGATAGATTTCCCAGCGCTGGTAGGGTGGCTCGAAGCTGCTTTGCTAGTTGAACCTTGCACACCTTTCTGGCTGGCAAAAAGCATGTTACGTTTTCGAGCGTGACCCGGACGTTTTTCTACCACAAATTCCGCTGCCTGCAAGTTCCTGCGAACATTGCCGGCTACACTATAAGAGGTAAGGGTGGCGCCGGATTTGCTACGGTTAGCTATCTCGTGAAATAACTGGGGCTGCCACATTTCTGGATTTAGTCTTGGGGCGAACCCGTCCAGATACCAGGCATCGATTAGCCTATGGCTAGGGAGATTTGCCAACTGAGATAGAGTGTCACCGAAATGCAAATCCAATAAAATCTCATTGTCCAGATGGAGACGATGACAACCTCTGCTATGGTCGGAATATGAAATCCTGAATTCTTCACTAAGTTTTGCTAGAGAAGGCCAACGGCTATGGACCCGAGCCAAGTCACCGCAGGAGAGAGGATATTTTTCAAATCCAATGTAATGTAGCCTATCTGGTTTATATTGAGTCTCCCGAAAGAATTGGCAGGTCTGTAGGAAATTCAAGCCAGCCCCGAACCCGATTTCGGCGATAGTAAAAGACGAATCCTGGTCAGCCATTTCTCTCCACTGCGCAGATAATTCGCTACCCGCAATGAAGACATGTTGGCTCTCCCCTAGCTCGTTTTCGCTGGAGTAATAGATGTCCTTATAGTATCTGGAAAACGGGAGATTCGAATCGATCCAGCGTAACCAGGCGTTTTCGATTTTCACGGGAAGAATTAATTCTAAAATTCCGAATACATTAAGTAGAGTTAGCCTACTATAAGCACATTGCAGTTTATAGTAATACGATGGAAGCCACCTAAGCGATTAGACTAGCGCTGGAATAAACCGGCTATTGGGGTAAAATGCGCGTTTTCTCGTGAACGTCATGGGTTTTTAAAGATGCTGGAGATCAATAGCCAATTGGCAAAGCTAAAGGAATTAAACTCCCGAACTGATAGTCTCAGGGGGTATCTTTGACTATGAGGGAAAGCGTGAGCGTTTGACTGAGGTGGAACTGGAGCTTGGAGAAGCTTCTGTCTGGGAAAAACCTGAATACGCTCAGGCGCTGGGTAAAGAACGATCCAATTTGGAAACAGTTGTTCGCACCATCGATAAACTTTATAGCGGCATCGAGGAGCTCGAAGAACTTCTTGCCTTGGCTCAAGAGGAGTCCGATCAGGAATTATTCGCAGCCGCCAGCAAAGATCTTAATAAGCTCCAGGAAGGATTGGAGTTATTAGAATTCCGACGTATGTTTTCTGGCGCAATGGACTCAGCAAATGCTTATTTGGACATCCAAGCGGGTTCAGGTGGAACGGAAGCCCAGGACTGGGCGGAGATGTTGTTGCGCATGTACCTGCGCTGGGGCGAGGACAAGGGATTTCAGACCGACCTTGTGGAAGTGTCTGGGGGCGATATCGCTGGTATAAAAAGTGCTACCATTTATTTCACTGGAGAGTTCGCATTTGGTTGGTTAAGGACTGAAACAGGAGTGCATCGATTAGTAAGAAAATCACCCTTCGATTCGGGGAATCGACGACATACGTCTTTTGCGTCTATCTTTGTATCTCCAGAAATAAATGATGAAATCGAAGTGAATCTCGACATGTCTGACATTAGAATCGATACCTATCGGTCTAGTGGTGCTGGTGGCCAACATGTTAACAAAACTGATTCAGCCGTTAGGTTAACCCATGAACCAAGTGGTATTGTGGTCCAGTGTCAGAGCCAACGTTCACAGCATAAAAATAAGGATATGGCTATTAAGCAATTAAAGGCGAAATTATACGAGCTTGAAGAACTGAAACGTAAGGAAGAAATGCAGTCCATTGAAGAATCCAAGGTCGATATAGGCTGGGGTAATCAGATCAGGTCTTATGTACTGGATTCTTCCCGCATTAAAGATCTTAGAACAAATATAGAAGTTACAAATACCGCTGCAGTGCTGGACGGGGACTTAGATAAATTTATCGAAGCTACTTTAAAAATGGGATTGTAGACTAGAGTTAAAATGTCAGAGCAAGATGAAAATAAGCTGATCGCCCAGCGTCGTGTGAAGCTCGATGCTATACGCAGCGAGCGGCAGGCATTTCCTAATGGGTTCGCTAGGCGACATATTGCTGCGGAGTTGCATTCTCTATGTGATGGTAAAAGCCAAGCAGAATTGGAGGAACTTGCACTAGAAACTGCTATTGCTGGACGTATTGTGCGTATGCGCGGACCTTTTGTTGTGATAAAGGATGCGAGTGGCCAAATGCAGTTGTATATGAACAATAAATCTTTTTCGGAAGATCTGGCGCGAGAACTCAAGTCATTGGACCTCGGCGACATAATTGGAGTGAAGGGCGAAGTATTTAAAACAGGGAAGGACGAACTTTCAGTGCGGGTCGCAGACTTTAAATTATTAACCAAGTCTTTGCGGCCACTGCCAGATAAGTATCGTGGGTTTACAGATACGGAGGCTCGCTATAGGAGACGTTATGTTGACTTGATAGTAAATGAAGAATCTCGAACAGTATTTGAAACACGATCTCGTATTATTAGGGTTATAAGAAAATATTTTGAAGAGCTGGGCTTTATGGAAGTCGAAACGCCAATGATGCAGATTATTCCAGGTGGTGCGACCGCGCGTCCGTTTATTACCCATCATAATGCTCTCGATCAAGATATGTATCTTCGGGTTGCCCCCGAACTTTTTTTGAAACGCCTGATAGTAGGTGGTTTTGAAAAAGTCTTCGAGCTCAATCGTAATTTTCGTAATGAGGGTCTATCGACTCGCCATAATCCTGAATTCACTATGCTGGAATTTTATCAGGCCTATGCACGTTACCAAGATTTAATGGATTTGACAGAGGACTTATTCAGGAAAATTAGTCAAGAAGTCCTAGATAGCACGACAGTCAATTATCAAGGTTCAAGTTATGATCTTGCTAAACCTTTCGCCCGCAAGACTCTTATAGAGGCTATCCAAGAATACTGCGATGCCAAAGAACAAGAATTTGAAAGCAAAGATTCAGTTATTAAATTGGCGAAAAATCTCGATGTGCATTTTGACGAGGCGTGGGGAAAAGGAAAGATCGTTATGGAGGTTTTTGAGCAGAAAGTAGAAGCTAAACTAGATCAGCCGACCTTTATCACCGAATATCCACTGGAGGTATCACCTTTAGCTAGGCTAAATGAAGACAATCCAGAAGTAACTGATCGGTTCGAATTGATAATTGGCGGTCGAGAACTGGCCAACGGTTTTTCCGAACTTAATGACCCAGAAGATCAGGTCAATCGGTTCAAAGCTCAGGTTGTTCAGAAAGAATCGGGTGATAAGGAAGCAATGCATTTCGATAATGATTACGTCACGGCACTAGAATATGGAATGCCACCCACTGCAGGCGAGGGGATAGGCATTGATCGGCTTATCATGTTGTTTACCGATTCGCCTTCCATCAAGGACGTATTGTTGTTTCCTCACATGCGCCCACGGCATGATGGCGACTGAAAACGCAATAAATACTCAGCGGTCGATAAAGCTTGAAGATTCTTGGAAGAAGTTACTATTTGAAGAATTTGGCGAGTCGTATATGCAGAGTCTCCGGCAGTTTCTTTTTGATGAAAAAGCTAAAGGTAAACGAATCTTCCCTCCAGGTGAGGAAATATTTAATGCTCTAAATACTACTGCCTTCGATAATGCTAATGTCGTTATTCTTGGACAGGATCCTTATCATGGTGCCAGGCAGGCTCACGGGCTCTGTTTTTCTGTAAAGCCCGGCATAGAAATACCTCCCTCCCTTGTAAATATCTACAAGGAGCTAGAGACCGATTTAGGCTTTATGCGACCGACCCACGGGTGTTTGACTTATTGGGCAGAACAGGGTGTTCTACTTTTAAATGCAGTACTTACGGTTGAATCAGGGAGAGCGGGTTCTCATCAAGGAAAAGGCTGGGAGCGATTTACTGACAAGATTATTGCGTTACTTAACGAAAATAAGCGAGGTATAGTTTTTATTTTGTGGGGGAGTTACGCGCAGAAGAAAGGTGCGATTATAGACAGACAGAAGCACATGGTGCTGCAATCGCCACACCCGTCCCCTTTGTCTGCGAGTAAAGGGTTTTTTGGAAATCATCATTTTTCCAAGACAAATGACTACTTGAAAAGCCAAGGAAAGGCTTCAATTGATTGGCAATTGCCTCAGAATTGCTAGAAAAATAGATTTGGAAATAAATGCATGAGTAATAAGATATGCATCGTGATAGGCGCGAGTCATGCCGGTGTTACGCTGGGCCTACAACTTCGAAAAGAAGGTTGGGAGGGAGCTATCAAGCTTGTTGGGGCGGAGAACGAGATGCCTTATCATCGCCCTCCATTGTCCAAAGAGCATCTGGCCGGTGATAAGGAATTGGACGCTATGCGCCTGCGGCCTGCAAAAGTTTTTGAGGACAACGGTATAGAATTATTACTGGGCAGTACTGCGCTAGAGTTAGATCGGGCTAATAAGGTTGTACATTTGGATGATGGGGAAACCCTTCATTATGATAAGTTGGCCATCTGTACAGGATCATTAGTTAAAACCCTACCTTTCGATTCGGAATATGCGAATATTTTTTACATCCGCACTGGCTCCGACGTGGCTAAGTTAAAGGAGCAAGTGCAAGTAGGTAAAAAGGTATTAATCATTGGCGCTGGATATATAGGTCTTGAAGTGGCAGCGGTCCTGCGAACACAAGGATTAGAGGTCACAGTCATTGAAATGGCTGATCGCATTTTGAAAAGGGTTACGAGTGAACAGATGTCGCAATACATGACTGAATTACACTGTAGCCATGGTGTTGAGATTAAAACAGCAACCCAGATAAAGGACATAACCGGTGATGGCGCAATTGAGAGCGTTTATTGTGACGATGGTATTCAATACCTAGTGGATTTTGTTGTTGTCGGAATTGGGGTTAGTCCAAATGTTTGCTTAGCTAAGCAAGCAGGCCTGGAGATAAACGAAGGTATTTTGGTTGATGAATTCTCCTGCACTAGTGATCCAGATATCTTTGCTGCTGGGGATTGCACGCGTCATCCAAGTAGTATTTATGACCGGTTAATTCGTTTGGAATCTGTGCAAAATGCGAATGATCAAGCACGTATAGCTGCAGCTAACATCTGCGGTAAAGAAGTGGTCTACAACATGGTACCCTGGTTCTGGTCTGACCAGTACAAAGTCAAATTGCAGATGGTGGGCCTTAGTGATGACTATGACGAAGTAGTATGCCGTGGAAATCCCGATCAGGCTGAACAAAAAGGCTTCGCTCTGTTTTACCTGAAAAATTCATCCTTAATAGCTGTAGATTGTGTGGGTCGCCCAAAGGAGTTCGTGGCGGGCAAGCAGCTGGTGAAAGCAGGAATTAGGGTAAAGACTGCATTATTAATTGATGAAAGCGTGGAGCCTGCAGATTTCGCCCAAGAGAATTCAGCCTAATTAATCGCCGGTATAACGGCAACCACTTGTACAGGTTTCCCTTATTTCTATTTCAAAGAGCTGTGGTAAATTGGGTTTGAGCCGCTCCCAGATCCAACGGACAATGTTTTCACTGGTTGGGTTTTCCAATCCTTTTATTTCGTTGAGGTAGCAGTGGTCCAGTTCTTTCTGGATAGGGTTGAATGCGGAGCTTATATCTGCGAAATCCATTACCCAGCCGCTATTATCTCCAACTTGGCCCTCAACATAGATTCTAACTGCAAATGAATGACCATGAAGCCTAGCGCACTTGTGATCCGGGGGTACATTGGGTAGAAGATGAGCTGCTTCAAAGGAAAATTCCTTAAATGTTTTCATGATCTAGAGTTATATCTGTGTTTTAAGGCGGCCAATGGTACAAAGCTTTGTATATAGTGTACAGAATAGAAATACAGCACCCCGATAGCAAAAAAGATAGTAATATTTTTCTGTGCATAATTACTCTATACAATTTTAGTCTGTCGTAATTCGGCTAACTACAGCACGCAAGTTAGAAATGTATTTGACCTGCAGCCCGCGAATTTGTTGACATGTAGGCCTAAGTCGGTACAATTCGCGTCTCTCCTGCGTTGGGTGGTTAGCTCAGTTGGGA
>CEVO01110803.1_pt1 | contig 13491 bp, 8 predicted proteins | sample 531511 | NCBI WGS metagenome assembly CEVO01 (sample SAMEA2623907, study PRJEB7988) | marine metagenome | biome: marine biome (ENVO:00000447); feature: mesopelagic zone (ENVO:00000213); material: "saline water (ENVO:00002010), including plankton (ENVO:xxxxxxxx)" | depth 800 m | reverse complement strand
CCAGCCGGCCCTGTTCATCGACGGCAAAATTGCCGGCGTGGGGATCGGCGTGCAGTTCATGGTGGGTGAACAGCTCCTCGGTGATCCAGTCCGCCAGGGTGCGCGACACCCGCTGCCGCAGGGCATCGTCGGCACCTTCGAGGTCACGCAGGGGCGTCCCCGGCAGATACTCCATCGCCAGCACCCTTGGACCACTGAGTTCCTTCACGGGCTGCGGCATCACCAGGTCGGGGTGATCGGCATAGCGCCGCCGGTAGCGCTCCAGTGCGTCCGCTTCGGCGCGATAGTCGAGCTCGCGCCGCAGTCCATCGGCGAGTTCGTCGAACAGGGCATCGAGGCGTGCCTGGGACACCTTGAGCCAGCGACCCAGTCGCAGCAGCCTTCTGACCTGCACCAGGTCCTGTTCCAGCACCCGATCGAGCCCCGGGTACTGCACCTTGAGCACCAGGGTACGACCGTCCCGGGTCCGGGCCCGATGCACCTGTCCCATGGAGGCGCTGGCAAACGGCTCGGGCTCGATCTCGTCGAACAGGGCATCGAGGTCGCCGAGCTCTGCCTCAAGCGCCACCTTGATCTCGGCCCAGGGCGCCGGAGCAGCATCCTTCTGTAGCCGGGCAAGCTCTTCGGCCAGGGCCGGGGGCAGCAGGTCATCCCACTGAGACATGACCTGAGCGATCTTCATCGCCGGCCCCTTGAGCTCGGAAAGGCCTTCAAACAGCGACTCGCCGAGCGCCTGCCAATCGGCCTTGCCGCCGATTCTCGAGCGCAGCAGGGTCGATCCGGTACGAGCGGACAACCCGAGCATCCGGCGTGTCCGGCCTGACTGACGCATGCTGCCTCCTGCCCGTACGGGCGCCCTGCAAGATGCTGGCAACGCTGGCCTCACCGGGAGGATAGCGCGTCACAAGACGGTCACCTTACCCGCATCTGCACACAAAAATGATATAGGACTTGTACACTTTTCACTCCATGGTACACCTGGCATCTCATCACACATACTGGAAGAATATCCAGACGATTCACCCGCACCGGTGCGCTATGCGATTGATCATTGCGGAAAAACCGAGCCTGGCTCGCTCCATCGCCGAGGCGCTGCCCGGGGCAGCACAGAAAAAAGACGGCTACCTGTCCGTCGGCGACACCGAGGTCACCTGGTGCCTCGGCCACCTGCTGGAACAAGCCCCACCGGATGCCTACGACCCGGCCTTCAAGCCCTGGCGACGTGACCACCTGCCCATCGTGCCCGGTCAGTGGAAGCTGGTGCCCAGGCCCAAGGCCCGCGGTCAGCTGTCGGTGATTCGTGCGCGCCTGAAACAGGCACGCCAACTGGTACACGCCGGCGACCCCGACCGCGCACTGTTACGATTTTTCTATTGAAAGCCATTGTTACGCATGCAATGCATGAAATAGTCAAACCGTAACGGAGATGAACGTGTGGGTATCATACTTTGGGAAGTACCGGACTTTGTCGTAGATCAGCGAATTGAAAGGGATATTGATACCTGTACCGGAGAGCTATCGATATGCTTTGAAGGTACGGGTAACCATTTAGGAAAGCTGCCACTCTTATTTGAAGACGATGGCGAGAGTATTCGTGCTGCTAACATTTGGCTCATTCACCTTAAAGCCAACCTACGCAAAAAAACGGTCAACACTCAAGCTCAGGCCTTACTACATTATTTTACGTATTTGAAAGACATTGGCATGGAATGGGATGAAATGCCTATTGCGCTAAGGCTTAGACCTACCTATGGCTTTAGAAAACATCTTCGTGAAGCTTACAAAAGCGGAAATATCGCTCGCTCGACCGCGAACAGCTACATGGGCTCGGTCATTAATTTTTACAAATTCTACCTAGCTCGCAAGCACTCGTTTGAAAATCCACCATTCAGATACGAAGCAGTCAGAATTGGTACACAAGGGTCACATGAACATATGCGTAACAGCTTTATACATGTAGACACCACAGACTTAAGATTAAGGCTTCCGAGTGACACCAGCCATAATGGATTGTCACGAAAGTTAATGCCACTAACCATGCCAGAATGGACAATAACTGAAAAGCACTACAAGAAACTTAATACCGGAATAACCAATAGAGGAAATAAAGAAAAAACAGTAGCACTAGCAAAAGAATTCCAGATAGCAGTTGAGTTAAGCCGCTACTCTGGATTAAGAAATTCGGAAATTGTGAGCCTTCGCGCAACTGCAATCTACAAGCCAAACTCAGAACAACTTCGGAAAAAATATCTCATCAACTCAGAAGGACTATCTCTTGATCCTAGGTTAGGAGTAAGAACCAAAAACGGAACTATAAGAACAGCTGAGATTCCTTCTGACCTGATGAACCGACTGCATGAATACGTAAATTCGCCCAGATACATCAAGCGAAGAAAACTTTACGAAAAGAATAATCCAGAGGGTAATGAGCCACCATTGCTTTTAAACAACAGCGGACAGTCTTATTCGCCAAAAAGCATTGATGCACGCTGGGGGGAACTAAGGAATGCCGTAAAAAAAGAACTCCCAAGCTTTAACCATAAGTTTCACAACCTACGCTCGACATATGCTATTGAGAGACTAAAAGAACTATTAAACTCAGGGCTGAAAGAAGGGAAAGCGCTCGACTACTTGCAGGCTGTGATGGGTCATAAGCACAGAGCAACACTCCTCGGCTATCTCAAACTTTGTGAACAAGAGATAGCGGCAAACGAAATCCATGAATCGGCTTTAAGCATAGCATTAGATGGTGGTAAATAAAAATGGCTTTTCAAAGAAGAGAAAAAAGAAAGGTCTCTCCAGCCAAGCCATCATATGGTTCAAATGTCATAAATATAAATTTAAAAGACAAAGCCATTACGGACGGGCATGGCACGGCAAACTTTGAACGACTGCTCTACAAGGGCTGCCCGATTTTACCGATGGATGGTAGGCGTGCATGGGCTCCAAAGAATCAAACTGAAATTGTTGACGCCGGCAGGAAAGAAATTGTTATAAAGATTTGCAACGCTATCCATTCAATGGATAAAACAGAGAGAACAAAGATAAATACATTTAACGAAGTTGTCCGATACATAAGACTTCTAGAAAAAAATGGGGTAGAAGAAATATTCTGTAGAGAGTCATTATCTCTTTATGTAAATGACCTTGCTGCCAAGTATATATCTGGCACGAAAGGTAAAAGCTTGCAATCTCGACAGAACTCCATAAAAGCTTTACTCTTCGAGATAGATGCTGAGCTTTATGAACAATGTAAAAAAAGTTTCATGTCTTTCCCGTCGGACACTACAAGTGTCAGCCCATATTCGGATGACGAGCTTAAAAAGATAATATCCAACCTTTTTACCATGTATGACAATTATGCAGCACACCTTGAAAACAATACTAAACCTGAAGCTTTTCCATTATATAAAGCAGAAAGAAGAGATTGTTATGAAACAAACGATGCTCACACATTAAGAAGAACGGTTTCGTACAGAACTAACTCAAGCATCTGGAAAAGTGATCTTGTCAGGACTGCATATTACATAACCTGCTTCTACACGGGCGTTAACTCAACTCCATTGCTGGACTTAAAAACTTCAGATTTATCGGAAGAGCCGTTTAAGGATATTACACGCAGAGCGTATAAGTTAAAAACTTATAAAGGAAGGCAGTCCGGTAAGAAAAATGAAATCAATATTGGCTTTACCAAGAAGGCAAAAGTATTTTTTGAGCGATGGATCAAGATAAGCAAAAAACTCAACGGCTATGAGGATGGATATGTATTTCCAAACATAATCAATGACAAGCCCTCAAAGATGACAAGTACAAATATAAGCAAACTTAACAAATACCTTGCCCAACTTGAAATCCCGGCGCTAAGTAGTCAACGATTCAGAAAGACTAAAGCAACGCTTATCATGAGAGCTACGGAAAGTATCCTCATGGTTGCTCAAGGGTTAAACAACTCTGTAGAAACAGCAGCAAAACACTATGCCGACGGAGACGCAGTAACCACCGAAGTTTCCCTAGCATCTGCATTGTACATACGTGAGCAAACTGCTTTAGGCAAACCACTAGAAACCGCGGTAAAAGAAAGCTCCTTTATCTTTAGAGACCCTGTCAAAGAAAGCAATATAGGTAATCGCTTTAAAAAGCTTTCAAACGGTCTAAGGTGTGGCGGAACTTATAAAGAAAAATCAATAAAAATTAAAAATGCGTTAGTTAAAGAGGGCATAGCGAGCACAGATGATCCTGTTGCTTGCCATAAATTTTTAGAATGCTTTGGTTGTATGCATCATGCGGTAGTTGCGGAGAAAGATGATATATGGCTATTACTATCATTCCAAGATGTTATCTTGGAATCCATAAATAGGCCTTCAGTCAACTCCAAACCAACAAGCTTGCTAGGCAAAGTCGATTATACGCTTCAAGTTATCATAGAAAACATGAAATCAGATCATAAAGCTGTTTATGATGAGGCTTACCAACAGTACCTGGAAGCCCCCCATCCGCTTTGGCAGGATATTGACGATATTGAGTTAGTGCTGGGAGCTTACTGATGATTGAAGAACTAAAGTCAAATGTGCTAGCTGAGGATTTAATCGTATCATTTGACACTCAAGAAAATCCTTACAGTTACTACTCATCAGACAAATGGGTTTTATGGTCTCTTGACTTCACAGTTTCTTTTTCCATGCTTTCTGGCAAATTCAAAGATAGTGCTAAAAAAATCATATATAGCATTATAAATGATGTAACGCTTGGCTCAAAGAAAAGCACCATTGAGAATCTCCTTTCAGGTGCAGCTATTTTTGAGCGCTGCATAACATCTTGCGGAGGAGAAAATTACGAGTTTATTGACAATGACAGGAATTATAGACTTTTTCTAGCACAGGCTAAGAAACAAAAACTAAAATACAAGACTTGGAAAAACCACCTTATGTTTGCATCTCATGCCCAAAGAAAAGGAGTTATAAGAAGAAATATTGATAACTATGAAAAGCTCTCTATTTATCTATCTCCAAATGGTGAGACTGTTTCGCAAGCGGTATGCTTGCCTGAAAAAATAGCGGCGGAATATTTTAGTAAAGCGCTTGATTTTATTGAAAAATTACATCCGTACAGACATCAGATTTCCGAATCTTATGAGGAGTTCTCAACTGAATACACGAGGATCATTGAAGAAAAAAGATATTCTTGCGCCCGTATGCGGCGTAAATATGCTTTAAAAGGAATAAAATACGAATTAGATAGCTTAGGTGTAAGCTTTGATTACAGGGGGGCTTGGCTGTCAAAACTGAGAGGAGCTTGTTATATTGTTATTGCCGCATTTACAGGATGCCGAGACGGTGAGATTAAATCTTTCAACATTGACTCATACAAAGAAAAGAAGTACGCAGGAATCAAAGTATCGGTTCTTCATGGCAATCATACCAAGCCCAATGTAGGTGGTGTTTCAAGAGAGACTTCTTGGGTAACTATACCAAGCGTAAAGAAAGCTATTGAATTACTCTGGGATGCTTTCAGATTTGCTCGTGAAGGTTGGAGAATTCAGGCGGCGGATATTGAACACTTTGACGAGCGACATAAATTCTTGAGAGATATTGATAGCCTTTTTGTAACACTTCCATATCTAACAGGCTATCAGCCTAGGGCCAGCAAGCAATCGCTGGCACATTCTCTTAGGACGTTTGTTCGCTCTGTAGATTACCGGGCAACAAGAGAAGATGTAAATGAATTTGATCTTTTAAACCCTACCAGGAAAGGAGACCTAAAAGTCGGAGAAATTTTGGAAGTTCACCCTCACTGTTTCCGTAGAACATTTGCTGTTTATCTTGTACGTAACAAACTAGTGTCACTGCTAGATATAAAGTATCAGTTCAAACATATGAACATAGCAATGACTTCTTGGTATGCAAGTCAAGCGAATCTCGCCTCGCACTTTGATATGATGATCGACTCAGACTTGCAGGATGAAATAGCAGGAGAGAATAAAAACTATACGGCAGACATATTTTATTATCTTTACAATGATGCTGAAACCTTAGCAGGGCCCGAGGGTAGACGAATAAAAAATCTCCGTGCTGAAGGTGATTTTACAGTATACCTTAGCAAAGAAGAGATTCTGAAGCAGGTAGAGGAAGGGCGTCTTTCCATTACTGAACATCCAGGCGGATATTGTACAAACCCAAATTGTGATAGAATCTGCGATATGTCTGTTTGTCAATATAAAGTTGTTACGCTTGAAAAAGCCAGATCCTTAATCCCTACCAGGGAAAAGTTAATGGGAAAATATAACGCTATGTTGGCCAGTGGAATTGATATGCCTAATGTAATATCTAAGATATACTTCGAGATCAGGTCTATAGAGAAGGTTCTTTCCGAGCACAATATCGACTTCGACATATTCAATGGAAAGGGTTTTCATATATGAGTGGCGAAGATAAACTTTCAGAAAGAGGGGCGGCAACAACTCAAAGGCTAGAATCGGCCCTTAAAAGGCTAATCGAAGGAAAACCAGAGCGGACTCCAAATGACGGAAAACTGAACCTAAGTCGCATAAATAAAGAAGCAGGACTTAGTTCAGGAGGAGTTTATTACTATGTGGAGTTTGTAGAAAGAGCTCGAAAAATAATAAATGAGAATAAAGCAAAAGACGCAGCTTCATTATCTGCATCCAAGAAATTATCCATAGAAAAACTCAGAGCCCAAAGAGACAAAGAGCGCGAGCTAAAAGCTCATTACAGGTCACAACGAGATGATATGAAAAAATTCTGCGACCACGTAGTAGCACGTCATGCGAATTTGGAGTTTTCTCTGTATGAGGCGCTAGAGAGGATAGATGCGCTTGAGGCTGAGTTGAAAAAAATTACAGTAGTAAAGCTTGATAGAGGTAAAGAAAGTTGATTTTATACATCGCCGAAAAGCCAAGTGTTGGTAGAGCAGTCGCAGATGTGCTCCCTAAGCCACACCAAAAGGGTGACGGATTTATCAAAGTTGCTAGTGGCGACGTTGTGACTTGGTGTATCGGCCATTTACTGGAGCAGGCTGAGCCAGAAGCTTACGACTCCGAGTACAAAAAATGGAAAAAAGAGCACCTCCCAATCATTCCGGCCGAGTGGAAGCACGAAGTCAAAAGCCAAACACGAAAACAATTCAACACCATTAAAAGACTTATTAAAGAAGCCGATCAGCTTGTTAACATGGGCGATCCTGATCGTGTTGGTCAGGTTCTAGTTGATGAGGTCATAAATTATTCCGGCGTCAGTAAAGAAAAGCGTCAAGCTACGCTGCGTTGTCTCGTCAGCGACATGAACCCTGCCGCTATCAAAAAGGCCTTGAATGATCTCCGAAAGAACACTGAGTTTATTCCTTTAGCAACATCCGCCTTGGCAAGGGCAAGGGCCGATTGGCTTTATGGTATTAATATGACTCGCCTGTGCACGCTCCTTGGACAAAGTGCCGGTTACAACGGAGTTTTGTCCATTGGGCGAGTCCAGACACCCGTCTTGGGCTTGGTTGTCCACCGGGACCGAGAGATCGAGAATTTCGTATCTAAGCCTTTTTACGAAGTGTTTATCACACTGCAAACACCTACAAGAGAGTCTTTCGTCGCAAAGTGGAAACCAAGTTCCGCTTGTGAAGCATATATGGATGAAGAAGGCCGTGTGCTTTCACGAAAGCTGGCTGAATTTGTTCGGGATAAAGTTAAGGGGAAAAATGGAAGCGTCAAGGCTGTTAGACGTGATAGGAAGAAACAAACCTCTCCCCTGCCTTATAACCTATCAGGTCTCCAGGTTGATGCGTCAAAACGGTTCAACCTCAACGCCAAAAAAACTCTGGACATATGCCAGCAGCTATATGAGCGTCACAAGCTGATCACCTACCCACGATCAGACTGCCGATATCTGCCCAACGGCCACTACGACGAACGTCAGACCGTAACTAATTCGATTGCTAAAACTGCAATGGGGCTAGTAGATGCTGTAGATAAGGCAGACCTCAGCCTGAGAAGTAAAGCTTGGAATGACGCCAAAGTGGGTGCCCACCACGCCATTATTCCTACATCCAGGTCGATGCCTTCTGACCGTTTGTCACAGGATGAGAAGAACATCTATGAACTCGTTGCCCGACAATACTTGATGCAGTTTTATCCAGCCTTCGAGTATGCAGAATATCAGATTGACAGTAAGGTTGAAGGCGGCTTATTCGTTGCTAAGAAAAAGTCCGTAATTTCTGACGGATGGAAAGTGCTGTTACCGCCTAATAGAAGCGAAAAGCAAGATACAGATTTTTCGTCAGAAGCACTGCCAAATGTTAAAGAAGGTGACCCTGTTACATGCACTGACGTAAGAGTAGACGAGAAGAATACAAGTCCCCCGAAACGCTTCACAGATGCGACCCTGCTGGCCGCTATGACAGGAATTGCACGATTTGTATCAGACCCGGAGATCAAAAAGGTTCTCAGAGATACAGATGGGCTGGGGACTGAGGCCACTCGTGCTGGAATCATCGAGCTTCTGTTCAAACGACAGTTTCTGACTAAGAAAGGCAAAGAGATCCATTCAACTGAAATCGGACGACAGCTCGTGAAAAGCCTGCCTGACCGTATGGTTGTTCCAGATATGACGGCACACTGGGAGTCGCAGCTTGAAGCCATCAGCGAGAAACGGATGCGTTACATGCAGTTCATGCAGCCATTGACGGAAGGCTTGAGAACCTTAATCATGGAAGTCGAAAATCAAGACTTCAAAGGTCTGAAGGGTATGGGTACAAAAGTAGTTAGAAGGCGAAAAAAATCAAGTAAAAGGACCACTCCCAACTCGAATTGAAATTTTTGTGTGGGAAAGTAACCTCAACTCACATAACGTGACAGGAACTCATGACATGTGGTATTTTTGGCAGTCGGCATAGAACATTTACGAGTGGGGATACTGACATACTTTGATGTCATCTTGCTCACATGATGGGCGAGCATAAGGTGCGCATGGCTGCACTATAGCCTGTGCAGCTCTGGAGGGGGTCACTTCATGATCGCTGACACAATGCTTGAGCCTCGCTGATCGCTTCAGGCGCCCGTGACTGAATTGTTCAGTGGTTCCCTAACGCTGGAATTTCTGTAATATCAGCTAGGTCTGCCTAAATGTACCCCTCTTTTGGCGTGGGTCACAGACACTCTTCTGAAAATGCGTGACGAGAGACAGTTAGAATGCGCCATCTTTTTTCCTGAAATAGCTTTACCATAGAGAAATCAGAAGTATGAGAGGACGGCTTTGTGTGGCGACGATCACTGCTCCACCGAGATACCTGGCAACCTGCAACATTTGGTGAGCTGAGCTACTCGGCGCGCGCCAACTCCTGTGAAAGAAACGGAGCGGTGCGGCTGCCAGGTGTTCGGGCCACCTGCTGAGGGGAACCAGCCACCACGATGCTGCCACCGGCATCACCCGCGCCGGGCCCCACGTCGATTACCCAATCGGACTGGGCCACCGCACACATGTCGTGCTCGATCACCACCACGGTATTGCCAGCATCGACCAGACGCTGCAACTGCACTAACAACCGGTCGACATCCGACGCATGCAGTCCGGTGGTTGGCTCATCGAGCACGTACAGGCTGCGTCCACGCTGACTGCGCTGAAGCTCGGTCACTAGTTTGATGCGCTGCGCTTCGCCACCGGAAAGCTCAGTGGCCGGCTGCCCTAGGCGAAGATAGCCCAGTCCGATATCGCGCAGCAGTTGTAGTGGCCTTGCCACAGCGTCTTCATCCGCAAAGAATTCGCTGGCTTCGTCCACAGTCATCTGCAGCACCTCAGCGATGTTGCATCCGTTCCATCGCACCTTCAGCGTGGCCTTGTTGTAGCGTGCGCCATGGCACGTCGGGCACAGCGCGTACACGCTGGGCATGAACAGCAGCTCCACGCTGACGAAGCCTTCGCCCTCGCAGGTTTCGCAGCGCCCTTTGGACACGTTGAACGAGAATCGGCCGGCGTCGTAGCGGCGACGCCGCGCATCGGGGGTGGCGGCAAACAGCTTGCGCACATGGTCGAATAGGCCGGTGTAGGTGGCCAGATTCGAGCGTGGCGTGCGTCCAATCGGCTTCTGGCCCACTTGCACCAGACGCTGCACGGCATCCAAATCGCCTGCCAGATGACCGCCAGTCACCTCGATTATTGCCGGCCCTTCGCTGGTAGCGCTTGCGGCTGCATCGTCTTCGGGCTCGTGGCCCAGATGCAGCAACAGCAGCTCTGGCAGGGCCTGTGCGACGAGGCTGGACTTGCCCGAGCCTGAGATGCCGGTGACGGCCGTCAGCACACCCAGCGGAATGCGCGCATCCACGCCATGCAGGTTGTGGCGATGGATGCCCTGCAGCTCCAGCCAGCCGGTCGCTTCGCGTGCCCGGCTTCCAGGCACGGGGATTTCGTCGAACAGGTAGCGTGCAGTACGCGATTCGGCAATCTTGCGCAGGCCATCCGGCTCGCCGCTGTAGAGCACGCGGCCGCCACGCTCCCCGGCATCCGGCCCCACGTCCACCAGCCATTGCGCGCGGCGCATCAGGTCCAGGTCGTGCTCCACCACGAACACCGAGTTGCCGGCGTCACGCAGCCGGTCGAGCGCGTCGTACAGAGCCTGGCTGTCGGAGGGGTGCAGGCCCGCCGAGGGTTCGTCGAGCACGTATACGACGCCGAACAGCAGGGAACTCAATTGCGTAGCCAGCCGCAGGCGTTGCAGCTCGCCGGCCGAAAGCGTCGGCGTGGCTCGGTCCAGCGTCAGGTAGCCCAGGCCCAGCCCACGCAGTTGGCGCAGGCGTGCCATCACACCACCGGCCAGGCGCTGTGCGGCGAGGCGCTTTTCTTCCGACAGCGCGGAGGTACGGCGCACGTCAGGCGATACCGCATGGACGGCACGGCCGGAAGCCGCGCGTTCGGCACGATCACGCCGGGTCACTTCCTTGTCCGTAGCCGCCCCCGCTGCATGGGCGCGGAAATCGCCCTGGGCAATGGGTTCGAGCAAGGCCGCCAACTGGTCCAGCGGCATCTGCATGAACGCGCCGATGTCCACTCCGGCGAAGGTGACCGACAGCGCCTCGGGCTTGAGCCGCTTGCCGTGGCAAGTGGGACACGGCTTGCCCTCCATGAACCGGGACACGCGCTTTCTCATCAGCGCGCTTTGAGTGTTGGCAAAGGTGTGCAGCACATACCGCCGGGCGCCGGTGAAGGTGCCCATGTAGCTCGGCTCCATCTTGCGCTTGAGCGCGGCGCGGGTTTCGGCGGGCGTGAAGCCGGCGTACACCGGCACCGTCGGTGTTTCCTCGGTAAACAGAATCCAGTCGCGGTCTTTCTTCGGCAGGTCCTTCCACGGTCGGTCAACGTCGTAGCCCATGCTGACCAGGATGTCGCGCAGGTTCTGACCTTGCCAGGCGGGTGGCCAGGAGGCGATTGCCCGCTCACGAATACTCAGTGAGGGATCGGGCACCATGAAAGCCTCGGCCACCTCGTACACGTGGCCCAGGCCGTGGCAGGTGGGACACGCCCCCTGCGGCGTGTTAGGCGAGAAATCCTCAGCGTACAGCATCGGCTGCCCGGCCGGATAGGCGCCCGCGCGCGAATACATCATCCGCACCAAGCTGGACAGGGTGGTCACACTGCCCACGGAAGATCGTGCATTGCTGGCACCGCGCTGCTGCTGCAATGCCACCGCCGGTGGCAGTCCATCGATCGCATCGACGTCGGGCACGCCGGCCTGTTCGATCAGTCGCCGCGCATAGGGGGCCACCGACTCGAAGTAGCGTCGCTGGGCTTCGGCATAGATGGTGCCGAACGCAAGCGAGGACTTGCCGGAGCCGGAGACACCCGAGAACACCACCAGCGCGTTACGCGGGATGGAAACGTCCACCTCTTTGAGGTTGTTCTCGCGCGCACCGCGTACCTGCACGAGGCCGCTGGCTGCAGCAGTACAAGAGGATTCACCGAAAGAGGAGTCTGGCATGTGCTTATCCTGTAGTTCGTGAGGTAGCGATGGGCTAATTTCAGGGGAGATCGATCAATCGCCCGCGTTTGGCAGCGTCGTCATCGAGCGTGCGCAGCCAAGTAAGCCTTTCCCCCAGCCTGCGCTCCACGCCCCTGTCCCTTGGCTGGTACCAGCCCCGCCGTACCACGCCCTCGGGAAAATAGGTTTGCCCAGCGGCATACGCCGTTGGGCTCGTCATGGGCGTAGCGGTAGCCTTCGTGATACCCCATCTGTTTCATAAGCTTCGTCGGCGCATTGCGAAGATGGAGGGGTACAGGCTGAGAGCCGCTGCGCTTGACTAATGCCTTGGCCTGATCCCAGGCGGCATAGGCAGCTGGGGGACCAGAGCGAGGTAAGTCACCGCCTGAGCCAGCGGTATCTCGCCTTCGGGTGAGCCCAGCCTGTCGTAGGCCAACGCGGCATTGAGTGCCACTTGCAGCGCCAGCTGGTCGGCATTGCCGATGTCTTCGCTGGCCATCACCACCATGCGGCGGGTCACCTGGCTCACGTCGCCGCTGCCCGACGAATTCCTCCAGCGTCTTGGGGCGCAGGCGTTCAGCCAAGGGAGGCTTGGGCTTTGTCGTGAATAGATCGGTCAAGTTCCTCTCCCTTGCATTTCTGATAGTTGACGTTCAGATAACGCTGGCACCTCAATCCAGGGAACCGGATTTATCCAACGACGTGGCATCTTTGTCGGTATTCGCACGCATGATGATGCGAGAGCCGCGATAGCCTATGCTGTGGTTCCATACCCAGCTCAAAGCGACGCTGAGACGATTTCGCGTACCGATCAGAAAGTAGATGTGCGCGAGCTTCCAGATCCACCACGCAAAGGCACCACGCAGCTTCACACGCCCCATGTCAATAACTGCCATGCTGCGGCCGATGGTGGCCAGATTCCCCTGATGCCGATATTTGAAGGGCCCGCCAGCGGGCTTGCCCTTCAATCGCCGTCCAATGAGGTTGGCGACGTACTTCCCTTGCTGTTTGGCTGCAGGGGCGATGCCCGGTACGGGCTTGCCGTCGGTCATGGTGCACGAGGCTGTATCGCCGATGACGAAGACTTCCGGGTGACCGGCCACCGTCAAGTCAGGGCCAACGACCACTCGACCTGCACGATCAGATGCAGCATCCAACCAGCGCGCTGCGGGAGACGCCTGGACCCCGGCCGCCCAGACGATGGTCTTGGCCGAAAGGGGCTTGCCGCCATACACCACGCCGTCGGCCGAGCATTCGGTGACCGGCGTACCCAGCACGACCTCGACCCCGAGCTTTTCGAGAGCTTGGCGGGTATAGGCCGACAGATCCTCTGGAAAGACGGACAACAGACGCGGCCCAGCCTCGATCAGTACAACACGCGACGTGCTCGGGTCGATTGAGCGGAAGTCTCGCGCCAGTGTGTCTCGTGCAAGCTCGGCGATGGTTCCGGCCAATTCGACTCCGGTAGGTCCCCCCCCGATGATGACGAACGTCTGCAATGCGGCACGCTGCTGAGGA
>CEVO01033635.1_pt1 | contig 13565 bp, 9 predicted proteins | sample 531511 | NCBI WGS metagenome assembly CEVO01 (sample SAMEA2623907, study PRJEB7988) | marine metagenome | biome: marine biome (ENVO:00000447); feature: mesopelagic zone (ENVO:00000213); material: "saline water (ENVO:00002010), including plankton (ENVO:xxxxxxxx)" | depth 800 m | reverse complement strand
TGGCCTCGCCCTCGCGCTTGATGCGCTGGATGAGCTGGTCGGAATCGCCCTGCAGCACGTTGACCTCAATGCCGGTCTGTTCGGTGAAGGCGTCGTACATGGCCTGGTCGGAGTCGTAGTGACGTGCCGAGTACACATTGACGCTGCCGTCGGCGTAGGCGAGACCGGAAGCGCCGGCCAGGGCGATGGCGATGGCAAGACGAGAGACGTTGGACATCGGAGACCTCGAGTGGCGGATGGAATGATAATACGTGTCATTCGGTGTCCGTATTGAACGACCTCCCGGGCACGGCGTCAATCACTGTGCCTCCTTGGGCTGATGTAGGGTGCTTCTCTCGGCATAGTGGAGGGGGCACGATCGATGTACTGATGGGGGCTACGTCGGGGGCGGATACCTCCGACCATCGGGCGCTCCAGCCTGGCGCTGCGCCCCCTGGCACCCGCTGCTTCGGGAGCCGGCAGGGCGGCGAGGCTGACCCACTAGCGCGGGAGATATCGCACAGGCAAAGGAGAAGGCGTGTCGAAAGGATTCGCGTTACCATGGCCAATCCATCGGCTTTCGCCGTCGTCCATCCGACCTTCGACACGCGATCCCTTCCATGACCTCACACCTTGCCAGCTCCGCCACCGTTTCCGAGCAGACCTTCGAGGAAGGCGTTGTCGCCGATCCTCTGCTGGCTGTGCGCAATATCCAGCATCGATACGACAGCAAGCTTGCCGTCAGCGACGCCTCCTTCGACATCGCGCCGGGCGAGGTGGTGTGCCTGCTCGGGCCGTCGGGCTGTGGCAAGACGACGCTGCTGCGCATCGTCGCCGGACTCGAGGCGTTGCAGCAGGGGGAGCTCAAGTTCGACGGCCAGACCCTGGCCGCACCGGGGCGTCCCCACGTGCCGCCGGAGAAGCGCAGCGTGGGGCTGGCCTTCCAGGAATCGGCACTGTTTCCCCACTTGAGCGTGCTCGACAACGTGACCTTCGGGCTCAAGGGGATGCCGGCGCGGGCGCGCCGTGAACGAGCCCTGGAACTGCTCGCTCAGCTGGGTATGGACGGCTACTCCGAGGCCTTCCCGCACACCCTGTCCGGTGGCCAGCAGCAGCGGGTGGCCCTGGCCAGGGCCCTGGCGCCCTCGCCGCAATTGATGCTGCTGGACGAGCCTTTCTCGAGCCTCGACGCGCGTCTCAGGGACCGTATCCGCGATGACACCCTGCACGTGCTCAAGCAGGTGGGCGCCGGCACCCTACTGGTGACCCATGACCCCGAAGAGGCGATGTTCATGGCCGATCGCATCGTGCTGATGCGCGATGGTCGGGTGGTGCAGGTAGGCACGCCGGAAGAGCTCTACTGCGCGCCGGCCGACCCCTTCGTGGTGACCTTCTTCGGGGACGTCAATCGCCTGGAAGGCGTCGCCCAGCGTGGCTATGTGCATACCGCGGTGGGGCCCGTCGCCACCGACCTGCCTGACGGCGCCCGCGCCCAGGTGCTGATGCGCCCGGAGGCGCTCAGGGTGGTGGAAATCGAGAGCGACGGCCAGCACGCCCACCACAGCCACGTGCTGATGGCACGACTGCTGGGGCGTTGCAGTCTGCTGCACCTCTGCGTGCACGGTATCGATGGCCAGGAGGCCCACATGCACGCCCGGGTACCCGGGGTCTTTCTGCCGAGGGAAGGCCAGGCCGTGCAGGTCAGTCTCGACCCGGCCCAGGTATTCGTGTTCCCCGCCGAGGCGTCCGGCCTCGAGGCCGTCTAGGGCCCCTGGCCCCGGCGCACCAGGGGAGGACTATTCGTATCCAGTCGTATACAGCAGGGGCCAGCGTCAGTCGCTGGCCTGGCCCGGGCGCGAGCGGCGCATCGCCAGGCTCAGCAGCACCACCGGAATGATCCCCACGGCAACGATGGCCAGGGACGCTGTCGAGGCCTCGGCCAGGCGTTCGTCAGCGGCCAGGTTGTGGGCTCGCACCGCCAGGGTGTCGAAGTTGAACGGGCGCAGGATGATGGTGGCCGGCAGCTCCTTCATCACGTCGACGAAGACCAGGATCCCGGCGGCCAGCAGGCTGCCGCGCATGATCGGCGTGTGCACCTTGCGGAGGGTGCCGGTGGCGGTTTCGCCGAGGGTTCGGGCCGCCGCGTCCATCGACGGGGTGACCTTGCCCAGGCTCGCTTCCACGGCGTTGAACGACACCGCGAGAAAACGCACCACATAGGCATAGATCAGGATAAAGGCGGTACCGCTGAGGATCAGGCCGATCACCTCCCCGGTGGCGGCCTTGTACAGCTGGTTGAGCTGGACGTCGACCCAGGCGAAGGGGATCAGGATGCCTACCGCCACCACCGACCCCGGAATCGCGTAGCCCAGCGAGGCCACCCGCGTGGCCGTGCGGGTCAGCGGGCCCTGTTCGAGTCGGGCGCCATAGCTCAGCACCACCGCCAGCCCCACCGCGATCAGGGCGGCGACGGCTGCCAGCAGCAGGCTGTTGCCTGCGTACTCGAAAAAGGCGCTGCCCAGCACGCTGTCTCCGGCCTTCAGCGCCATGTACCCCAGCAGCAGGCAGGGCAACAGGAAGCCCACCGTCACCGGCAGCGCGCAGGCCAGGGTGGCCGCCCAGGCGCGTGCACCGCTTAGACGGTACTCCGGTAGTTGCTGGTAGCGGTGAGAGGTGTGGTGGAAGCGGCGCTTGCCCCGGGACCAGCGCTCCAGCAGCACGAACAGGATCACGAAGGCCAGCAGGCACGCCGCCAACTGGGCGGCGGCGACCTGTTCGCCAAGTCCGAACCAGGTGCGATAGATGCCGGTGGTGAAGGTATCCACGCCGAAGTACTGCACCGCGCCGAACTCGTTGAGGGTTTCCATCAAGGCCAGCGACACGCCCCCCACCAGCGCCGGTCGCGCCAGCGGTACCGCCACCTGGGTAAACATCTGCCAGGGGCCGCGGCCCAGGGTGCGTCCCACGTCGAGCATGCACACCGACTGCTCGAGGAAGGCCGCCCTGGCCAGCATGTACACGTAGGGGTAGAGCACCAGGGTGATCAGGGTGGCGGCACCCGGTAACGAGCGGATGTCGGGGAACCAGTAGTCCCCGCGGGACCAGCCGAAGGCTTCGCGCAGGGCCTCCTGCACCGGCCCTGCGTACTGCAGGAAGTCGGTGTAGGCGTAGGCGATGACGTAGGTGGGTACCGCCAACGGCAGCAGCATGGCCCATTCGAACAGGCGCTTGCCGGGAAAACGGCACATTACTACCAGCCAGGCGCAGCCGGTACCTATGGCCAGGGTGCCAAGGCCGACGCTGAGTACCAGGAACAGGGTGTTGAGCAGATAACGCGTCAGCACAGTGTCGGCCAGGTGACGCCAGATATCGCCGGCGGGCACCAGAATATGGGCCAGGATCACCAGCACCGGCAGTGCCACCACCGCGGCGACAGCCAGCGTCAACCAGCCCCAGCGCGAAAGCCGCCGGGAACGAACCTTGGCCACGGAATGAGTACTGCTGGACACGGACGGACTCCTGCTGCGGGCACCGCTGACGGACGGGAGGCCAGATCATACCAGTCCGTGCCGGCGGCTGCAGTTGGCCATCAAGGGGAGGCATGGAGGCGCGCACCAAACGGAAGTGAGACCTTGGCTCGGCGGGCTTTGAAAGTGAATAACTATTCATTTATTTTAAGAGGCATCTCAAAAGAGGGTAAATGTCATGCGCCCACGCGACGACACCAAGCGGGTGGCACTGCTCGAGGCGACCCTGGTCGAGGTCACCGAGCACGGCTTCGGCGTGGCCTCGGTGGCCCGTATCGCGCGTCGCGCCAGGGTGTCGCCCGCCACCCTCTATATCCACTTTGCCGACAAGGACGCCCTGCTGGAGGCGACCTTTGTGCACGTCTGTGACCAGCTGATCGATACCGCCCTGGAGGCCTTCGATGCGGCACTTGAGCTGCGCCAGGCGCTGCGCGAGATGTGGCATGCGCTGTTTCATCTGGCCCTCGACCAGCCGCGCCTGTTTCGCTTCCACGACGCCTTCAGCCATTCGGTATGGATGAATGATCGGGTCCGCGAGCGCAACGATCTGCGCCTGGCGCCCTTGCTCGATGCCATCGCCCAGGGGCATCGGGATGGCGTGCTCAAGCCGGTTGGGCTTGCGCTGCTGGAAAGCTTCATGTTCCGCCCGATCTACCACCTGGTGCAGAGCCAGGGGAGCCACCCGTTCGAGCCCACCCACACCAATATCGACCAGGCCTTTGCGATGGCCTGGGACGCCATTGCCGTTCGCCACGACAACTCGCGTCCCTGACGCCTCAGGAGCCCCCATGACCTTCTCTACGTTTCCTCCGACGTCGCGCCTTGAGCGCCTGCTGGCCAGGTTCAGTCTGCTTGCCGTCGTGGCGCTTGTCGCCGGCTGTGAATCCGACCAGCCGCCCTTGTCCCAGCAGCAGGTACACCCGGTGAAGCTGGTGTCGCTGGACGCCGGGCGCCAGGGCATGTTGATGCGTTATCCCGGCCAGGTGCAGGCCTCGGAGCGTTCGGAGCTGTCGTTCCGGGTCGGTGGGGAACTGCGCGAGCTGGCCGTGCAGCCGGGGGATGAGGTGGAAGCGGGGGACCTTATCGCCCGCCTCGATGATCGTGATGCCAAGAGCCAGCTGGCCAACGCCCGTTCGAGCTACAACCTGGCCGAGGCGACCTACGAGCGTATGCGTATCTCGCTGGAGCGTGGTGCCATCAGTCGGTCCCGCTTCGACGAGGCGCGTGCCGAGTTTCTGTCGGCCCAGGCCCAGCTCAAGCAGGCCCAGGACCAGCTCAGCTACACCGAGCTCAGCGCGCCCTTCAGCGGCGTGATTGCGTCGGTCCCGGTGGACAACTATCAGGTGGTCGGTGCCCAGCAGACCATCGCCGAGCTGCAGCAGCCGGGATCCATCGACGTGACCTTCCAGCTGCCGGAGCAGCAGGTCCGCCGGATCAATGACGAGCGCGCCCAGGCGGTGCAGGACGGCGAGGATGCGGTGGTCTGGGTGACCTTCGCCGAGAACCAGCAGCAGCGCTACCCGGCCCGCTACAAGGAGCACGACAGCAGCGTCAGCCAGGGGTCGCTGAGCTATGAGGTCACCCTGACCCTGCCTGAACCCGACGACATCACGGTGCTGTCGGGCATGAGCGCCACGGTGCTGCTGGACATGAGCGCCCTGACCGGTGATAGCCAGGATCCCTGGCGGGTGCCGGTGGCGGCGGTGGCCACGCGGGAATCGCAGCCTGACCAGGCGGTGGTGTGGCGCTTCGTGCCCGACGACGAGTCCCGCGCCGACGGCCCTGGACGTGTCGAGGCGGTGCCGGTCGTGCCGGGGCGCATCACCACCCAGGGGATGCTGATCGAGGGCGAGCTCGAGGCCGGCGACCGGCTGGTCGCCGCCGGTGCCGAACGCATGCAGGAAGGACGCAGGGTACGACCCTGGATCAAGGAAGAGGGGCTCTGATCGATGGTCGACTACTTTCTGCGCCAGAAGGTCATCAGCTGGATGATCACCCTGCTGCTGGCCGTCGGCGGGGTGGTGTCTTTCTTCGGGCTCGGGCAGCTGGAGTTTCCCGAGTTCACCATCCGCAACGCCATCATTTCGACCCAGTACCCCGGCGCCACGCCGGAACAGGTAGAAGAGGAGGTCACCCTGCGCCTGGAGAAGGCGATCCAGCAGATGCCCGACCTGAAGCGGGTCAGCTCGGTCAACGCCGACGGCCTGTCGCAGATCACCGTGGAGCTCGAGAACACGGTGCGCGAGCACGAACTTGCCCAGTACTGGGACCTGCTGCGGCGCAAGATCAGCGACGTCCAGGCCGAGCTGCCCCCCGGCGCCGGGACCTCCATCGTCAACGATGACTTCGGTGACGTCTTCGGCCTGCTGTTGACCCTGACCGGCGAGGACTACAGCCAGCAGGACCTGGAAGACCACGCCGACCTGCTGCAGCGGGAGCTGCGCCTGGTCGACGGGGTCAAGAAGGTCGCCATCGCCGGCACCGTGCAGGACCAGGTGGTGGTGTCGCTGGACCGTGACCGGATGCGCGCGCTGGGGATCTCGCCACAGCAGTTGAGTGACCTGCTCAACGCCCAGAACGTGGTGGGCGACGCGGGCCATATCAAGCTCGATGGCCTGTCGCTGTCGGTGCAGCCCACCGGCGAGTTCGACAGCGTCGAGTCGCTCGAGCGGCTGGTGGTGGGCCGCCCCGGTGACGGCCTGATCCGCCTTGGCGATATCGCCGAGGTCACTCGCCAGACCACCGATACGCCCCAGTTGCTCTACCACGCAGGGGGGCAGTCCGCGCTGTCCATCGGCATCTCGTTTGGTTCCGGCGTCAACGTGGTGGAGGTCGGCGAACGGGTCGAGAAGCGGCTTTCCGAGCTCGAACAGCGCATGCCGCTGGGCATGGAACTGGCCACCGTCTACCACCAGCCCGAGGTGGTGGAGGACGCGGTCAACGGCTTTCTGATCAACCTGGCCGAGGCGGTCGGCATCGTCATACTGGTGCTGTTGCTGTTCATGGGGGTGCGTAGCGGGCTGCTGATGGGCCTGATCCTGCTGCTGACCATCCTCGGCACCTTCATCATGATGTCGATTCACGGCATCCAGCTGCAGAAGATCTCGCTGGGCGCCTTGATCATTGCCCTCGGCATGCTGGTGGACAACGCCATCGTGGTCACCGAGGGCATGATGATCGGCCTTGCCCGGGGCAAGACCAAGCGCCAGGCGGCGCTGGAGGTGGTCGGTCAGAATCGCCTGCCGCTGCTGGGTGCCACGGTCATCGCGATCACCGCCTTTGCTCCCATCGGGCTGTCGCCGGACGCTACCGGCGAGTTCGTCGGGTCACTGTTCTGGGTATTGTGCTATTCGCTGTTCCTGAGCTGGATCACCGCCCTGACCCTGACCCCCTTCTTCTTCGATCTGTTCTTCAAGGAACGCATCGAAGCGGGCGAGGAGGGGGATAGCGATCCCTATCGTGGCCTGCTGTTCCGGGTGTTTCGCCGCCTGCTGGTGCTGGGGGTTCGATTCCGCTACCTGACATTGGTGCTGGCGGTGGCGCTGCTGGCCGGTGCCTTGTCGCTGTCGGGGCAGGTCAAGAACGCCTTCTTTCCCGACGCCACCACACCGCTGTTCTTTGCCGATGTGTGGTTGCCGGAGGGCACCGACGTGCTGGAGACCGAGCGCACCATCGCGCGCCTCGAGACGCAGGTGCTGGAGATGCAGGACGTGACCCGGGTGACCAGCGTGATCGGTGGCGGCGCACAGCGCTTCACCCTGACCTATGCCCCCGAGGACCGCTATGCGAGTTTTGGTCAGCTGATCGTCGAGACCGAGGACCGCGCGTCCCGGGAAGCCCGCATGAAAGAGGTGATCGAGACCCTGCGCGAGGACTTCCCCCGGGTCCAGTACAAGGTCCAGGCGTTGCAGGTCGGCCCCTCGGCCAAGGCCAGCATCGAGGCGCGCATCTACGGTGACGACCCCGAGACCCTGCACCGCCTGGGCGCCAAGGTGCGTGGCATCTTCCAGGACGAGCCGATGACCGACAGCATCCGACTGTCCTGGAGCAATCGCGAGAGCGTCATCGTGCCCGAGTTCCTCGAGCAACAGGCACGTCGCGTCGGGGTCACCCGGGACGCCCTGCACCAGGCGCTCAGGCTCAATAATGACGGCGAGCAGGTCGGCGTCTACCGCGAAGGCAGCGAGCTGATTCCGATCGTGATGCGCTCCCGAGAGGACCAGCGCCACGACATCGACAACCTCAGCGCGGTCAACGTCTGGAGTGAAGAGCAGGGACGTTATCTCAGCGCCGGCAACGTGCTCGGCGAGCTGCACACCGAGCTGCGTGATCCGCTGATCAAGCGTCGTGACCGGCGTCGCATGCTGGCGGTGTACGCCGAGCCGATGCCGCTGTCCGGTGAGACCGCCGCCAGTGTGCTGGCGCGGCTGCGTCCCCAGGTCGAGGCCATCGAGCTGCCGCCGGGCTACGCCATCGAATGGGGCGGTGAGTACGAAACCGCCAGCGACGCCCAGAAGGCGCTGCTGTCATCGCTGCCCATGGGCCTGCTCGGCATGTTCATCATCACCGTGCTGCTGTTTGGTCGGCTGCGCCAGGCGCTGGCGATCTGGTCGATCGTGCCGCTGATGCTGATCGGTATCATCGGTGGCCTGGCGTTGCTCGGGGCGCCCTTCACCTTCATGGCGCTGCTCGGCACCTTGAGCCTGATCGGCATGGTGCTGAAGAACGCCATCGTGCTGATGGAAGAGATCAACGTGCAGCGTGGCCAGCAGGACAATGCCCACGACGCCGTGATCCAGGCCGCGGTCAGTCGTGTGCGGCCGGTGACCATGGCCGCCGTGACCACCATGCTGGGGATGCTGCCGCTGTTCACCGATGCCTTCTTCGCCTCTATGGCGGTGGTCATCGTGTTCGGTCTGGGAGTCGCCACCCTGTTGACCCTGGTGATCCTGCCGGTGGCGTATTGCACCCTGATGCGAATTCGCGCCGACTGATCCTACCGCCGCTGTCTAGCCGCCGGCTCCCTGAACGCTGGCCCCATGGGGGCCAGCCTCGTCGGCGATGGTGGTCCAGGGCTCGACTGACGCGCTATCCATCTTCGTCGACGGGGCCTGTTCCACCAGCCAGGAGGAGATCAGCGGCCACAGGGTGTCACGGTGGCGGCGGCGAAATCCTTCCAGGTGCCCTAGTACACCACTGCCCATGACCCTGGGAGACAGCTGCAGGCGCTTGATCGAAGCGCCGGTGAAGTAGCCTGCCAGCAGGTCGATGCTGTCGCTGCTGGCGTAGGGGTCGTCGTCGAGCCCCACCACCAGCAGAGGTAACGTCACGCGGGCGAATCGCACTTCGGCGTTGAGTTCCGGGTCGTCGAAGAAGTAGCGCGGCAGGCTGGTCCAGCGGCTGCACTGGCGGGCCACCCCCTCCGGCACGTCCTCACTGATACCAAGCCGTCGGCAGGGCACATAGCCATTGATCCGGGACAGCATGGGAAACACCAGCTTGAACAGCATCCAGGCGCGCAGCCGCAGCCAGGGTGATGAGATGAAGCGCAGACAGCTGGCATTGCAGGCGATCAGCACCGCGCCGCTCAAGTGTCGACTGGCGTCGCCCAGGCCGATGGCATGGCCACCGAAGCTGTGACCGATGGCAAGCAGCGGCAAGTCCGGCCAGTGCTGGCGAGCCCACTGGGTCACGCTGTCGGCGTCTAGCTCGGCCCAGTCCTGCATGCGCACCCCCAGTTTCTCGAGATGCTCCGGTCGCGACCGCCCGATGCCGCGGTAGTCGTAGCTCAGCACGTGGAAGCCTTGCTCGGCCAGGAATAGTGCGAAGGCCTGATAAAGGCGTTGTGACACCGCCGAAGCGGAGTGAATGATCACCACCCCACGTAGCGGCTGTGTGGCCTCGAAGTGGCTGGCGCCGAGCGGATAGGCATCGGAGGCGGAGAGGGTGAAGCGGGTCACGTTGGCCATGATGCTGCCCTTGCACAGAGTGTCTAAGAACTCTTAATACGATGCAGGAACGGCGTCGAGGCTTTACCCAATCAGGAGCGCGAGGGGGTGAAAAGTCGAAGAATATGCCGGAAACGCACTGTCAAAATCGTCGTTCTAAACGAGTAGCCCCCGCGAAGCGGGGGCTGTGTGGTTGTGCTGGAGGCTACCCTGAGGGTCAGTAGCCCAGCAGCATCGAGGGCAGGCCTGTGACCAGGGCGGGGAAGTAGGACATCAGCACGCAGGCAATCAATATCAGCGCGCAGAACGGGATCACCGCCTTGTACAGGTCGAGGGTCTCGACCTCCGGTGGCGCCACGCCCTTCAGGTAGAACAGCGCATAGCCGAAGGGCGGGGTCAGGAAGGAGGTCTGCAATACCACCGCCACCATCACCACGAACCACAGCATGTCGACGCCCATGGTCTCGATGATCGGCAGCATGATCGGGAAGCTCAGCAGCACGATGCCGGTCCAGTCGAGGAACATGCCCAGCACGAATACCAGCAGGAACATCAGGATCAGTGCGCCGGTGGTGCCACCGGGCATCGCCAGCACCAGTTCGCTGATCACGTCCATGCCGCCGCCGATGGAGAACACCCCGGTGAAGGCGGTCGCCCCCACCAGCACGAACATCACCATGGTGGTGGTCTTGCCGGCCTCGATGAAGGTGTTGTAGCAGGTCGACAGCTTGCGATCACCGAAGATCAGGAACAGCAGGAAGGCCAGGGTCACGCCGATGGCCGAGGCCTCGGTGGCGGTGGCGATACCGGTGAACAGGGCGCCCAGCACCCCGAGGATCAGGCTCATCGGCGGCAGTACGTACTTGCACAAACGGATCACCAGCTCCCCGGTGCTGGTCTCGGCACGCTCCTCGGCGCCTACAGGAGGGCCGAAGTCGGGCTTGATCAGGCAGATCACCAGCACGTAGAGCGCGTACATCGAGCCCAGCAGCAGACCCGGCACCAGGGCTCCGGCGAACAGCGCGCCCACCGACACCGGCGAGTAGCTGGCCATCAGGATCAGCATGATGCTTGGCGGAATCAGGATGCCGAGACAGCCGCTGGCCATGATGACGCCGGCGGACAGGCCCTTGTTGTAGCCGTACTTGAGCATCGGTGCCAGGGCGATCAGGCCCATCACCGCGATGGAGGCGCCGACGATGCCGGTGGTGGCCGCCAGCAGCACCGAGACGATGACCACGGTCAGCGCCAGGCCGCCGCGCACGCGTCCGAGCAACAGGCGCATGCTCTCGAACATCTTCTCGGTGACGCCCGAGTCGTTGAGAAAGCGCGCCATCAGAATAAACAGCGGGATCGCCACCAGGACATAATTGTCCATGGCGCGCCCATAGATGTTGTTGATGATGATGCCGAGCACCTGGGGACCGGGGCCGAACCAGGCGCCGAGTACCGCGACACCGCCCAGCACGAAGGCCAGCGGATGGCCCATGAACAGCCCCAGCATCAGGCCTGCAAACATGAAGATGGTCAGAAGTTCAGCGCTCATTTGGCTTCCTCCACGCCCTGGCCTGTCAGCTCATTGATGGCGCGAATGACGATGGCGATGGCCTGCAGAAGGATCAGCACGCTGGCGATGACCAGCACGGCCTTTACTGGGTAGACCGGGATCGAGACGATGCCGTAGGTGGACTCGGCGCGGCTCCAGGAGCGCTCGAAGAAGCGCCAGCTATAGGTGATGAACATGATGATGAAGGGGGTGAAGAACAGCAGGTAGCCGAGCAGGTCGATCAGTGCGCGACCGCGCCGGGACAGCAGCTGCTTGACGATGTCCACCTCCACATGGGCGTGATGGCGCAGCCCGTAGGCGGCCATCAGCATGAAATGGGTACCGAACAGCATGGTGGTGACGTCGAAGGCCCAATCGCTTGGGCGTCCGATAAAGAAGCGCATCGCGATGTCGTAGACCACCACGAGGGTGATGATCGCGATCAGCGGAGCGATCAAACGGCCGAACCACTCGTTCAAGCAGTCGATGGCCTTGGCAATGGCGTTCATGGTGGGGTTCTCGTCGAAGTCCAACGATGACCGGCGGCCTCGCGCAGAGAGCCGCCGGCCGGTAGTGACAGAAACGTGCCTGGTTGTTACTCGAGGCAGGCTTCGATCTCGTCAAGCGACGGCAGGTTGTCGGTGACGCGGCTCATGTTGTAGGGCACCGAGACGTCACGCCACTGGGCGTAGTCCTGCATGTAGCTGATCATCGACTGGTAGACCTTGCCGAGCATCGGGTCCTCGCAGGAACCCTGCACGATCACCTGGTTGGTGACCTCCTGGATCTGGGCCAGGTCTTCCTCGGACAGCTGGTTGATGGTGGTGCCGTCCTCGAGGAACTTGGCGGTACCCTCGGTGGACTGCTTCTCGGACCAGGCCAGCGACCAGGCCATGGTGGCCTCGGAGGCGATCTTCAGCTTCTCCTGGGTCTCCTCGGACAGAGCGTCCCAGGCGTCCTTGTTGATCATCACACCGAACACGCTGGCAGACTGGTGCCAGCCCGGCGTCATCCAGTAGTCGGCGACCTCGGAGAAGCCGGCCTTGTAGTCGACACCGGGGGTCGAGAACTCGGCGCCGTCGACCACACCACGCTCGATGGCCTGGTAGATCTCGCCGCCGGCCAGGGTGACCTGGGAACCACCAAGCTGCTCGAGCACCCGGCCCTGGTCACGCCCGGACAGACGCAGACGCTTGCCTTCGATGTCGGCGAGAGACGCGATCGGAGTGCCGCCGCGGAAGCCGGACTCGTTGTTGGTGATACCGTAGGGCAGGTAGACCAGGTTGTACTGGCCGTAGATCTCCTGGTAGAGCTCGAAGCCGCCCCACTGGGTGATCCAGTTCAGGTAGTCCATGCCGTTGAACAGGCTGGGGGTGGCTGCCAGCGGCGAGAACGCCGGGCTGCGGCCGGCCCAGTAGCCCGGCCAGTCGCCGGCGGCCTGGATGCTGCCGGTCTCGGTGGCGTCGAAGACCTCGGTGCCGGGCATCAGGGTGCCGCCGGCGTAGAACTCGATCTGGATCTCGTCCCCGGCCAGCTGGTTGACCAGCTCGGCCCAGTGCTTGTCGATCTGGATCAGGTCGAGGTTTTCCGGCCAGGTGGTGGTCATGGTCCACTTTTCCTGGGCCATGGCGCCACTCGACAGGGCGGCCAGGGCGATGCCGGCAGCCATGCTGGTCAGGGTAAACTTGGTCATTTGCTTCATGCAGGTGCTCCCCGTGGGTTGTTGTGTTCTGTGCAAAGGAGGCGATCGCTGCCTCACCGAAATTGCGTCCGGCACCCTGGGCCATTGTCTTGGGTTCGGTGCCTGGGGGTAGTGGCGTTCCAGCGTGGGGTTGGCCCACGATGGCGCCTCGGCTTCATCAAGCTAGCACGGTCTTCAAGAGATGATCGATGCGACCCATGTCGATGAAACGGCACACTTTTTTGGCGGCTGCACAGTCGATGGCGTGAGAAAAAGTTTCGACAATTCAGCAAAATGAATAAGTTAGAGCGACATCTATGCTGCGCTGCCGTAGTCGGCTCGATCGTTTAATCGGCGCAGCCTTTAGACCAAAGTTGATTTATCAGGGAGCCTTAATGTCCCACTTTTTGACCCGACAGGACCTCGCGCGGCTCGCTGCCTTTCGACAGCAACTGCGAGGGCGGCGCTTTCGCGGCTTGCTGTGGGTGAGCGAGGCTCCTGACCGGGCGCGGGGCGTTGCCCACGAGTGCCTGGCCCAAGGCGGATGGTCGGCGCCGCTGTGGGTCGGGGAAACGTCGATCGACGAGGCTGCTGACAGGGCCGGCAACGGGGCCCCTGACAGGGCCGGCACCGGGGCCCATGCCAGGGCCGGCAACGGGGCCCATGACAGGGCCGGCAACCCCCCGCCGTCGCTTGAGCGCCTTCCCGCCGCCAAGGCGCGTACCCGGCTCGGCGGCGAGCACGACCTGGTGGTGTTCGACGCCGCCTCGCCAGGCACTGGCCTCGATCCTGACGCCCTGGGGGCGGTGGCCGGCACCCTGGTGGCGGGAGGCCTGCTGGTGCTGTTGACCGCCGACGACGGTGGCCGCCGACCCGACGACGAC
>CEVO01124997.1_pt1 | contig 13718 bp, 10 predicted proteins | sample 531511 | NCBI WGS metagenome assembly CEVO01 (sample SAMEA2623907, study PRJEB7988) | marine metagenome | biome: marine biome (ENVO:00000447); feature: mesopelagic zone (ENVO:00000213); material: "saline water (ENVO:00002010), including plankton (ENVO:xxxxxxxx)" | depth 800 m | reverse complement strand
TTTGATAGGGCATCTGCCATAGCAACTGAGCCTGATACATATCCGTCTTCATATTTACCCATGGGTCCATTCCAGACAACAATTTCTGCTTGATCAATAATTTTTTCAAATACTTTTTCAGTAGCGTGGCCAATATCAAGAATCATATCCTCTTTACGTACTTCATCCACACTAATAATATCGCCGTGCTGATCTACTGCATCGATAGGGAGCACTATTTTAGGGTTTTCTACCATGTGACTAATATCAACATCGTCTTTAAAAGACGCACCTACATCAATACCACGCGCATCAAGGAAAACATTTGCAAGCGCTCCACCAACCAAAGCATATTCGATTTGAGGAAGTAATTTTTCAAGTAAATCGATTTTCGTTCCAAATTTTGCTCCTCCTAGAAGAAGGACGCTCTTTTTTGAAGGGTCTAAGGCCTTAGCTACATGTGTTACCTCGTCAGCAAATTGCAAGCCAAAATATGATGGCAGCATTTCAGTAATAGCTGATACGCTGGCATGATTCCTGTGTGAAACAGAGAAAGCGTCATTCACATAATAATCTGCCATCGCTATCACATTGTTAAGATAGTCAAGATTGTTATTCTTTTCTTCGTCAAATTGTCGTACATTTTCAAGCATCACTACAGACCCATGCTGCATATTTTCAATAGTATGCTCGAGAACTTGTGCATCCCAGTGAGGAATAAAACCAAGAGTAAAATGTTCTTTCATATACTCATATACTGGCTTAAGTGATTCTTCTGGGTCGCGGCCAATATGTGATATTAGTATTACGCATGCTTCGCGCTCAAGAAGATACTCGATGGTTCGGTACGACTTTAAAATTCTCCAGTCTTCCCCTGGATCAACCGTTCCATTTTCACCTAATGACGTGTTTACATCTATGCGGACAATTACCTTTTTTCCTTTTAAATCATCTACCGTGGCAATAGAGCGATTTTTTACTTGTTCAACAATGTTCATACTTTGATTATAGCAAAGAAAAAACCAAAGGCTTATTCTTCCTTTGGTGCAAAGAGCTCTTTTTGAACATGATCTTCGATAAGTCTGAACATGGTCATCAGAATTCGTGGATCATGTGATACACGACCAACCAAGAATCCATCAACCTCGGCATTTTTCAAAAAGTCTTCGATGTTTTTATCATCAAGAGAGCCTCCGTATAAGAAACGAATTTTACTTGCTGCAGCGACGGTTTTAAAAATCTTTTGCAGTTCTTTTTTAATAACCTCTAAGGCCTCCATATATTCAGCAGAGGTGGCTGGGTTTTTCTTATCAGAACTGATGGCCCAAATTGGTTCGTAAGCAACAATGATATTTTCCGGTTCTTTTTTTGGTACGCGATTAAACACATCACGGACTTGTTGAATTAGATTTTTCTTCCAATTCTTGTCACGCTGTTCTTCCCCAACACAGATAATTGGCATCATGCCGTGCTCAAGAACAGCCGTTACCTTTCGGGAAATATCCAGTTTGGTTTCTAGGTGACGTCGTTCCGAGTGCCCAAGAATGATGTATTCAGCTCCAGCATTCTTCTGCATCAATACTGATGTTTCTCCCGTTCGTGAACCTGATTCTTCTGGGTAGGCATCTTGTCCTCCGACGCGGTAATTTTTATTGCTTACGTGTTGTGCAACCTGATTCACATACATATGTGGAGGGCAGCAAATCATATTGGTGTACTCAAGTTTTGAGACCACATTTTTTATAGAAAGGAAAAGGCGTTCAGCATCTTTTTCTGATGTTACATTCATTTTCCAATTAGCAACAATCATTTTTTTAGGTTTTATAAACATAGTGTCTCTAGTATACCATATTTGATTTGGCCCTTTGTATATAACAAAATCCCGCGAAATATCTTCGCGGGATGTCTTTTGCTCAAAATAATACATTTTGGCAATTAAGATCTATTCTATTGTACCATCAGTCGTTTTGCTGATGAACCGATATCCGTAGATACCTGAACAACATACATACCTAAACTCAATTGCGAGACATCAACAGTTAAGCTGTTACTTGTCATCACTGTTTGCCCAAGCATATTAACAATCACGATAGAAATATCAGATGTCTGATGTTCTAGCTCAATTGTTACACTCGTGTCTGCTGGATTTGGATACATTACAAAGGTATTCAATGAATTATCTTCAACACCTAAGGTATTACATCCATCAGGATTACTGGTCTGACCTTGACCGGGAGGTCCCTCTAGAGGGCAATTGTCATCCCCATCAAGCACACCATCACCATCAGTATCAGGATTCAGCGGATCGGTTCCAATCGTTAATTCATCTGCATTATTTAATCCGTCATTATCACAGTCAGCGTTTTCCCAAGCAGTGCTTGGAGGAAGTGTTTGACTGGATAAAACAAAACTACAGAGATTAGTACCATTGGTTCCATCGGCTGCTTCATCACCATCAGTAACACCGTCACCGTCGGTATCAGGATTCAGCGGGTCGGTACCATTGTTCAACTCACCTTCATTAGATAAACCATCGTTATCACAATCGTCGTTTTTCCAAGCAGTACTTGGTTCAACGGTTTGACTAGATAAAACAAAGTCACATCGATCATTCGGATCAGTTCCATCAGTACCTTCATCAACGTCAGTAACGCCATCACCGTCAGTATCAGTATTATTGGAAACCATGTTTCTTAAATATACAACTACTGGAGTAGATGAGGGGAGGTTTTCTGTCTCTCCCATAGCGATAACATCTCCATTAGATAATTCTAAAATATCTCCTGAATGCATACCTTCGGGGCCATTTGCAATTAAAGCAAGGCTAGTTGAAGTTGCATCGTGGAAACCCATGTACTTTTGTCCATTATCTAGATTACCTATTGCCATAACTACGAGAGTTCCATCTTTATATGGGTCAATAATTCTAATTTTACTTTTAGACAACGGCGGCAAGGCTGATGCAGGTGACATAAGAGTAAATGTATTATTTCCGTTATTAATATATAAATCAGCGGCACCTAATTCATTTGATTTAGTACCAGTAATTAATATTTCATCTCCTGGAACACCATCTATATTCTTGATGATGACAGAAGACTGTCTTACTTTGGTAAAACCACTTGTTATAACAGAACCAATATCAAAATTTTGATCATTAAATAATAAAAATGATTGAGGTACTCCAGCGTCATCGTTACCTGTGATAAATATATCAGGGAAACTATCAAGATTTAAATTTCCAAATGTAATACTTCCTACATTAAGAGCGAACTCAGTGTTATCCAAATCTTTGGTGAAGGTTGTTCCTCCATCATTACGATACCCGAGTAGGCGATTATCTCCTGTAGCCGGATCAATACCGCTATAGATTAAATCCAAGTCACCATCATTATCATAATCAACCCATCCTGCACGGACATAATCTAAGCCAATTAAAGTAATTGTATTAAAAGTACCAGTCGGAGAGCCAAAATTGATTTCAGCGATTGGTGATCTATTTCCAGTAACGGAAGTAGCTCCACCATTGAAAACATCTATATGTCCATCACTGTTCACATCAGCAGAAACTACTGCTCCATCATAAGTCTGAGTAAAAATAGTATTATTACTTGTATACTGTGCAGTACCATCAGATAAATGCTGAGTCGTGCCAAATGTAAATGGAAATAATGTACGTACCCCTTGAGAGATAAAGTCATCAATTCCATCGGCATTAGTATCTCCTGTAGAACCGAGAGAAACACCAGCTGTTTTTAGATCCTCAATACTTACTGAGGATTCAGTTTCCAATACTCCTGGTATTTGCCCATACGAAAAAGTAGTTAAAGCAAACGCAAGAAAAAAGATTAAATTTTTCATAAGTATAATTTTTAAGGTTTTCTAAATTATACATTACATAATATAATTTTGTCAATAGAAAAACCCACAGATGTGAGTTTTAACCTTCTTTTCCGCCTCCAGAACCTTCTGTTGCCAAACATGAGTCATCTGACCCTCCGTCGGTTCCGTTACAATCCCAAGTATAGGTTCCAGGATTTCCTTTAACACCTGGATTTGTCTGTACACTTGTTGCGTTTCCTGCTGAACACAGGTTCGAGCTTGGTGGCGATGAATAGGTTCCACCATCTGCAGATCCACATTGGCCATTTACAGGAAGACTTCCCCCTCCACCTGAAGAATAGCTTGCAGAACATGAGTCATCTGACCCTCCACCAGAACCTGAACAAGTCCAAGTGTACCGAGGTTCAGAAAATGCTCCACCATCATTTACCGAAGATGCTGATCCTGCTGAACACAGGTTCGAGCTTGGAGCTGATGAATAGGTTCCGCCGTCAGCAGATCCACATTGACCATTTATAGTGAGAGTACCTCCTGATTGATACGATCCACAACTTACCGAAGCTGCACCATCAGTACAGGTCCAGGTATAATCATACCCACCTCGTGCTCCACCTGGACTTACCGAACTTGCGGTTCCTGAAGAACACAACCCTGATGACGGAGCTGATGATGTTGACCCTTCATGAGCTGGCCCACAGCTTGCTGATTCAGGAAGTGCGCCACATTTTTGCAGCACTCCAAAGTCATTTACACAAGTGTATATATTACCAGAAATTGACTGTTCAAATCCCGCTTCACCACCGCCAGAGGTCGCCTGTGATTGAATTCTAATACCTCCACTTGAGCTCAGGGTTACTGGTTCACCACTAGAGAACGCCTCAAAACCTGCACCTGACGTGGGTATTGAACTATACCCTGTATACATTCTTCCAAAATATGAATTTCCATATGCTGTTAAACCGTTCAATATTGGAAGTCCCGCCAACTTGAAAACAGTAGGGGAGTTTGATGTTGTTAAACCGAGCACTGTTACGCTATTATCATTGCTTTGTGAATAGAAGCCTGGGGTACTTGGAGAAAGTATTTGCAAATCCTGTACCCGACCACCTGCTACCGTTAATGGGGTTGAATCAGCTGCTTGCGTCATTTCTGATCGCACAGCGATGGCTCCTATCGCTATCAAAAGACCCATAGCTGAACCGACAATAATATTTTTTAGACGTAATTTCATACACTTCCATTATATCACCTCTGAAGCAATACAGGCAAATTAAAAACTCACAGCGTGAGTTTTTATAAACTAACAGGTTTGAGTTTCTGCTGGTTTTGATGGCGGTGTACAGAAATCTTCATTTTGTACTACGTTTCCATTTTGGTCTCGACATTGTACTAGACGTGTTTGTGTTCCTGGTGTTCCTCCTGACCAATTACATCCTGAAACAGCTTCACATGAACTTTGACTTGAACCATTACATGAAAGTGTATTTTGATTCACGCAAATTGTATCGCCAGCATAGTTTGGTGGTGTTGGTAATGATGAGTTAGTAATAGGACTACATGATGTACCTTCATCTACCCATATACCATAACTGCCACCTGGCCCACAATCTATTTGTGTATTTGGTGTCGTCCCATCGTAACTACAATAACTTTGATAAAGCTGTCCTTGCTGATACAGCGGGCTCGCTCCTAAATTATTCACCTGATTAATCCATCCTGGTGTTGAACTGTTCCCAGGATTTGTTCTATCTCCTCCTGTACCCGGTGTTACCTGCAGTTGATGCCAATTCTCTGCATCAAGAGAAGGTTCGTACAAAGGGTTTGTCCATGAATATGGAGGCGATTCGCGGAAACAAGCAGTGTTAGAAATTGCTGCATTATAATCAAGATTTTTTCCTGAAGATAAGTCATGTAAATCATCAGGTCCAGCACACACGGTAATAGTGTCTGGATTACCTCCTACTGATTCATAGACCGTACCATCGGTCCAATCAAAGAGGTTACCATTCCAATCAATTTTTGCTCCTTGTGAGCCGCCTGTTGGTGTTCCTGAACATGACCCTCCAGATCCTCCAGTACATGATCCCCATGCACCAGTGTACCAACTGTACGTATTAGGTGGCACAGAAGCAGAACAATTATCATTTGATCCACCTGAGGTCCCGTAACAGGTCCATGTCCAACCACCGCTTCCACCGCGTGCCCCTGACCCATAACTAACAGAACTGGCCGTTCCTTCATCACATAAATTTGATGTAGGGGCGCTAGCATAGGTTCCGCCGTCTGCAGAACCACATTGTCCATCTGTTGGGTTTGATCCATCTCCGCCACCCGGCTCTCCACAAGTTACTAGTTTTCCTGCAGTGGTAGCACAGACCAAACGTTGAGTGGTCGTATCTCGCGGTGCAAAGACTCCATTTTCATAATACGCAAGACTACTAATCATGATACTGTCGTCTGTGCCTGGAAGATCATCCACAACCAAAGTTGGACTGTTATTTCCATTATCAAGCACAGCGAAACTTCCAACCTCTGAAAGAGATGATACCCCGACAAGACTAGTGTTTAAGAAATCACCATCTGACCATAGTTTGGCAAAGGTGCTTGCCCCTTCAACGATTAGACAAGGAGTGCCTGCAAAATTCTCATTAGTACAACCCATAAAACCTAAGCTAATATTAGGGTTTGGTGTCAGCGAACCAATAGTTAATGACCCGACGCGACTAACCAGTCCAGATACATCCCTAGGAACAAGCTGCGTTAGAGAGAAGTTTCCTCCACCAGCAGCCAGATCACCCTGAGCTGCTGCATTTTGAACAATCCCAACCGAAGCCAAAGCCACCAGGGAAATGATTGCTATTCCTGTGATACTTTTTTTAATTGTTTTAGATATTTTTTTCATACAATTTTTTGTTAACACATATTCTCATTAGCAGCTGCAGTATTACAGAAACAATCATCAGGTGGGCCATCCAAACAGAAGAATTTATACCAAAGCCTATCTCCTTGTCCGTTTGGATTAAGTACTGAACCATCGTACCCATCATTCGCTGGATTATTTCCGTCTTGACCGTTTGGCAGTGACCATGGATTAGCTGTCCAAAACGGAATAGTAGTTGGGTTTGAACAGTCAGGTGTCCCCATGTTGAATGGGAATTCATCCCCTGTTCCTTGCGGTGAGTAGGTTCCTCCCCGCGTCCATTGTCCGTAACGTGAATTATTAGGTGCTGATTGTGTTGCCCCGAACACTCCATCTGGATCTGTACCACACACAAAGAGATATCCTGTATTAGCTTCTTTGTTTGCCGAACAGGTTTGTGTCACCCCCTGATCAGTACAGGTCCATCGCCATTGAGAACCGGTATCACCTGTATCACTGTATGATCCTACGTCACAACCATTTGAAGAATTCGTTGCAGGTTGGGTTGCATGAGTACCCGGGTGACTTGTACATTGTGGGTTTCCATTTGCACGTGCCGCTGTACAGGTAGGTGAATTTGATCCACCATTTTGACCGAGACATCGCCATCGCCATTGAGAACCGGTATCACTAATATCTTGGAAGGTTCCTGCATCACAACCTGTAGAGGTATTTGTTGCTGGCTCTGTTCCATATGGTCCAAATGGATAATTTTTACATTGTCCATCTATAGGTCCTGCTTGGTAATTAGCATCACAATCATCTGTTGTTCCACCATTGTACCCTGCACATGACCATGTATATCGTGGTGTTATTAATGGTCCATTATCATTTACAGTAGAAGCTGAGCCAGGTGAACACAGTCCTGATGTTGGTGGCTGACTAAATGATTGTCCGTCAGATGAGCCACATTGACCATTGGTTGGTCCAGGTACATAATTAGCTGAACACTGATCATCAGTTCCTCCATTTGAACCAAAACATGTCCATGCCCAATCATCATTTCTTGCTCCGCTACCTCCTGAGACTGCGCCTGCTGATCCTGAAAAACACAATCCTGAAGATGGTGCTGATGAATATGATCCGCCATCTGCAAAACCACATAACCCATTACTTGGCGTTGATTCACAAATGATTAAGGTACCCTCCTCATCAAAACATACCGACGGAAGACCGCCACTGTTAGTGAGGTTCGTTGCAATAACTGAACCACCAACATTTACTGATTGAAGTGTTGCTGTTTCTCCACCACCTCTTGATGCTCCAGATGTTTGAGTTGTTGACCAGATAGGGAGACTTGCTGATGCAGGTTGACCATCGTACTCACCAACAAAGACCTTATCGAGCAAGAAACTTGTGTTAGAAGAATACAATAAAGCATTAGTAATATCAGAAACAGCAAAGTATGCCAAACCATTTCCTAGCCCTCGAGCATCAAGATCACCAAGAGCATTACATCCTCCACCACTACACGGGCCAAGCTGTAAGCTTTGGATTGCTTGATCACCCCCACTACGGTGAACAACAGCATTAAGAGACCCTCCAGGAGCTGCAGCGCTGATAGTGCTGACACCAGCAACCAAGAACAGTAAGAAGATTGCAGCGGCTCTAAAATTAATTTTTTGTGTTAGAAATTTTTTCATATATTACAAAGATTATACTTCCTTAAAGTCTGGAGCTACGACGTTATCGACGACCGGATCGTCTCCACCTCCTGTTGTTGGTCCACAGACGGCAATTGCAATTCCTTGAATCGTATTACCGGATTGAGTACCCGTACAATTCAAACTAAATGTTTCAGATGGGTTCACGCTGACGTTAGCATTTTGTGAGCCTGATGTTCCTATTGATGTTCCTTGTGGTGAAGACCAGTTATCTGAACCAATCACACAATTGTTCACGTTAGTAGTGTTCCAGGTAAGCGTCGGGTTAGTAATTGGGCAGGTTTCTTGATAGTAGGTTTCTTCTCCGTTCACTAATAGGTCTACATATTCCTGACATGGCGACTCAACAAGTGAGACATTAGCAAAAGTTATTTCACCGGCCCCTACAGCTACGTCATCCCCATTACCCACATTGGCTATGGTATAGTCACCGTTCCATCCAGACCCTACAAACGAACCTGAGTTAGTTGAGTAAGCAACTCCTGCAACAGATATCGTTTCACCAGTTTGAAGAACAATATTCTCATCCCCTAGATATATTTGAGGTACTAGGTTTCCGTAATCTCCTGGATTTGCTAAGGCTGATTCAAATTCGGCTCTTCTGAGGCTAATATTATCAGAGTTTGTCTCTCCAAAATCTACCCACCCCATGATTTCATTCCAACCACGACCAGACCATGTATCGTTTTGTCTATTGTAAGAAACGCTGAATGGCTGCGTTGTTTGGGTTGCCTCAAAATCATTCCATGAGGTTCGACTCATATAGATGCGGCCAAAGTTTTCAGTGTCGGCGTATCCGTACAAATTACCTGAGTCGTCATTGCTCGTACATTGAGCATAGGTCGTCTGTGGATGGCTAAACCCTGCGAATATAAAGGTGGCAATCATTGCGAACGAAACTCCCAGACCGAGAAAGGTATTAATTGTTGTTGATTTCATCTTCATAAATATTAGTTGTTATTGAATAGCATATTAAGACGACGTTCTCGCTCTTCTGGTGTTAACTCCTCTCGAAAACGTTCGATAGCAACAGCTGCTTCTTCTTCTTGTGCATAACGAATTTCATCTGGAGATACATTTTCTCCATTTTTTTCCTGTTTGAAAAAATTAGTTGAGGTAAGCACATATATTGCAACCGCGATAAAAGCAATCACTGCTGCCCACAATAATTTTCTGTGGTGGTGATGCTCTTCATGAGGCTGTGGTTTTTCGTGCATTTCTTCAGGAAATACACGCGTATCTTTTAGTGGATCGTTCATAATAATTAATTATTCGTTAATACCTTAGGTAACGTATTTAGTATATCACTATTTATTTTTCAAAGAAAACACCCTTGTACAGATACAAGGGTGTTTTCTTTGTTTTTATTCAGTTTTAGAATCTTCTTCAGTCTCTGGATTTTCCTCCTCTATTTCAGAATTTTCATTTGTCGCCTTACCAATTGCTGATTTTAAATCATCAAGTGACACGAATTCATCTTCTGTTTCTTCTGTTTCAAGTTCATTCACAAGATCAGGATTTTCATCAGTTCCTGAAATATCAATTTTCCACCCTGTGAGCCGTGCTGCAAGCCGAGCATTTTGACCTTCTTTTCCAATGGCCAATGAAAGCTGATCTTCAGCAACAATAACTTTTGCCTTTTTATCTTCGAGATCCCCTTCAATATCGAGGACCTGAGCGGGTGCCAAGGCATTCGCTACGTACAGCAATTCATCTTCAGACCATACAATAATATCGATCTTTTCATTTCCAAGGTCTGAGGTTACTGCATTAATACGGCTTCCTCTTTGACCGACGCAGGCCCCGATTGGATCAACGTCAGGGTCATTACTATACACTGCCATTTTTGTTCGTGCTCCTGCTTCTCGTGCAATAGATTTAATCTCAACAATACCAGTCGCTACCTCTGGAGACTCTGTTTTAAACAGTTCTCGAATAATTTCTGGGTTTGTTCGTGAGAGCGTCATCCGTACCCCTCTGGTACCTGGTTCAACAGACTCAAGGAATACCTTGATTCTGTCACCTGGTTTATACCATTCTCCTTTTGGTTGGTCTTTTCGATCAACCACCCCAATAGTTCGCGGCGCAAGTTCAACAAATACCTTACCATCTACAACTTTTTGAATTGTTCCGGTCAGAACCGTCCCTACCATTTTTTCATAACGAGCAAGTTTGATATCTTTTTCAGCTTCTCGTAATTTTTGCATAATAACCTGTTTAGCGGTCATTGCTGCAACGCGTCCAAATTCTTCATTATCTTCAAGAGGGTTATCTAATGGGAAGATAATTTCATCTTCAAGAGCTGCACCACCACGGATGCGGCGTGCATCTTCCAGGTACATATGGTGCTCAACATTAAAACGAACACGTTCATCATCTTCATCGACTTCTTCTTCAAAATTAGGATCAGCAAGCTGCTCTTCGGTTAAGGCGGGTTTTACCAAGGTATCGTCTACAACTGTTTTTACTTGGAAAAACTCAAGATCTCCTGTTTCTGGATTAAAGTGTGCACGGATTATTTGCCCTTTGGCTCCGTAGTCTTTTTTATATGCCGCTGCGAGCGAATGCTCAATGGCTTCAAGAATTTTATCTCGTGGTATATTTTTTTCTTGTTCAATCTGGTCTAAGGTCGATTGAAGTACTTTTAAATCAAACATAATATTTTTTTGTTTATTAATTTTTATAATTCTTGAACTGCAGATTTTTACATAAATGAAAATTATCTGTTTAAATGCGCTGTATTGAAATACCGATTTGCTCATTTAAAAAAAGAATATGAATCTCATACTCTTTGTTCATACCTCTAGTATACATATATATGTAGGGTATTCAATTAGTTAAAATAAATATCATCTTCTACAATTTCAAAATATTTGTTGAGATTAATGATGGCTGCTGCTGCATTTGAAAGGATTGTTTCAAGCTGAGCCACAAGTGAAAGCGTAATCAACTCATCTTGCTCTTCTTGCAAGAGATTATCTGTCGCAGCCCCCAGCTGACTAATACTATTTGTTAATTGGGTATGTCGGGCCGCAATATTTTGTGGAACTTCTTGTGAAGAAAGTTCTATCAAATAATCCCCGTATTTTTTATTGATAGCACGTAGTCCTCCCTGATTCACCTCTGGCTCCTCTAGGGCCGTGATAATCAGTTCAATATCACTGGTGGCTACCGGATAGGTTCTAAAGAGTTGCTTCATCCCATTTGAATAGGCTCGAATGTTTTCTTTGGTATTTGAAACAAGATTAAAACTATCGCGCGTATATAGCTTTTCTCCGAGCGTTAAGTTTTGAACATAATTTGCTAAATTCTCAGAAAAAACTCGCTGCTGTTCTTCGGTGAGCTCTCCTCCTGATTGAGCAACCGCAATCAATGCGGTTACCGCAGTCCGAGCAAATTTTTCGGTTTCTGTTAAATCTGATTCAACATTTTCTTCTCCTCGCGCACGCAGGATTGCCTCATTTTGTTTCAATCTGATGTATTGCCCGTCAAGGACACCATCACCATCTGAATCTGGGTTATTTGGATCAAGCTCTGGCCATAATTCTTCTTGCCAATCATATGCTCCATCACCATCGCTATCTAAAGTATTAATATTATCTTCATCTGAAGTTACTGCTGCAACGTCGACAAAGGTATTTTCATCTGTCTCATTTCTCTCGTTATCAAAAAAGAAAAATGCGAGGAAACCACATAGAAGGACGATGAGGATAAGAATCGTTATTTGAATTTTTTTAGAAGGAAGATATGAAGTATTCATGGCACTAAGTATAGCAAAAAATTACTGGTCATTGGTCCAATCTCTGAAAGCCGAAGCAAGTGAGAGCCACAGCTGATGTGGAATATTTTCAGCGCGTTCGGCATCAGATATTTCTAGTGATGCAAAAACATGCTTCCAGAACTCTTTTGGTGCTAATTGTGACAAATTATTTATTGCTTTTTTACGCTTTTGGGAAAACGCCTGTTTTACGACTTGAAAATATTCTTTTTCCAGTGCGTGGTAGTCTTTACTTTTATTTCGAATATTAAAGAGGCTGATAATTGCCGAGTCTACTTTTGGTGAGGGGTTAAAATATTGTTTTTTAACGAGCATTTCATACCGAGCATCAGCGTAAAAATCAACGGCCAGTGAAAGAATCGAGTTTTTTCCATCTTGTCTGGTGATCCGATAAGCAACCTCTTTTTGCATAAGCAAAGACATGTTCATTGGCGGATGATCGTGAGATAACATTGTTCGCAAAATCATACCGGTAATATAGTAAGGAATGTTTGCAACAATTGAATATTGCCTACCTTGCGTGTCTCCCAAGAGGTCTGCTTCTAAAATATCAGTATGATGGAGAATAAGTTTTTTTGATGAAGTATAAGGTTTAAACTTTTCTTCTAACAATTGAATCATCCGTTCATCCAGTTCATAAGCAATAACTGTGGCACCCGTTTCTAAAAGTGGTCCCGTCAGCGCTCCTTTTCCTGGACCTATCTCAACGACAAGCGATGATTCATTCGTACCTACAGACTCTATCATGGTGGTGATAGCTTTTTTTGATTTAAGAAAGTTCTGGCCGAGTGACTTTTTAGCATGCAGGTTATTCATACCTAAAGTATATATCTGGACAAAAAAAACACGAATTCTCGTGTTGTTTAATAACAGCCTTTCTTCAAGGATATATTGAATACATCTTTAGCGAATTACCTCATGAGTACAGACTAGTCGCTAACGCTTCTGTGCTCATTTAAAAATCTAAATAAAAAGTCTCAACAGCACCCTCATCGTCGTCGTAGTTTTCACCTGCCTCAACTACCAGATGAGAAGACAAATCTCGTACAAATTCCGATGGAACATTAATACGCTCCTGACCATAGATGGTTCGTAGTTTTGCATAGGACAGATGCAGCATTTCTTTGGCTCGCGTAAAGGCCACATAGCACAAACGACGCTCTTCTTCTTGTTCATGTTTGGTTAATGCATCATCTCGTTGTGAAGGGAAGAGTCCTTGTTCGAGTCCTGAAACAAAAACATATTTAAACTCAAGCCCTTTAGAAGAGTGAATGGTCATCAACTTCACCGTATTAGAATCTTTGCGGTTTGACCCAAGGCTGTCTTGATCAGAAAGGAGTGCAACTTCTTCAAAAAAGATGTCATATGCATTTTCGAGATCATCATATTTAGTTGCATAGGTCACGAGCTCCTTCATGTTTTCAAGACGCTCTTTATCTTCGTCTGTTCCCTCGCCAAGTTTTTTTTCAAGACCTGTTGCCTTTACGATATGACGTATGGTATCTGACGGTGTGTGAGTAAGGGCAAACTGATA
>CEVO01101694.1_pt1 | contig 13773 bp, 12 predicted proteins | sample 531511 | NCBI WGS metagenome assembly CEVO01 (sample SAMEA2623907, study PRJEB7988) | marine metagenome | biome: marine biome (ENVO:00000447); feature: mesopelagic zone (ENVO:00000213); material: "saline water (ENVO:00002010), including plankton (ENVO:xxxxxxxx)" | depth 800 m | reverse complement strand
CCTGTCGCTGACACCGAGCTATATCGCCCAGGTCCAGGAGACCAACGAGCCGCTGCACAAGAAGCTGAACGCCCTCAAGCGGGATATCGATCGCCCGCTGGCGGCTATCCTGACGCTCAACACCATCGCCCACACCGTTGGCGCCACCGGCGTCGGCGCCCAGGTCGCGGTGGTCTTCGGCGAGGCCTGGCTGGGCGTCGCCTCGGCGGTGATGACGCTGGCCATCCTGATCCTCTCGGAGATCATTCCCAAGACCATCGGCGCCACCTTCTGGCGCCAGCTGTCGCCTTGGCTACCGCCTATCCTCAATACCCTGATCCTGATTCTCAAGCCGTTCATCTGGATGTCCGAGCAGATCACCCAGCGCATCGGCGGCAATGCCGCCGACACCGATATGCGTGGCGAGATCAAGGCGCTGGCACGCATCGGCCTGGACGAGAAGGCACTGGACCAGGACGAAGCCAGAACCATCACCAACATCCTCAACCTGCACGAGATCAAGATCAGCAAGGTGATGACGCCAAGAACCGTGTGCGTCACGGTGCGCCCATCGATGACCGTGGCCCAGTTCGAACAGGACCTGGTGCGCTCGCCGTTCACCCGCTTTCCGGTGATGGACGGCGGCGAGCAGGCCATCGGCTATGTGCACAAGGCCGACGCCTACCAGGCGGATGAATCCGTGGACATGAAGGAGATCATGCAGGACGCCCCCTCGGTACAGGCCGACGACAGCGTCGAGCACGTCTTCACCATGATGCTCAGGGATCGTCAGCATCTGGCGGTGGTCTATGACGATCACGGCACCTGGGTGGGCCTGATCACCATGGAGGACGTGATCGAGACGGTGCTCGGCCAGGATATCGTCGACGAGACCGACAACGTCACCAATATGCGCAAGTACGCCAAGCAGCGCTGGACCCAGCGTCGACAAGGCAGGTCAGCCAAGACAGACTCCGGCGACCCGGCCAGCCAGGGTTCCTGAACCCCGGCGCCAGGGAGCGTTCGCCAGTACGCAACGCAACGTAGCACGGCGACGCTCCCCCCTTTGCCCGAGCATTTGCGATAACATCTCCATTGAAAATGATTATCAATGAAGAAAGCATGTACAAGCCTCTCGCCATCGCCGCCCTGCTCAGCGTCACTGCCCAGGCCTGGGCGCAACCGGTGCCGGAAAGGGTCGTCGCCCTCGACTACGCGGCCCTGGACATCCTCGACAACCTGGCGCAGCGCGAGCGTATCGCAGGTGTCGCCCAGGCAACGCTTCCCGACTATCTGTCCGACTATGCCGACGACGCCTTCACCGACGTGGGCACCCTCAAGGTCGCCGACATGGAAGCCCTTGAGTCGCTGTCACCCGATGCCATCCTGATCAGCGGGCGCCTGGAAGCCGAACGCGCAAACCTGGAAGCTCTTGCCCCGGTCTACGCCGTGGCGACCGAGGGCGAGGACGCCTGGGACCAGCTCGAACATCGGGTCGACGATCTGGCTGCGCTGTTCGATGCACAGCAAGCGGGTGAGCAGGCGCTTGCGGACCTGCGCCAGGCGCTCGATCAGCAGTTGGCCGAGATCACAGGGACACCCAAGGTACTGGTGGTCGTCCACAACGACGGAAAGCTTATCGTCCAGCACAACGCCGTCGTGCATGACCTGATGGGACTGGCCTCGCCCGAACTTCCCGTGAACGTCGAGAGCGTGACGCGTGGTGAGCGTACCTTCACGCCGCTGACGCCGGCGCAGATCGCCGCCACCCAGCCCGACCTGGTGTGGGTGGTGGACCGCAGCGCCGCCATCGGCCAGACGCCTCTCGATGTCGAGGCACTGACGCAGGCCGTCGGTGACGATCTGGCGATCGCCGTCGGCTCGCCGCGACTCTGGTATCTGGCCGGCCAGGGCCTGGACAGCACCCGCCTCCAGGTCGAAGAAGTGGTGGCCGCGCTGGCGCTCTGACCACGGTCACACCGAACTCACTGCACCAACAACGAATGACGCCCCCGCGGCCAGGCCGCGGGGGCGTCGTCGTTGGCGGGGCCAAAGCCGCACCGGCTCTCCACAGCGGCCACCCGACGCCCCGTCCAACCGCCATGAATCGCCCCCTCCAGCGGCCGAATAGCCGCTACCTCCTGGGAGGTATGGCGCACCAGGGCATGCCATCTAGCCTTAAATGGCATACCAGATAACCCACCAGGCATGCCGAAGGCGACGTACACCATGACCTCTCATCTGCTTCAGGACATCGCCCCCCAGACTCCGCTGTCGGATCCGCTCTCCCCGGCCGCAGCACAGAGCGCCGTGATCGAGCTTGAAGGGACTCGCCTGGTCGCCGTTGCCACCCTACCGGAGCGTGCCAGAGGCGCCATCGGCAAGCGGGAAACCGCGATCTTTCGCCAGGCCATCGCCACGGCCAGCGAACATCGCCTGCCGCTGATGATGCTGATCGACTCCGCCGGTGCCAAGGTCGACGAAGGCGTGGCGGTACAGGGCGACTTGCGAGCCCTGATAGGAGACCTGCTGGTCGGACGCCAGCGCATCCCCGGGGTCCTGGCGGTGCTGGGGCACAATACCTTCGGCGGTGCCAGCCTGGTGGCCATGTGCGCCGACCAGCGTCTCTACACGCCAGCCAACCGTCTGGCGATGAGCGGGCCTCGCCTGCTGTATGCCCGCAATCTCCACCAGCACCGAGTGGACGCCGTCATCTCAGCGGCGTCCCGACTCAGGCGAGACCCCGCCGGCCATGCCACCAGCGGGGCACCGACAGCGCTGCGCAACGACATCGCCAGGTGGCTCGCCTCGTCACGTCGAATCGACCTCAATGTCGGTTCCGCTACTGAATCCGTCGCCACCTTGCCGTCAGCTCGGGTAAGCCGGTCGCAGCAGGAGCAGCACGCTTGGGTCACCTGCCACGGAAGCGCCCCGCCGGATCACCGGGATCTTGCAGACCTTGCTCAGGCAATCCAGCGCCTCCCCACTGGGCTTTCGTTGATACTGCGCTGTCAGTGGAGCTGCCACAGCCTGAGGGCCATCGATGAAGCCAGGCTACAGAGCCTGGCGCTGGTGCGCCTGGCCAGCTCCATCGAGTACCGAGTGCGCTCGGGTGCCGCCGTTGAGCTGGTGATCGATGGTGAACTCTCGGGTGGCATCTATCTCGCCCTCGCCGCCTGCGCAAGCCAGGTGAGACTCACCGCCAGAGGACGCGTTCGCAGCCTGCCCTCACGGGTGGCCGCGCTGATCACGCCTAAAGGCGATCACCCACAAGCCAGCGCCGAACACCTCCACGCGCTTGGCATCATCGACACCCTGGAGGCCTGGGATGAACACTGAGGCCCGCTGCCGCAACGTCTTTCGGATGTTTCAGGATGTCGCCGAGCGGGTGGGGCATGGACCCCTGCTGACCACAGCGCCATTCAACAGGGCCTCCCGCGGGGCTTCCAACAGAGCCTCCAGCGGGGCTTCCAACAGAGCCAACAGCGAGCCTTCCACCACCCTGTCCTACGCCGACGCCATGACTCAGAGTGCCCGCCTGGCCCGCGCCCTGACAGCGCTCGGTGTCAGGCCGGGGGATCGCGTCGCCGCCCAGGTCGACAAGTCCCCGCAAGCCTTGCTGCTGTACCTGGCGGTGTTGCGTCAGGGCGCCATCCATCTGCCACTCAATACCGCCTATACCGCCACCGAGATCGCCTATTTTCTGAGTGACGCCGCGCCGGTGCTCTATGTCGCTTCCTGCGCGTGCATGGCCGCCAACGAAGAAGCCTTGAACCGCCACCCCGGTATCCAGCGGCTCACCCTGGAGGCGGACGGCTCGGGCAGTTTGATGACACTCGCGTCGGAGCAGGCCGAGCGCCATCGTATCGAGCCTCGTCGAGGCGACGACGTCGCCCTGATTCTCTACACCTCCGGCACCACCGGCAGCCCCAAGGGGGCGATGCTCACCCACGCCAACCTGGCCAGCAATGCCAGGGCGCTGACCCGACTCTGGGAGTTCGGCTCAAGCGACGTGCTGATCCACGCCCTGCCGCTGTTTCATGCCCACGGCCTGGTCATCGCCACCCACTGCGTGCTGCTGTCCGGCAGTCGCATGCACCTGCTGCCGCGCTTCGATGCCGATACCGTGGTTCACCTGCTGCCCGAAGCCACGGTGATGATGGGCGTCCCTACCTACTACAGCCGGCTGCTGGAGCACCCTGATCTCAGCGCCGCGGCCACCTCGGGGATGCGTCTTTTCGTTTCGGGCTCCGCGCCCCTGAGCGAGGCCACCGCCCGGCGCTTTCACGCCTTGACCGGGCACACCATCCTGGAGCGCTACGGCATGACCGAGGCCACCATCATCAGCTCCAACCCGGTGGTTGGCGAACGGCGCCTCGGCTCGGTGGGCCTCCCCATAGAGGGCGTCAGACTCAGGATCACCGATGACCACGACACCCCGCTCGCCAGCGGCAACGTCGGACACCTCCAGATCAAAGGCCCTGCCGTGATGAAGGGCTACTGGCGGCAGCCACAGAAGACCCGCCAGGAGTTCACCCCTGACGGCTGGTTTCGTACCGGCGACAACGGCCGCATCGATGAGGATGGCTACCTGACCATCGTCGGTCGCAGCAAGGATGTGATCATCAGCGGGGGGTACAACGTCTACCCGGGCGAGGTCGAAGCGCTGCTCGACGCCATGGAGGAGGTCAGTGAATCCGCGGTGATCGGGCTGCCCCACGCCGACTTCGGCGAAGCGGTGACCGCCGTGGTGGTGGCGGCCGCCGGCGCCACCCTGGACGAAGATGCCATTCGCCGCCGTCTGCGCGATGTACTGGCCGCCTACAAGGTTCCCAAGCGGGTACTGGTCGCCGACGACCTGCCACGCAACACCATGGGCAAGGTGATCAAGGCCGAGCTCAGGGACAACCATCGAACCCTCTACCTTGGCCGCTCGGCCGAAGGTGCCTCATGAATCCCTTCCTCCGGCTGTGCCGCACCCTGGGCGATGCCGGCTTTTTCGCCGCCCTGCTGATCATGGTGTTCCTGGTCGCTTCGATCATCTGGGAGGTCATCAGTCGATACCTGCTGGGGGCTCCCACCGTCTGGGTCACCGAGGTCTCGGGCTATCTGGTCTCCGGCATCCTGTTCATGGCCATCGCCCGGGTCTATCGGGAAGGCGGTCATGCCCGCATGTCGCTGCTGGAGGGACGGCTGTCGATCGCCGCCCAGAACCGTCTGGGGCTGGTCGTCGACGGCTGCACCCTGGTGTTCGCGGCCTTCGCCTTCTGGGCCACCCTGGAACTCGCTCTCCTGTCCTATCAGCTCAACTGGCGGTCCTCGACCACCCTGGCGGTACCGCTGTATCTGCCCCAGTCGCTGATGCCGGCGGGCTCCGCGATCTTTGTGCTGGAACTGATCGCTCAGATCCACCAGAAGCTGGCGCACTTCAAGGCGCCCGCCACCGACGAGGACGGACCCACGCCATGATGATTTTCAGCGTCGCCCTGAGTCTGGCCATCCTGTTGATCCTTGGCGTCCCCGTGGCCTTCGCCCTGGGGCTCGCGGCCCTGGTGGGCATCATCTACCAGGGTGGCCTGGCCGCCAGCCTGGCCATGTCCGACATCATCTGGGGCACCACCTCGGAGTTCGTACTGGTAGCCATACCGCTGTTCGTGCTGATGAGCGAGATCGTCAACGTTTCCGGGGTGGGCCGCGACCTGTTCGAAAGCGTCGACAAGTGGCTGGGACGCCTGCCCGGCGGCATCGCTATCAGTGCCATCGTCGCCGGCGCGATCTTCGGTGCGGTCAGCGGCACCGCCGTCGGCGTCGCGGCAGTCATCGGCAGCGTCGCCATCCCGGAGATGCTCAAGCGCCACTACAGTCCCGAAATGGCCACCGGCACCGTCGCCGCCAGTTCGGGGCTCGGCATGATCATTCCTCCGAGCCTGCCGCTGATCATGTATGGCGTGGTCACCGAAACCTCGATCGCCGAGCTGTTTTCCCACGCCATTGTGCCGGGGCTGGTGATCACCGCGCTGTTCGCCTCTTACGTCTGCGTCGTCCAGGGCCTGTCAGGCAAACGGGCGCCGACGATCGGTTTTGCCGACGATCTGGGCTGGATCAGGTCACTGCTCCAGGCCGGCCCGGTCATCGCCCTGATCGTGGTGGTCATCGGCAGCATCTATCACGGTATCGCCACCCCCACCGAAGCGGCCGCCATTGGCGTCGGCGGCGCACTGATCATTGCCCTCGGACGCAGGGGCCTGACGCGAAAGAGCCTGACCACGGCGCTGATCAAGGCCACCCGCACCAGTTGCATGCTGCTCGCCATCCTGGCCTCGGCGATGCTGTTCAGCTATGCGCTGAGCAACGCCCAGCTACCCCAGCAGCTTGCCAGAGTGGTGGTGGAGGCCGAACTCGGCGCCTGGACCTTCTTCCTGCTGGTCATGCTGATGCTGTTCGTTCTCGGCACCCTGCTCGATGCCATCTCGTTGGTCATCATCGCCGTGCCCATCGTCTTTCCTGCGATCCTCGCCTACGGCTTCGACCCCGTCTGGTTTGGCGTGGTGGTGATGGTCAACATGTGCTTCGCGGTGATCACCCCCCCCATCGGCCTGTGCCTCTACGTGGTCAGGGACTGTGTCGAGGGCATCCGGATCAGTCAGGTGGTGCGCGGCGCCCTGCCGTTCATCGCCCTCTACGTCGTATCCATCGTCATCCTGTGCGCATTTCCCGAACTGGTCACCGGTCGCTGACCCAGTGATGTCCCGCCCCTTGCGACCGAGCTTACGTCCGAGCTCCGCCGGACCTTCCTCAAGAGGACAACAAGATGAAATACTCCCTCTCCCGCCGTCGCTTCATTGCATCCGCGTCCGCCACCCCGTCCCCTACCCTGGCCATCGCCCTGACGACGGCCCTGGTCGCCGGACTGCTCACCACGACGACGACCCAGGCCGCGGAAACCCTGCGTCTGGGCCACTACTTTCCCGCCGAGGACTTCCGCGGGCGTACCACCCAGTACCTGGCCGACCAGCTCGACCCGACACTGCTCGAAATCGATGTCTTCCCCTCGGAATCCCTGGTCAAGGGACGCGACGGTCTGATGGGCACGGCACGCGGCACCGTAGATCTGTACAGCCTGTTCGGCGGCTACGTGGTGGGTACCGTGGGCATGATGAAGATCTTCACCGTGCCGTTTCCGCCCGACTCCCTGGACGACGCCGACGTGCTGGCCTTCGCCAACGACCCGCGCGTGCTCGAACCGCTGGGCGAAGCCTTTGCCGCCTCCCAGGTCAAGCTGCTGGGGTTCATCAACTCCTCCGGGCAGACCACGCTGTTCCTGGCCGAGTCGATCGACGGTCTGGACCAACTCGAAGGTCGCAAGATCCGTGGCGTGGGCGGCTACACCGACCCGGCGCTCGAAGACCTTGGCGCCACGGTGGTGTTCATGAGTGCCGCCGAGCAGTTTCTGCAGCTTCAGACCGGCGGCGTCGATGGCGTGATCACCACCGATTCCTCCTACGTCAATCTCGGGCTCTCCGAGGTCGCCCCGGTGGTGCTTGCGAGCTCGATGGTGCGCACGCCCTATCCGCTCATCATGAACCTGCGCAAATACAATGGACTGAGCCAGGACGCTCGCGACGAACTCCATCGGGCGGTCGAGGCCACCATCGAGTGGTCGAGCGCCAACTTCACCGAGGAGTCCGAACGTCTTCGCCAGGCGGTCGATGAACAGGCCGAGACGGTGTACACCTTCAGCGAGGAGGATCTGGCGCTTGCCGACAGCCTTCGCGACAAGTACCTGTCGGCGTATATCGAGGAGTTCGGCGAGTCCGCCGGTGCGCTGGTGGAGGTCTACCGCAGCTATCTCCAGTAATCTCGACCGCGGCATCCGGCAAGACGACGTCCGGGTGCCGCCCTCCGTCCACGTGTCTACTGCAGGGACCGCTCGATGGCATCGCCCACCAGGACCACCGAACACATTCGCCAGCAGCTGGAGGATCGCATCCTGCGCGGCAGCTATCCGCCCGGACACCGACTGAACGAGCGCGACCTGGCCGCCGAGTTCGCGGTCTCTCGCACTCCCGTCCGTGAGGTCATTCGGATGCTCACCTCCGAGGGCCTGGTCGAACACCGTGCCAACCAGGGCGCCTTCGTCCGGCGCAATTCGCTCAAGGATATTCTCGACATGTTCGAGATGCTGGCGCTGCTGGAGTCCTCCGCTGCCCGGCTAGCGGCGCGCCAGAGCACCGCCGATGACATTCCCCCATTGCTGCAGGCGGCCCAGGAAACCATCGACACCGCAGCAATCACCGCCGAACGTTACACCAGCGCCAACAGGGCGTTCCACGAAGCGATCTATCGCCTGGCCGCCAACGAGACCCTGGCCGGCCAGATCACCGATATCCGACGCAAGATCGAGCCCTATCGCGGGCACATCCACCGCATCGCCGGCATGCGCAGCATGTCGGCCGAGGAGCATCTCGAGATCGTCTCGGCCATCGCCGACAAGCGTGAGGGAGCGGCGGCGGATGTGATGTTTCACCACCTGGACATGCAGCGAGCGGAGTTTTCCGGCTTCGTGTTCTCGCTGACCAAGGCGCTGGCGTAGTCCGCGCCATGGCGGCGACCATCGGCCGGCACCACAGACGACAACGCCCCCGCGGCCAGGCCGCGGGGGCGTTGCTGTGACGGCGTCACGATCACCGCTCGCTCGCGCGAGCGGTGCCGAATCAGTCCTCTTCGGGCTGACTGGGCGCGGTATGCACGTGGGGCGCAAGCTGCTTGATCAGCGCCTTGAACAGGCGCGGGTTGGCGGCCATCAGGGCGCCTTCGATACGCACCGAGGGCTGGCCATCCGGTGTGCCGATCAGGGCACCGGACTCCTTGAGCAGCAGCGAACCGATGTCCAGGTCCTGCTCCTCGACTCCCAGCACGAAGGCGGCGTCGGCACGACCGGCGGCCAGACGGGCCATGTCGAGCAGGCCACAGGCGCTGGCTTGAAGCTGTTCGGCCTGGGGGCCGAGCTGCTGCACCAGGGTCAGGTAGGTCGGCAGAAAACGCGAGCGCAGGTAGGTATCGGGAAGCCCCAGCGACAGGCGGGCGCCAGCGGCGCTCTTGATCTTGGACACACGCAGACGCTTGCCATTGAGCTGGGCGCCACGGCCACGGCTGGCAAGGTATTCGTCATCGCTGAAGGGGCAGATCACCACCGCGTGCTCCGGACGGCCCTTGATCAGACATACCACGGACAGGGCGAACTCAGGGGACGCCACACTCAGGTTCGAGTAACCGTGGAAGGGTTCGATGCGCCACAGGATATCCGCGCCTTCGCCTTCACCGGCACGGTGGGGCGTGTAGCGACCGACGACCCCGTGCTGGGGATAACCGCGGGTCAGCTGGCGGGTAATCAGGGATTCGGCGTTGCGAGCCGTGTCCTCGAGCAGACGGTCGAGGTTGTGCTCGTCGTGGGCATTCTCGATTCGTTCGCGAATGCGCAGAAACTGTTCGCCGGCGCTGCGGGCAGCGCGCAGGGCGTACTGGACCATCGGATGCATGATCGGGCCTTGGGAGTCGGTGGTGTTAAAGAACGGAGTCGACGTGGGTAACTGACTCGGCGCGAATCCTAGCAGACCACGGGCATGAATGCCACGCACTTCGCCCCAGCGCGCATCTACCCATGCTAGACTGGCGCCCTTGGCGCTGCCGACCGGTCCGCCATCAGCGCCATTGCATCGGTGACCGAAGACGTCACCGCATCGGTCATTGAATAGACCACTGCACCAACCACCGCATCAACCCGCCGCGTCGTTACAGGATCTTCCATGCTCGAGCGCATTCGCATCGTTCTCATCGGCACCAGCCACCCCGGCAATATCGGCGCCACCGCCCGCGCCATGCACAATATGGGACTCGCCGATCTGGCCCTGGTGGCACCACGCTGCGAGGTCATCACCGCCGACAGTGTGTCCCGCGCCTCCGGAGCGGACGCCCTGGTCCACGGCGCCCGGGTGGTCGACAGCCTCGAGCAGGCGGTCACCGACTGCACCCTGGTGGTGGGAGCCAGCGCGCGCTCGCGCACCCTGCCCTGGCCGATGATCACCCCGCGTGAGCTGGGCGAGCGTCTGCCCGCCGAGCTGGCCACGCCCGAGGCCCGGATCGCGCTGGTCTTCGGCCGCGAGGACAGCGGCCTGTCCAACGCCGAACTGCAACGCTGCCACGCCCACGTCCACATCCCCACCAATCCCGACTTCAGCTCGCTGAACCTGGCCGCGGCGGTGCAGGTGCTGGCCTACGAATGCCGCCTTGCCTGGCTGGCCCAGGCCCAGACCCAGACCCAGACCCAGAATAAGCCAGGCCCGGCACAGGACGATGAGGAAGAAACGCAGCCACTGGCCAGCCACGAGGAGCTGGAGCACTATTTCGCTCATCTGGAACGCGCGCTGATCACCATCGGCTTCCACGACCCGGCGAAGCCTCGCCAATTGATGGCCAGGCTGCGCCGAGTGACCCTGCGCTCGCGCCCCGAACGCATGGAGCTCAACATCCTGCGTGGCATCCTCAGCGCCACCGAGAAGGCCGCAGGCGGCCAGGCGCTGGGCGCCCGGGGTAGCGAGCCGGAATTACAGCGAGAACATGACACGCATCAGGGCCAGAAGCCGACCCAGGACTAGCCCGAACCAACAGCAGGATCAGCGCCAGGCCGGCGGCTCTGGAGCGACACGGCGTCCACCTTCGAGCCGCTGAGCTTAACCAGATCACTGACTCGACAGGTGGCAGGCTTGAATGGCCCACCACCAGCCCCCACTATGATTCTCTTGACCGACTCAGGGACCGCCGCATGTTTCAACGCCTACGCGAAGACATCAACAGCGTATTTGCCAGGGATCCGGCGGCGCGCAACTTTCTTGAAGTCCTGACCAACTATCCTGGCCTTCACGCATTGCTGCTGCACCGGATCTCCCACCAGCTGTGGAAGCGCAATCTCAAATGGATCGCGCGCACCCTGTCGACGCTGGGCCGCTGGTTCACCGGCATCGAGATCCACCCCGGCGCCACCATCGGCCGGCGCTTCTTCATCGACCACGGCATGGGCGTGGTGATCGGCGAGACCACCATCGTCGGCGACGATGTCACCCTCTACCAAGGCGTGACCCTGGGCGGCACCAGCTGGAACAAGGGCAAGCGACACCCGACCCTGGAGGACGGCGTGATCGTCGGTGCCGGCGCCAAGATTCTCGGCCCCTTCACCGTCGGTGCTGGCGCCAAGGTCGGCTCCAACGCGGTGGTCACCAAGGAAGTCCCGGCCGGCGCCACCGTGGTCGGCATCCCCGGCAAGATCGTCCAGCGTCGCGACCCGGACAGCGACCCGGGCCTCGAGGTCGACCCGGCCCGTCGCGAGGCGATGTGCCAGAAATTCGGCTTCGACGCCTACGGCATGAGCCAGGACATGCCCGACCCGGTGGCCAAGTCGATGCAGGCCATGCTCGACCATATGCACGCGGTGGATGAACGCATCAGCGGCATGTGCAAGACCCTGAGGCAACTGGACCACAGCTACCGCGACGGCCAGATGCCGGAGATTCGCGACGAGGACTTCGCCGAGATACTGGAAGACGTCGACCGCGCCTGTGCGCCGGTGATCGGGCGTGACGCCAACGCCGATATCCTGGGCTCCGACACCGCCACCAGCGGCAACGAAAGCGCCAGCGGCAATGAAGACGTCGGGCCAGGCACCTCCGACCAAGGCACCTCTGACCAAGGCACCTCCGACCCAGGCACCACCGACAAGGACAGTGCCGGCGGCAGCGAGACGGCCAATGACGCCGAGCACGGGGCCGAGCGGGAAGACGAGGCGACGACGGCACGGCGCCAATAGTTGACCACGACACTCGGTCTTTCCCATAATATCGCTTTGATCCAAGCGTCGTCGGCTACCGACCACGCCCACACTTTCCGGACCGCCGACCCATGTCGGCGTCGAGGGTTCGCCCCATGCGCCTGACCACCAAGGGACGCTACGCTGTCACCGCCATGCTCGACATGGCGGTCAACGCCGACCAGGGCCCGATCTGCCTGGCCGACATCGCTCGGCGTCAGCAGATCTCGCTGTCCTACCTCGAGCAGCTGTTCGCCCGCCTGCGGCGCGCCGGCCTGGTCGACAGCGTGCGCGGGCCAGGCGGTGGCTACCTGCTGGCGGAGCCGGCAGCGTCCATCTCGGTGGCCCGGGTCATCGATGCGGTCAAGGAGTCGGTGGACACCACCCGCTGTGGCGGTCTGTCCGACTGCCAGAAGGGCGACACCTGCCTGACCCATCACCTGTGGTTCGAGCTGTCCGAGCGCATCCAGGACTTCCTCGACGGGGTCACCCTGGGCGAGCTGGCCGAGCGCCAGGAGATCGCCGAGATCGCCGGGCGTCAGCGCCGTCGCCAGCACAACGACGACATTGTGACCTCGGCGCCCTGAGCTAGACTTTCGCCCCTCTGCCCGCCAACGATGACATCGCCATGACTTCACCCGTCTATCTCGACTACGCCGCTACCACCCCGGTCGACCCCCGTGTCGCCGAGGTCATGAGTCGGCACCTGACCCTCGAGGGCACCTTCGCCAACCCGGCGTCGCGCAGCCATATGCCCGGCTGGCTGGCCGAGCAGGCGGTGGAAAACGGCCGGCGCCAGGTCGCCGACCTGATCAAGGCCGACCCGCGAGAGATCGTCTGGACCAGCGGCGCCACCGAGGCGGACAATCTGGCCATTACCGGCTTCCTCAGGGCCAACCGCGACAAGGGCCGCCACCTGGTCACCTCCATCATCGAGCACAAGGCGGTCATCGATACCGCCAAGGCGGCAGAGCGAGAGGGCTTTGACGTCACCTGGCTGACGCCCCAGGCCGACGGAAGCGTCAGCCCTGGCCAGCTGGCCGAGGCCATGCGCCCCGACACCGTGCTGGTATCGCTGATGGCGGTGAACAACGAACTCGGCACCATCAATGACATCGCCGCCCTGGCCGAGGTGGCCCATGACCACGGCGCCATGATCCATGTCGACGCGGCCCAGGCGGTGGGCCGCATCGACCTCGACGTGGGGCGAAGCAAGGTCGACATGATGTCGCTGTCCGGCCACAAGGCCTATGGCCCCAAGGGCATCGGCGCGCTCTATGTGCGGCGTAGCCCCGATCTTCGTCTCGAGGCGCTGATCCACGGCGGCGGCCACGAACGCAGCATGCGTTCCGGCACCCTGGCGACCCACCAGATCGCCGGCATGGGCGAGGCCTTCGCGCTAGCGGCGAACGAAGGCGAGGCCGATCAGGCGCGTATCCAGAGCCTGCGGGATCGCCTGCTCGAGGCCATCGCCGATCTCGACGGCGTGCACTGCAACACCCGCCTCGAGGCCTCGGTGCCCAACATCATCAACCTCGGCTTCGAGGGCGTCGACGGCGAGTCGCTGCTGATGGCGCTGCGCGACATCGCCCTGTCGACCGGGTCGGCGTGCAACTCGGCCAGCGTCGAACCGTCCTACGTGCTCCAGGGCATCGGGGTGCCGCGCCGCCTGGCGCTGGCCTCGCTGCGCCTGAGCATCGGACGCTTCACCAGCGAAGACGACATCGACCGCGCAGGCCAGGCCCTGCGCACCGCGCTGATTGGCCTGCGCCAGCGCGCCATGCCGTGAGGCCTGAGCCCCGCGCCATGCCTTGAGACATGCCTTGAGAACATCACCCTTCGACGGGCAGCGCACGACAGAGACAGTTTCGGTGACTGCCGCCCAGGCGGCAGCGCCCGACCCAGGAGAATGATATGGCACACCTGAAGATCAC
>CEVO01095352.1_pt1 | contig 13858 bp, 11 predicted proteins | sample 531511 | NCBI WGS metagenome assembly CEVO01 (sample SAMEA2623907, study PRJEB7988) | marine metagenome | biome: marine biome (ENVO:00000447); feature: mesopelagic zone (ENVO:00000213); material: "saline water (ENVO:00002010), including plankton (ENVO:xxxxxxxx)" | depth 800 m | reverse complement strand
TTCCGCCAAGTCCGGGCCAGTGGCGTTTTAGACGCCCTCGTCGGCCTGTAGGCCACCTGCCGGGATGCGGTCGGCGCCCCAGCTTTCCTGAATCATGGCGACGACGCGGTCGAGTTCCTGCTGGTCGACCTGGGCCAGTTCGCCGTGCTCCAGTGGGTCGTAGTGGTAGATGTACAGACGCGAGGCGAACTGCTCGAAGGGCAGAGAGGCCTCGCCAAAGCGTTCTCCATGGCTGGAGGTGCTGACCTTTACGCCCATGCCCCAGTCCTGGCCGCTATCGTTGTTGGGGTTGAAGAAGTAGATGCGCATCTGTCCCGACGGATCCAGCGAGGCCCGCAACACGGTGATGGCATGCCAGCCGATGAAGCGCCCGGCGCTGTCGGTGACGGCGATGCCGGCGGGCTGGGGGTGAATCAGCGGCTGGTTACCGTTGTAGTAGGGGTGGTAGCTCGCATAGAAATGGCGCAGGAAGGTGTCCAGGTCGGTGAGCTGGCCGGTGGCCACGTCGACATTGATACGAAACCCGCGTCCTGCCCACCAGCCATGGAACTCCGGGTTGACCCAGCGGTGGGGATCACCCTCGCGGCCCAGGCAGCGACGCCCCATCTCGGCGTAGATACGGTCCAGGTGCGGCACCACCAGCAGCGACACTGGATCAAGGTCCAGCGGCAGGGTCTGGGCGACGCCGGAGATGCTCTCCTGAGACGAGATCGGCTGGCCTTCGAAGTGCATCAGGATCTCATCGTCGCGGGCGGCCCAGGCTACCATCTGCAACAGATAGTCCGGGTCGTTGTAGGCCCACATGGAGAGCGCCCGTGCCGACTGGCAGGTCGGATTGTTGCCCTGGCCGACCCCCAATGGAAGGCCCAGCATGCACAGCACTCCTTCCATCAGGCGGGCCCGGTAGGACACGCCATCACCGAAGGCGGCGTGGAGTCGCGCCTCGGACCAGTCGGATAGCTTGAGGCCAAGCTGCCGCCACAGTGCCGGCGCCACCGGTGGCTGGTAAAGGATGCCACGTTCCAGGGTCAGTGCCAGCCCATAGACGGCCTGGGCGGTCTCTGGATAGATGGCGGTGCGCACCATGGTGTGGACCAGATCGCAGTAGCACAGCAGGCAATCGCGGCCGGTGGACGAAAGCCCCAGCGCCTCGGACAGCAGGTTGTCACCAAAGTCGAGCAGGTGGCGCAGCAGCACCGGGTGATAGGGCGAGACCAGGCCGGTGTCGTGCATCGCCCTGGCAAAACCGCTGGCTTCGTACTGCAGGCCTCTCGCGTCCATGCTGGCTAGTCGTTCGCGGTAGACTTCGATGCCGGGGTCCTCATGGCAGCCCTGGGTCGGGCCAAACAGCGAGCTGACGAGGCGGTCCGCGCCCTGGCCACTGGCGCCCAGGTCGATCTCGGGGTTGGCCTGACACAGGGCGATCTGGGTGATCATCTGCTTGACCGGATCGACCTGGATCGGGCGCTGCTGCAGGATCCGCCAGATCTCGCTGATCAGCTCGTCGATGACGTGTTCGTAGCCGATGCGCTCGGCCAGGTACTGAAACAGCTGGCGGGGAATCTCGGCCAGACGGCCCTGGGTCTCACGCTCTGCCTCCGACGGGGCGGAAAACAGCAGCGGCAGATTGATCGCCATGACCTGGGTGAGGTAGTGGTGGGCCCCCTCATCGGAAATGAGGTGGTGGCGATAGCGTCCCTTGGCGACTGCCAGCATGCGCAACTCGCTCAAGGCCTCGATGACCACCAGCGAACTGTCGGCGCTCTTGAGCGACTGGGTGGTCAGGGAGGGGATCAGAATATGCGGGCTGGCCCAGTCCGATCCCAGAAACAGGCCTGCCTGTTCGAGGGTTTCGGCGCGCTGCTCGATTTCCGCGCAGCCTCCTGGCTGCATCAGCACACGGCGGCAGGTATCGATGACCCGAGGCAGCTTGGCCGGTTTGGCGAACTCCCGGGACTCGCCAAGGCTGGCGATCGCATCGTCCAGCTTGGTCAGCAGGCCCCGAAGCTTGTCGTTATCCGCGGGGGATGGAGTGTCTGGGTTGGTCACACCGGCTCCTTGTCGTCCTGAAGTTGGCTCCCGGAGGAGTTCCGGCAGCAGTCCCTACATCAGGGGGTCGAGTCGTGTCACGTCGAGCGGACGACGCCAGTATACGCATGCTCGGGCGGCGGCGTCGCCAATCCGGCGGCGCTGCCCCGATGGGGCAGCGCTTAACAGGCAGGCCTAGATGTAGTAGTCCTCGTCTTCCTGTGCCTTCAACAGGTCGCGCAAGGTATGGGCGTCGTCGCCCTTGAAGTAGACCAGGCCCCAGTGGGTACCGAAGGCGGTACGCTTGGTGACGGTCTCTTCCAGCGGCGCGGTCAGCTCGTGTGACTCGAAGTAGGGGTGGTCTTCCACCGACTCCGGGATTTCCAGGCGGCTGACCACACGGCGGCGCGGATAGACCCCGAAACAGCCGGCGAAGCCGTTGGCGTCGACCACTTCGCGCGGGAAGAACTCGGCGACTTCCTCGGGCGTGGTCTTGGGGTCGAACACCAGCATGCTGGCCTGGTAGGCGTTGAAGCCATAGACCCGCTCGAGCAGCTCGAACACCTTGAAGCCGGGCGGACGATAGGCCACTTCGCCGAAGTACATCTCGCCATCGCTGGTGACGAAGTACTCGGGGTGGATCAGGCCGAAATCGATGTCGAAGGCCTTGATCAGCTTCTCGATCTGCACGCGGATCTGCTCGCGGTAGCGCTCAAGCTCCGGCGAGGCCGGCACGAACACCGAATAACCCAGGGTCACGTACTCGGAGATGTTGAGAAAGGCGATCTTGCCATCATGGATCCAGGCCTCCACCGCGAACTCCCAGCCATCCAGGTGGGATTCCATCAGCACCGGAAATTCCTCTTCCGGGATGGTGTCGACCTCGTCGGGTGTACGGATCACCCGGTGGCCAAGGCAGCCAGCCTTGTCGAAGGCCTTGAGGTGGATCGGGTCGTTTGGGTCACCGTCGAGCTTGAGCAGGGTCTGGTTGACCCGCTTGAGGAAGCGGATGACGTCCTGGTGGTCGTGGGCTTCCTCGAAGATGCCGACGCGAATACCGCCGAGCTGCGCACGCCGCTTCATCAGGGCCTTGTCACGCAGCAGCAGCGACTGGCCGTAGAGGCGCGGATTGTCGAGTAGCACTGAGTTGATCGCTCCGGCCCACTCCACGGTTTCCTCGAATAGTGGAATGGACACGTCCACGCCCATGTCGCGCAGGGTCTCGGCGATTTCCAGCGAGCGGTCGTTGAGCCGTTCGAAGTTCCAGGAGACGTAGGGGATATCGTGCTGCTTGCAGTAGTCCTCGGCCCAGTCCGGGGCCACCACAACGTAGCGACGGTCGAAATTCTCGGCGGCCTCGATGGCGTTCAGGCTCCAGCCGAGTAGTGCGATGTAGCCTTTGTTGGGATCCTTGTTCATGCAGCGCCTCCTTGGAATGGGCGTTGGTGGGCGTAATGGTGCTGGTTGTTCGTGGTCGTCATCCTCAAAAAGTGACGCCTGGTGAGTATGAGCTCCCAGGCGTTAAGGTGCTTCCACCATACAGCTTCAGTGTAGAAGTCTCACATTTCGAGCGCTGCATGACTGTTGAGGCAAAGTCTACTGGGTTTACCCTTGTGGCCCGGGCATGACCTTGGTATAGTGCCCGCGTCCTGAGCAAGAGGCTGATTTTTCAGGCCTTGCCCGGTGACGTTTTCAGGCAGTCGACACTTCCTTGTTGTCGAGCTCGCCTCGCTGTGGTGGCCCTGTCGGTCCTCCCGCAACGCTAGACCGCAAACCCCGCCAGGCCCGGAAGGGAGCAACGGTAGTGGTGGACGCGTGTGCCGGGATGTGGCTGTCGGGGCCGCCTCCATTTCAGGCCATGCCTTTGATCCTGCAGGACCTTCTGCCTCATTGATCCCGCTGTTACACAACAGTGGTGCAAAGAGGCGGTACAAAGATGCCTGGATCAGAGCGTCCCGTGGCCCGCAACACCCTCCCTTCGTGCAATAGCTGCACACCCTCCAAGCGTTCCAGCGCCAGGCCTCCCAGCGCTCCCTATCTGTTCAGATCCCGTCACGGCATCCGGTACTTTCGCGTTGTTGTGCCGTAAAGGGCGCGGCAAGCCATAGGCAAGACCGAGATACGCCGTTCGCTAAGGACTCGCTGTCGTCGAGAAGCAATGGTCGCCGCGGCTGCACTACTGCTGGAGAGCCATGAACTGCTGACCCGGCACGCAGCCAACGAGGGCGATGACAAGGCTTGTGGTGGCGTGGTGCCTCTGGCGGCAATGACCAAGCCGACACCGATTCGCAGCGCAGGACCAGCAGAGCCAGTCGATCCGGGCTTATCAGAGCTTCTCGAGAGTTACCGCCGGCATCAGCAACGAGAAGGCGTCAGCTTCAAGACGCTGGAGGTGTTGTCCGGCTATTCAATGGGACCTTAAGTGGGACTGATCAGAGTCTAGCGCCTGATCGGATAACCAGGGGCCGCGTCGTCGTATGGCGGGTATAAACTGCAGGCACTTGACGAAGGTAATAAATGCAAGATGTCGGCGTGATTGGGACGTTCGCTTTTTCTTTAATTTAGGAACGTTTCTGCAGGTTGGTTCTGCATAAAACCAGCCATCTTGTTGCGGCTGCCGGCTGTACTATGATCCCTTGTCTGAGCGATGGCGCAGGGAGCGCTGCATATGTTCAATCCAGGGGATGGGGCAATTTTCGTTGGAGACTACAGCTCGCACGGTGGAAGAGTGGTCTCCGGTCAAGCGAATTACATTGTCCACGGGAAGCAGGTTGCTGTTGTTGGTGATATGGTCGCATGCCCGGTCAAGGGGCATGGTGTCTGCCCTATTGTCGAGGGGCACCCTACCATCACGGTCAATGGTAAATCTGTTGCCTTTGATGGCTGTCACACGGCCTGTGGGGCGACCCTGATTTCTTCCATGAATGGCGTGCATGCACTGGGGGATGATCGTCAGCCTTCCGCACAAGCCCATTACGACTCAGTGGTGTCACAACGACGACAGTACCCTGGTGCTGGAATCCGGCAGTCCTTCGCCAATACGGAACCGGCTGAGGCTCCCTGTAACCATCCTGACCAAGCACTGGACCTGGCTGCGTACATCGTAGACGAGATTCAGCGAAATACCGTGTCCCGGCCAGGCCGGATGATGTCAATCTGGAACGGGCAGAGCAGAGTGCTTTTCGTTGAAGGGTTCACCAAAGAGCTGAATGGCATGAGCGGCGAGTATCCCTCGCTGGCGAATATCCGTAACTTCCTGATGCCAAAAGTTCCTAGTAGGGCATTCGCTCTTGCCCTGTGGACGTTGATGGTGAGGGAAAGGGCTGATTGGGATCATAAAAGCAGGATCAGCAATAATGAAGATGGTGATTTCTCATCACTCGGTAAGTCCTCCTACCGATGGCACCACAAATACGGTGAATATGAGTGCTACTACGATATCTGGGCGAATATCCACTACGGCTACGTCAGCCTGTACTGTGGCTTTTCTGAAGGGCTGATGCTGGAAGGTGCAGGACTTGAGCAGGTGGGCTCCGACACTCTGCATGATGACCAGGACGTCACTTATAGATCGGAGATTCCTGGTTGGTGGCTCAGTCTGCGTAAGTTTGACGATGTGACAGATAACCTCTCAGTACGTTTAGGGTTCGAGCTATACCATGAATATCCTGAACCTTCCTCACTCACGGCTGACATCGTGATGCAGAAAGTAACCTCAGCGCCTTACCCAATAAGGGTGGCTTCAAAAGTACGTCACGACTGTGCATTAGCCAGAAGCCGGAGAATATAAACAATGAAAAAGAGAGTCGTCGGGGGTGTCGTACTGCTGCTTGTTAGTAGCCTGTTGGTGTATCTATGGCCAAGCCCCCCCCCGATGACGTCTTGGCTAAGATGGAAGGGATACTGGTTAAATTGGAAGAGATGTATGAAGGTGAGATGATCTTGATACGGTCGTATAATGCGGAACCTGATGGCCTTGATAGTGAAAGGATTAAATGGATTCGGAGAGAAATGCGGGAGGCGGGGTTAGGTATCGTATCACTTAGTTGTTCTGAACATAGTTGCCTATCAGTTTATGATATTGACAGGGGTTTTATTATCTTTGGTGACTATATTTATTACAAATATGATTCTGATAGCATGACCGAAGAAATAATAGTGGATAGCGTGGAGAAGGCGATAGAGGAAAACACTGAGGTTCATTACGCCTTCTGCGAGAGAACCCAAGTCGAACACTGGTTCTACTGTGAGAACAATCATTGATTGTAGGGATGTAACAAGACAAGGAAGCAACTGATATATTGACAGCACTCACCTACGACATCGAGGACATGCCCTCCTTCAAGAAGACATTGAGCAAGTGGCAGAGCCATAAAGTCAAGTATTACACCCAAAGAGTTGATCTTACCCAGCATTGGTATCCACCAATGCTGGGTAAGATCAAGTAGCCTCAGCGCCTTGTCCAACCAGGGTGGGTTCAAAAGTACGTCACGACTGTGCATTAGCCAGAAGCCGGAGAATATAAACAATGAAGAAGAGAGTCATCGGGGGTGTTGCATTACTGCTTGTTAGTAGCCTGTTAGTGCATCTATGGCCAAGACAACCTCCCGATGACGTCTTGGACAGGATGCAGGGGATACTTGGTAAGCTTGAGGAGATGTATGAAGGTGAGACAATTTTTATATGGCCATATACTGCAGAACCCGATGGTCTTGATAGCGAAAGAGTGAAGTGGATTCAAAGAGAAATGCGGAGATCGTGGCTTGCTCGCGTATCATTAAGTTGCTATAGGAGTAGTTGCCTATCAGTCCATTATGTTGGCAATGGATTTGTTGGTTTTGGGAACTCAAAGTATTATAAATATGTTCCCGATGACCTGCTGTACCTGATTGAAGAAGTAATGGTAGAGAGCGTTGAGAAGGCAATAGAAGAGAACACCGAAATTATTTACGGCTTCTGCGAGATAACCGAAGTCGAACACTGGTTCTACTGTGAGAACAATCATTGATTGTAGGGATGTAACAAGACAAGGAAACACCTAATATATTGACAGCACTCACCTACGACATCGAGGACATGCTCTCGCTCAAGAAGGTATTGAGCAAGTGGAAGATCCATAAGATCAGGTATCACACCCAAATAGCTGATCTTACCCAGCTTTGGTGTCCACCAAAGCTGGGTAAGGTCAAGTAGCCTCAGCGCCTTATCCAATCAGGGTGGCTTCAAAAGTGCGTCACGACTGTGCATGAGCCAGAAGCCGGAGAATATAAACAATGAGAAAGAGAGTCATCGGGGGTGTCGTACTGCTGCTTGTTAGTAGTCTGTTGGCGTATCTATGGCCAAGACAACCCCCCGATGACGTCTTGGTTAGGATGCAGGAAATATTAAGCGAACTTGAAGAGATTTATGATGGCCGATACATACGGGTCATGCCATTTTTCACTAAACCTAATAATGGTCTTAATGGTGAAAAGGTCAAGTTGATTCGCAGAAAATTACGTGAAGCTGGGATTAACAGTGCATCATTAAGTTGCTCAGAACGCAGGTGTTTATCAATATACTCGATTAACAGAAGTTTTAATGTTTTCCTAAACTATAGGTATTACGTCTATGACTCAGGCGACCTGCTTGAAGAGGTAATAGTAGATAACGTCGAGAAGGCGATAGAGGAAAATACTGAGGTTCATTACGCCTTCTGTGAGAGAGCTGAAGTCGAACACTGGTTCTACTGTGAGAACAATCACTGATTGTGCCGATGTAACAAGACAAGGAAACAACTGATATATTGACAGCACTCACCTACGATATCGAGGACATGCCCTCCCTCAAGAAGACATTGGGCAAGTGAAAAATCAGCAACATCAAGTACTGCACACAAGTAGTACAGTCGAACATACCATGATCTTCCAAGGTCGTGACCCTATACGTCAACGTAGTTGTCTGTGGCGACCATCTCGCCTGTCCCTGGTTCCCTTCCCGTCTTGGGTGGTCGGGGAGGTGATCTATCTTGTCTTTGATCTGGTGAAAGAGTTTTGGCGTCGCCTCGGGGTTGTCCCTGAAGATATATTCAACAATCCAGGATGCGTCTTCACGCGCCAAGACTGACTACTCAATCTTCACCATTGCGCTTGCTCTGTATCATGGCCTGGATATGGCTCATTTCATCATCGTGTGGGACGCCTTGGCGTGTATCAGCCGGCGCTTGATTGCCTTTGCAATACTTCGCCCAGCATGGTCTCGAACACCCGTGGCTCAAGTGTCTCATTGGCTGATATGGAAGGCACCGTGACGCTTCGCCTGAGCGGGAATGAGGCAATCAGGTTCTGTTGGGGGGCGAGGATGTCAGACCTGGGAGCGGAGGAGTAGGGGGCTATCGCAAGATAGACCGGGATCCAAGGGTGGTTGGCCGCAGCAACGGCGGCAAGCAGTGTGTCGTCCGTCAGATGCGCCGCCTGCGCTGCGATACCAGGAACTTCCTGTTTACACAGCGGAGCGCCTTGCTCGGCGCCCCTACCTGTCTTTCTCGTCTCGGCTCTTCCTCGCCCAGGCGGATACTGCCTTGCCTAGCGGATCTCGCGATCCAGGGCAAAGTAGTCATCGGACTTGAGTTTGGCGATTTCCGCCGAGAGGGTGGATTCTTCGTTGCGCGACAGCAGCACGCTGGCGACGGCGCTCAGCGAACACAGCACCTCCTTGCATTCGGTGCGGGTGCGCTGGATCGACTGGCGTGCCAGCAGCAGGCACATGGCCTGAGCGCGGGCAGGGCGCTTGATCAGGGTGCCGTAAAGGTTACCGATGACCACGCCGCTCAGCTCCTGGTCCTGGATCTCCCGATTGTCGTACTCACGGTAGAAGGCCTCTTCCTGACCGTCGGGGATGAAGTAGTGGATGAACTCCTTGTAGTCGGGGTCGTAGGCGATGCTACTGACGGCGTTGACCAGCTTCTTTTTCAGGGTGGCGTGCTCGGGATCCTGCTCGTCGACCTTGGAGAGCCGGCCGGCAATCTTGACCGCGCCTTCGAGCTCACGCAGCAGGTGGGCGTAGCCTGAGTTGATCTCGTCATGGCAGCGGGCGATATCATCGAAGTCGCTCTTGATGCTGGCGACCATGCCGTCGCCTTCGGGCAGGCTGCCGAGGACAGGGAACAGCAGGTACTTGTGGACGTGGCAGCTCTCGTAGTAGCGCGAGACCTCGTCCTTGAACGCCTGCAGGTATTCGCCGACCTCTTCCAGGTAGTCGTCGTTCTGCTCGATATGCCGCTGGACCGCATCCACACCATCCTGTTTCCACAGCCGGTTGAGGCGTCGTTCGATCTTGCCGGCGTTGGTGATCATGCTGTTGAAGTCTTTTGACAGCTGTATGGTGGTTTCCTGGACCTTGGTCACGGCGATGGCGCGGGCCTGGTCATTGATGCCGACCTCGCGAGCCATGCGCCGCTGACGGTGATTGTCCAGCGTCCAGGACACGAAGGCACCGAGGATCGCCAGACTGGTGGCGATGTCCACGCCAATCGATAGGTTGTCCACTGCGTTGTCTATCCTTTTTAGGGGTTATCGTTATGTGCTGGGAATCGCTTCCGGGGTTACCAGAAGCGATGGCCGTCTCGCGGGCATACTGGTGTAGCCTTAAACAGGTATGCTGAATCGGGCTAATACGATAGTAGTGGTTGTCGATGACGCTTAGAAGCGGAAATCCCGTCGTTTCGATGTGGGTTGTCAGTTTTTTATCAACATGATCGGGAGATTGCATGTCAGACGTCCTTCGTCGGCTCGAGCGGTTGCGGGCGCCAGCCATCGGCCTTGGCTGCATGAACGTGTCCCACGCCTATGGCAGTCCGTTGCCGGAAGCCGAGGCGGTCAGGGTGTTGCAGCACGCTTTCGAGGTGGGCTACCGCCACTTCGATACCGCCACTCTCTACGGCAAGACGGCCAATGAGCGAGTCGTGGGGCAAGCGCTTGCCGGTCGCCGTGAAGAGGTCTTCCTGGCCAGCAAGTGTGGCATGGCCTTCGACCCGGAGATCGGTGCCAAGCGCATCGACGGGCGGCCTGAGACGCTGCGCCGCCAATGCGAGCAAAGCCTTTCGCGACTGAAGACCGATCATCTGGATCTCTACTACCTGCATCGACGGGATCGTCAGGTGCCGATCGAGGAGAGCGTGGGAGAACTTGGACGACTCGAGCAGGAAGGCAAGATCGGCGGGGTCGGGCTGTCCGAGGTGTCGGCGGCGACGCTCAGGCAGGCCCGGCAGGAGCATCCCATCGCGGCGGTGCAGTCGGAGTACTCGGTGTGGACGCGCAACCCCGAGATCGCGCTGCTCGACGCCTGCCGTGAGTCGAATACCGTGCTGGTGGCGTTCAGCCCGCTGGGGCGCGCCTTTCTGACCGGTACCCTGCGTGACCCCGCCAGGCTCGACGAGGCCGACATGCGCCGAGGCATGCCGCGCTTTAGTGCCGACAACTACCCGCGCAATCTCGCCCTGCTGGCCGAGTTCGAGGCGCTGGCGCACCAGCGCGAGTGCACCCCCGCCCAGTTGGCGCTGGCCTGGCTGAGAGGGCAGGGGGCGGACGTGATACCGATCCCCGGATCGCGTACCGCTGCCCACCAGGAAGAGAACCTGGCTGCCGAGGCGCTGACGCTGGATGCTGGCACGCTTGCGCTGATCAACGCCATGATGACGCCGGATCAGGTGGTCGGTGCGCGTTACAGCGAGGCCCAGCAGGCGGATATCGATACCGAGGAGTTTGCAACGGCGCGTGGCGACGGGGATCACTGAAGCGTCGACAGTCCTCGGGAGGAGAAATTTGTTCGGCAGCCACGCCGAACTCTGGTCGAATCCTCCTGTCCACCGTGGCGGGCCGGCGCTATGCTGTTTAGCCCCCTGAATCTGCCGAGAGCCTTCGCCATGCGAAGGCTGGTCGCACAGCCATGCCGCAAGGAGAGACAGCCATGAGCCATTACAAGGTTACCAACCCGGCGACCGGAGAGGTCGAAGCCACCTACCCCGACGCCAGCGACGGCGAGATTCTGAAGGCCGTGGAGTCGGCGCATCAGGCGTATCTGGCCTGGCGTGACGTTACCCCCGCCGAGCGTGCGGCGCTGCTGCACCGGGTCGCCGACCTGCACGAACAGCGTCGTGACCAGCTCGCCGATATCATCGTGCGCGAGATGGGCAAGCCGAAGTCCCAGGCCCTGGGCGAAATGTCGGTGGTGGTGGACATCTACCGCTACTACGCCGACAACGGCCCGGCCTGGCTGGAGCCGGAGCCCATCGTCACCGGCGGCGCCAAGGCCGAGGTGCGCAAGCAGGGACTCGGGGTGCTGCTGGGCATCATGCCCTGGAACTTCCCCTACTATCAGGTGGCGCGCTTTGCCGGGCCCAATGTGCTCAACGGCAACACCATCCTGCTCAAGCACGCCCCCCAGTGCCCGGAATCGGCCAAGGCCATCGAGGACATCTTCACCGAGGCGGGGGCGCCCAAGGGGCTTTACACCAACCTCTACGCCAGCAACGAGCAGGTGGGCGAGCTGATCGCCGACCCACGGGTGCAGGGCGTGTCGCTGACCGGTTCAGAGCGTGCTGGCGCGGCGGTGGCCGAGCAGGCCGGTCGCCAGCTCAAGAAGGTGGTGCTGGAGCTGGGGGGCTCCGATCCCTTCCTGGTGCTGCCCGACGCCGATCTGGAACAGGCGGTCAAGCAGGCGGTGCAGGGACGTTTCGGCAACTGCGGTCAGGCCTGCAACGCGGCCAAGCGGATCATTGTCGACGACGCCGTCTACGATGACTTCCTGGCGGCCTTCCGCGAGGCGGTGGAGCAGATCAAGGTCGGTGATCCCATGGCGGACGATACCGTGATGGGACCGATGTCCTCGGAGCAGGCGCTGACCAACCTGGATGCTCAGGTCCAGGACGCGATCCGCCAGGGCGCGACCCTGGTCACCGGCGGCAAGCGCCTGGATCGCGCGGGCGCCTGGTACGCCCCGACTCTGCTGACCGGCGTGACCCGCGACATGCGCATCTTCCAGGAGGAGCTGTTCGGACCGGTGGCCGTGGTCTACCGCGCCGCCGATCTGGAGGACGCGATCGACCTGGCCAACGACACGCCCTATGGCCTGGGTGCAGTGATCCAGACCTCCAACCCGGAGGGAGCGCTCGAGCTGGCCAATCGTCTCGAGGTGGGCATGGTCCACATCAACGAGCCGCCCGGCAGTGAAGCCGAGCTGCCCTTCGGTGGCGTCAAGCGCTCCGGCTTCGGCCGCGAGCTTGGCAAGGATGGCATGGATGAGTTCGTCAACCGCCAGATGGTGAAGATGGCACGCTGACCCCGGGCCGACATTTGAGCCGACAGCGGGGTGCGCCGCTGAACCAGGACCCGCCAAGTTCGCTTGGCGGGTTCTTGCGTTCAGGAGGGCTCGATCCGCGAGGATAAATCAGGATGCCAAGGCTAGTGCCAGTGTCTATGGTGACGCCATGGGCCCTTGTCCGCGGTTGAATCGAGACGGCGGCTCGTATCCAGGGAACCTCGCCGTCGTCGAGCTTTCCAATGACCATCGACCAAGGAGGAGTGCGATATGAATGCCAAGTACCTGCTCGACCAACTGATGAAACAGGCCGGCGGTTCGTCTTCCGGCGGTTCGTCTTCCGGCAAGGGCGGCTTCGACGTGCAGGGGCTGATCAACAGCGTCTCGTCCCAGCTTTCCGGGGGATCGTCGTCGTCCAGCGGTGGCGGCGGCATGGACATGAAGAGCCTGCTCGGGGGCGGCGCGCTGGGCATGCTGATGGGATCCAAGCGCGGCCGCAGCATGGGCGGCAAGGCGATCAAGTATGGCGCCATCGCCGGCGTCGGCATGCTGGCCTGGAAGGCCTGGCAGAAGTCCCGTGGCGGTGATGAGGCCACCCCCGCGTCTCAGGGGGCTCAATCCGGTGAAGGAGCTCCGCTGGAGGAGCTCGGCGGCGAGGCCCAGGAACGGCGTAGCCTGGAGGTATTGCAGGCGGTGATCATGGCGGCCCGGGCCGACGGCCACATCGACGCCCAGGAGCGCGCCCTGATCAGCGAGCAGATTCAGCAGCTCGGGGCCGATGATGAGTTGCATGCCTGGGTCGAGCGTCAGCTCCAGGCGCCGCTGGACGCCCATGCCCTTGCCAGTCAGGCCGACTCGCCCCAGGCGGCGCGGGAGATGTACCTGGCAAGCGCCGCCGTGATCGACGACCAGAATGCCATGGAGCGTGCCTGGCTGGACGAGCTGGGCACTGCGCTGTCGCTGGACGAGAACGTGCGTCGCGAACTGGAACGCCAGCTGGAGGGGCAGGGCTAGGCTAGGGCCACGCACGACTGCTTGAGAAGCCCTCGGACAAGCAAGCCCTGACAAGAGCCCTGACAGAAAAGCCTCTTGATGATGAAGCCCGGCGCCGGTCGCCGGGCTTCCCTTGTTGACGGGCCTGGCGGCACAATGCGTACGCCCGATTTGCGCTGAAGGCGTTGTCGGTCACCCCGTCGCCGGTCAACAAAAGGAATAATGCAAGCATGCAGGTGTACCACAGTGAAGCGACCAAGCTGCGTCGTGCCAGGACCGAACTCCACGATGGCCAGCTGATGACCCCCTTCGAGTGCCCCGAGCGGGTCGACCTGGTGCTCGCACAGCTCCGTGACAGCGGTGTCGGACCGGTCGCCGCACCGAGGGAGCACGGCCTGGCGCCGGTGCTGGCGGTGCATGATGCAGCCTACGTCGAGTTTCTCTCGACCTGCTGGGATGAATGGCAGGCAGCCGGTCACGGCGGCGAGGCCATCCCTACCATCTGGCCGACGCGTACCATGCGCGAGGATCGTATTCCCGG
>CEVO01125042.1_pt1 | contig 13975 bp, 8 predicted proteins | sample 531511 | NCBI WGS metagenome assembly CEVO01 (sample SAMEA2623907, study PRJEB7988) | marine metagenome | biome: marine biome (ENVO:00000447); feature: mesopelagic zone (ENVO:00000213); material: "saline water (ENVO:00002010), including plankton (ENVO:xxxxxxxx)" | depth 800 m | reverse complement strand
CAAGGCATTGGCAATTCGAGGTGTGCCGCGGCTTCGCCCCGCAATTTCAATAGCTGCTTCCATGGTGATGGGAACATTCAAGATACCGGCACTTCGCTGCACAATCTGGGTCAATAATTCGGTGGTATAATAATTAAGGCGGGAAGCAATTCCGAAACGGGCTCGCATAGGAGCTGTTAACAAGCCCGAGCGTGTTGTGGCACCAACCAGGGTAAAGGGATTCAAGTTGATCTGTACCGTACGTGCATTTGGACCCGTTTCTATCATGATATCGATCTTGAAGTCCTCCATGGCTGAATATAGGTATTCTTCCACAATCGGACTCAACCGATGGATCTCGTCAATAAAAAGGACATCTCTTTCTTCCAGGTTGGTAAGCAGTCCCGCTAAATCACCGGGTTTGTCGAGTACCGGGCCGGATGTGACACGAATGTTTACCTCCAATTCATTCGCAAGGATGTGCGCTAAGGTTGTTTTTCCTAGGCCGGGTGGCCCGTGAAAAAGTGTATGATCTAATGCCTCTTCGCGTAAATTGGCGGCCTTTACGAACACTTGTAAGTTCTCAAGAGTTTGATCTTGCCCGGTAAAATCATCAAAAGTTAAGGGGCGGAGCCTCTTCTCCAGATCAATATCTTGAGGAGTAAAATGATCTCCGGAAGGATCGAGATGTTCGTTCATACTACAAATATACAAAGCAGTAAAAGGAAAGTGATCGACTGAACGTAAAAAAAGGTCATACAAAACTTGTACAACCTTTTCTCGATAGCCTCCCCAGACTATCAACTAGTATTAAGCAGTACTAAAGTAGCCCTAATTTCCGCTGCAAGCAATAAGTGGAAACACGTAAATTCAGTAGGCATCATACTTCGACCAGTTTCCAGCGTCCTCTTTTAAACCAAATAATCCCTACAATAGCGATAAGAATTTCTGCTGCCGTGATGGCCAACAAGACACCAAAAGCTCCCCATTCCAATTGAATAGAAGCTACGTATGCTACCGGTAACTGAAACAACCAAAAACAAAAGAAATTAATAATGGTTGGTGTTCGGGTATTTCCGGCACCATTGAAAGCTTGTATTACTACCATACCATAGGCGTAGGCCACATACCCGGCGGCAATGACACGAAGACTCAACGCACCGTTTTCAATCACAGCGGGATTCTCACTAAAGATCTGTAAAATACGTTCGGCAAAGACCAAATAAAAAACAGACACAGCAGCCATAAACCATGCATTGTATTTGCTTGTTTTCCAAACCGATCGCTCCGCGCGTTCCGGTTGCCTTGCTCCGAGATTTTGACCTACTAAGGTAGCTGCCGCATTGCTCATTCCCCAAGAGGGCATCAAGGTAAACATCAAAACGCGAATAGCGATGGTGTATCCGGCAAGTACTTCGCTTCCGAATTCCGCCATAATGCGCATCAAAAATACCCAACTGGAGGTGCCAATGATAAACTGTCCAATACCGCCCAAAGAAACTTTGACTAGTTTCATCATCAATTGAAATTGAACTCCTACATCGCGTAGGGTAATTTTTATGCGACTCCAACCGTAAAAGAGTATCAACAATTGAAAGATAACGGCGCTTCCACGCCCGATGGTAGTAGCAATTGCAGCTCCTTTCACTCCGAAGGCCGGAATCGGTCCCCATCCAAAAATGAAGAGCGGATCTAAACCGATGTTCAACAGATTTGAGAAGATCAAGACACGCATCGCTACGGAAGCATCTCCGGCACCCCGAAAAATAGCATTGATAATGAACAACAACATGATGGTTACATTACCCCCCAGCAAGATTTGCGTATAGCCGTAGCCTTCCGCAACCAAATCAGCTTCTCCTCCCATTAATGCTAAAATCTCTTTAGGAAATAGCATCCCAACAATACTCACAAGAATGGCGATAAGTACGCCTAGATAAATCGATTGAACTGCCGTATGTGCCGCAGAACGAACATCTTTTTCTCCGATTCGCCTGGCCACAATTGCGGTGACCCCCATGCTAAGACCTATCGCTACAGCATATACTAGCGTTAAGACAGACTCTGTTAGACCAACGGTAGCAATAGCATTTGCTCCCAGGCTGGAAACAAAATAGGCATCCACCAAGAAAAATATAGATTCCATCATCATTTCGAGGACCATAGGTACTGACAATAAGAATATAGCACGTCGTATACTACCTGTGGTGACATCAGTTTCTTTTCCTGAAATGGCTTTTGGAAGGTGGGTTATGATCTTTCGAAGAAGGTGCATGTGAAGCAATTAGACAGTGAAGATATAAAAAAACCCCTTCCAAAAATGGAAAGGGTTGTTATGGTATTATATTTTAAATCTTAGTGATTCATCTCTTCTTCATTTTCCTGCAAAGGAACGGTTTGTGGCACAAAATCTTCACCGGGAATAACATAGTCACTTTCATCCTCATTCAACTTACTATAATCGTATGCCCAACGGTACACATGTGGTATTGGACCATCCCAGTTTCCGTGAATGTGCTTTACTTCTGCTGTCCATTCTAAAGTATTTGATTTCCATGGGTTTTTCGGACCTCTTTTTCCGTAGAAAATAGAATAGATAAAATTCCACAAGAACACCAATTGAACCGCTGCTGTGATAATCGCAAAAATGGTAATAACAACATTCACATCGGCCAAATCATCAAAGTAGGGAAAGTTCGTATTGGTATAATAACGACGGGGCAATCCTGCCATTCCGATAAAGTGCATCGGGAAGAATACCCCGTAGGCACCAATAGCCGTCACCCAGAAGTGAACATATCCTAGATTTTTATTCATCATTCTACCTTGGAACATTTTCGGGAACCAATGGTACACTCCGGCAAATAATCCATAGAGTGCAGAAATACCCATTACCAGGTGGAAGTGCGCTACTACGAAATACGTATCATGAACATTAATATCTAAAGCACTATCCCCTAAAATAATTCCGGTAAGCCCTCCTGTGATAAAGGTAGACACCAATCCTATAGAGAATAGCATGGCCGGGTTCATTTGTAAATTCCCCTTCCATAAGGTCGTAATATAGTTAAAGGCTTTTACTGCGGAAGGAATTGCAATCAGGAGGGTCGTAAAGGTAAATACCGATCCTAAGAATGGATTCATTCCTGAAATAAACATGTGATGCCCCCAAACGATGGTTGATAAGAACGCGATCGCTAGGATGGAAGCTACCATCGCCCGATATCCAAAGATCGGCTTTCGGGAGTTGGTAGCAATAATTTCTGAAGTAATTCCTAATGCCGGAAGAAGTACGATATATACTTCTGGGTGGCCTAAGAACCAAAATAAGTGTTCAAACAATACTGGAGAACCTCCTTGGTTGTGTAGTACTTCTCCTGCAATGTAGATATCTGAAAGGAAGAAAGAAGTTCCAAAACTTCGATCCATAATTAACATCAAGGCTGCACTTAAAAGTACCGGGAACGATACGATACCGATCACTGCTGTAATAAAGAATGCCCAAATAGTCAACGGAAGACGCGTCATCGACATTCCTTTGGTACGTAAGTTCAATACCGTGACCACATAGTTCAAAGACCCTAATAAAGAGGAAGCAATGAATATGGCCATGGACACTAACCATAACGTCATTCCTGCACCTGATCCAGGAATGGCTTGTGGCAACGCACTAAGCGGTGGGTAGATGGTCCAACCTGCAGATGCCGGACCGGCTTCCACGAATAAGGAAAGTACCATAATTACACTCGAAAGAAAGAACAACCAGTAGGATACCATGTTCAAAAATCCGGAAGCCATATCACGTGCTCCAATCTGAAGCGGGATCAACAAGTTACTAAAGGTACCACTTAGTCCTGCGGTTAATACAAAGAATACCATAATAGTACCATGAATAGTCACTAACGCTAAATATACGCTCGGATCCATCACGCCTCCTTCAGCCCATTTTCCTAAGAAAATTTCAAAAATGGTAAACGGTTCTTCTGGCCATGCCAATTGCATACGGAACAAAATCGACATTGCAATACCGATGATACCCATAAATAAACCTGTAATAAGGTATTGTTTCGAGATCATTTTATGATCCTGACTAAAGATATATTTGGTAATGAACGTCTCCTTGTGATGATGTCCGTGATCATCGTGGTGATCTACTGCTGGTGCATGTGCTTGTGCTGACATATCTCTTCTCGCTAATTTTTTATTATTGTTTCAATGCTTCGGCTAAGGTTGCTTGTTCGGCAATCCAAGCGTCATATTCCTCTTGTGTTTCTACAATGATCTTCATCTGCATGTTGTAGTGGTTATTTCCACAGATCTTATTACACAATAAAAGGTAATCAAATTCATAAGGCTCCAAAGTTTCTTCTCCTTTGGCCGCTAATTCTCTGCTATTTTCTCTTCTGATTTCATTAATGCGACGCACTTTATCGACCACCGCATCGTTCATACGCATTTCTTCAGTAGTCACTGTGGGTGTAAAGGCAAATTGCGTGATCATTCCGGGAACACAGTTCATTTGGGCACGGAAATGCGGCATATAGGCCGAATGTAATACATCCTGTGAGCGCATTTTGAAAAGCACTTTTCGACCTACTGGCAAGTGTAATTCGTTGACAACAACATCATCTTGCGCATAAGGATCGGAAGCGTCTACACCTAATTGATTCACTCCTTCGATCAAACGAACGTTCGCCTCTCCTAGCGTATTGTCTTCTCCACCGTAACGTGCGCGCCAATCAAATTGATATGCATAAAGTTCTACGATCATTGGGTCATCGTCAGTATTGACGTCCATGATATCAGTCCAAGTAAACAATCCATAGATAATTAATCCTGCCAATACAATCACGGGAATGATGGTCCAGATGAATTCCAATCGGTCGTTATCCGCATAAAAGGTAGCACGTTGTGTTTTCTTTCCGCGGTATTTAAAAGCAAAATAGTGTAGCAACCACTGGGTGACAATTCCTACGACGAAGATCAGCGCCATCGAAATCAACATCAACTGATCGATTTCTACTCCGTGTTCTGAAGCCGATTCCGGCAAAAGGACATCGCCCCATTTCCAGAAAGAAATGATAGACAGCAGGTAAATGAACAGAACAAAGCCCATCATCAACCAACCGTTCACGTTGTTGTCTTTATCAGAAGCTACTTCGGAAGCATTGTCTGCCGGCCCGGTCTTCGACATTTCAAATATCTTACTCATTTGCCAGACAGCAACTCCAAAAAGAATGATTACTAATACTACTAAAAATGCGGTCATCTTATTAGACTTCTAAAGTTTTAATTAATAATGAAAATGCTTGCTTTCCTTTACGAACGGATTGTGTTTTGCGAGCAGTGGAGCTTTCGTAAGCGCCGTGAACACCACAAAGACGAATAATCCAAAGAAGAAAAGTAGCGATCCTATTTCGGGAATTCCGATGAACCATGAGGTTCCTACCGTAGCAGGCATTACCATGTTAAACACATCGATATAGTGCCCGAGAAGGATAACGATTCCCGTCATTACTACAAACCAGTTTACACGCTTGTAATCACTATTCATAAGTAATAATACTGGGAAAATAAAGTTCATTGCCAACATTCCGAAGAATGGCAATTTATAATCTTCAATTCGTGTCACGAAATAGGTTACTTCTTCAGGGATATTGGAATACCAAATCAACATGAATTGTGAGAACCACAGGTAGGTCCAGAAAATACTGAAACCAAACATGAACTTCGCCAAATCGTGAATATGACTATCGTTTACGTACTCTAAATACCCTTGCGACTTCAATACGATAGTAACCATGGCGATTACGGTAATCGCACAGACCATCATTCCGGCAAACACGTACCACCCAAATAAAGTAGAGAACCAGTGCGGATCGAAACTCATGATCCAATCCCAAGACATCATCGATTCGGTTACGATAAAGAAAACCAAGAATCCGGCTGACATCTTAAAGTTCTTTTTGAAGTAGCGATTATCTTCTGCTGTATCGTCTGCGATAGAGTTTCTTCTAGAGAAATAACGGTATAAGTTCCATCCGATCAAGAAGATCGCGGCGCGAATTAAGAAGAAAGGCCCGTTCAAATAGCCACTCTTTCCTGCAATGATGCTATCGTATTTTGGGCTATCCGGATTAATAAGTTCTGAATCCATCCAATGGAAAATATGGTTTACATGGAATACGGAAAGTAATAATAAGATAAAGATAATGACAGATGCTACCGGCAGGTAGGCTGTTATCCCTTCCATTACTCTAAATAATACAGGAGACCAACCCGCTTGGGCCGCATATTGAATGGCGTAAAAGGCCAATGTACCTAAAGCGATCATGAAAAAGAAGAAGGAAGCAATATACAACGCAGACCATGGTCTATTTTGCAATTGGTGTAAGGTATGTAGCAAATGTTCCTCTTCATTGTCGTGGGCAGTTTCACCGCGTCCTTCTTCATGGTCACCTGAAGCGACCTCATGACTATCTTTTTCTGTGTCGTGGGTTGTTTCGTGTCCACCCCCATGGCCATCACCATGTGCAGCCATCATTTCTTTGACCTCTTCGGTACTGGAAGGCGCTGTGATGAAACCGATTCCCATACCAAGGGCTCCGATTACCATAAAAATAATCGCAAATAGTTTCAGTTTACTGGGTAGCGTATACATATCTTAAGCTATTCTCTTTATACGTTAGTTCGTTTCGTTTTGGGACGTATTGTCCTGCTCGGTATTTGTTTCACCTTCCGGAGCTACTGTTTCTGCCACAGTTTCTACATTTGCTGTGGAATCTGTCTGCGTTTCAGGAGTTAATTCAGGTTCTCCTTTCAAAGCTGCTTTTAGATTCATCACGTGTTGCGTAATCTGCCAACGTTCCAACTCATTGGTTTGGGAAGCATACGATCCCATTGTATTCAATCCATACATTTGTACGTGGTAGATACTTCCTTCTGTAATATTTCGACCCGGATCATCGTAACTCGGAATTCCTAAGAATTTCTCGCGTTGTGCCAAGATACCTTGTCCATCTCCTTTATCTCCATGACACACTGCACAATAAATAGTATATAATTGTGCTCCTGCGGCTAGATTCTCTTCTGTTACCGGAAGCGGATTGGTAAGTTCAGCACGTGCTAACTCTAATCCTTCGGTAGTATTTTCATAGTCGTAAGGCGTCCAACCTCTAGGAATACTTCCTGCCGGTGGCAACATAGCTTCCTGTTGGTTTTCAAAAATAGTATACTCACCATAGGTTTCATACCCTACCGGTTTGTACATATTTGGCATGTACTGGTAGTTAGGGTCTGATTCGTTAAAACAAGAAACCAACAATAATGCAGCTCCAAAAGCAACTGATATGGGAATGAGTTTCTTCATATTAGTGATCTTCATCGTTTTCTATTAAACTGATTTCTAAGGCACCGGTATCGTACAAAAATTTTGATAGCTTTTCTACATCTTCATGGCCTGCATCCACGGCCATTAAGAAATGGTCATCGGTGGTACGCACATCCGGATTTTCTGCTTTTTTGAAAGGCCATAGTTTACTACGCATATAAAATGTGATCACCATGAGGTGCGCTGCAAAAAAGACCGTAAGTTCAAACATAATCGGTACGAATGCCGGCATGTTTTCAATGTAGCTGAAACTTGGCTTTCCTCCGATATTTTGAGGCCAATCCTCGATCATGATAAAATTCATCATGGTAATGGCTACCGTCAATCCTACCAAACCGTACATAAATGAGGTGATGGCGATACGCGTAGGGGCCAATCCCATCACTTTATCGAGTCCGTGCACCGGAAAAGGCGTATATACTTCTTCAATATGATAACGAGCTTCACGAGTTTGCTTAACGGCCTGCATTAAGATATCGTCGTCATTATAGATAGCGTGAATCATTCTTGATGCCATACTATGCGTTATTTTTAAGTTTTGCAGCTTGTCCCGCCCAGTCGTCACGTTTTGCACGACCCGGGAATTCGCCGATAATTTCATCTAATAGGTCGTAATCTGCTTCCGTCATCTTACTTACTTGATCAAAAGTATAGATCCCTAATTGGTGTAATTTCTGTTCCATAACTGGTCCTACACCACTAATCTTCTTCAGATCATCAGGAGATTGTGTGGCCGCATCGTAATGCCCAATACGATCAAGCATGTTATCTACCTGTTCTTTTTGATAGTCATTTGTAATGAGCGCATCGGCATAGACTCCTTCTACATCATCGTCGACATCTACTTCATCCAAATGGGTGGTGTTGGCTGCAGGTTCACGAACGATTGGTGAGTAATGTTTTACATCATCACCGTGTTCAGCTCTTAATTTTTTGTATTTGCTTCCGGAAGACTTTAAAATCGATTTCACTTCCGCTTGCGCGATCACAGGGAACGTACGAGAATACAACAGGAACAATACAAAGAAGAATCCAATGGTTCCAATGAAAATCCCAATATCCACAAACGTAGGTGAGAACATCGTCCATGACGACGGTAAGTAGTCACGGTGTAGTGAGGTAACGATAATTACGAATCGCTCGAACCACATCCCAATATTTACCACAATCGAAATAAAGAAGGAGAACATGATACTGGTACGTAACTTCTTAAACCACATAAATTGAGGAGAGAATACGTTACAGGTCATCATCGACCAGTATGCCCACCAATACGGTCCTGTAGCACGGTTAAGAAATGCATATTGTTCATATTCTACTCCGGAATACCATGCAATGAACAGCTCTGTGATATAGGCCACCCCTACAATAGAACCAGTGATCATGATCACAATGTTCATCAATTCGATATGTTGAATAGTAATATAATTTTCAAGGTTGGAAACCTTCCGCATGATGATCAACAAGGTGTTTACCATTGCAAACCCAGAGAAGATCGCCCCGGCCACAAAGTATGGCGGGAAGATGGTGGTGTGCCATCCGGGAATTACAGAGGTAGCAAAGTCGAAGGATACAATGGTGTGTACCGAAAGTACCAGCGGTGTCGCTAAGCCGGCCAATACCAAGGAAACTTCTTCAAAACGCTGCCAATCTTTGGCGCGACCACTCCAACCAAAGGATAAAATACTGTAAACTCGTTTTGTAAAAGGAGTAATCGCTCGATCACGGATCATCGCGAAATCAGGCAATAAACCTGTCCACCAAAATACCAACGAAACAGAAAGATAGGTCGAGATCGCAAATACGTCCCAAAGGAGAGGCGAGTTAAAGTTCACCCACAGCGAACCAAATTGGTTCGGGATGGGAAGTACCCAATAAGCCAACCAAGGACGCCCCATGTGAATGATTGGGAACAATCCGGCTTGAATTACTGAGAAGATGGTCATCGCTTCCGCGGAACGGTTGATCGCCATTCTCCACTTTTGACGGAAGAGTAACAATACCGCCGAAATCAACGTACCAGCGTGACCAATACCTACCCACCAAACGAAGTTCGTAATATCCCAAGCCCAGTTTACGGTTCGGTTCAATCCCCAAACTCCGATTCCTGTGGAAATGGTGTAGATGATACATCCCAATCCCCACAAAAAGGCAACAAGGGCAATGGTAAAGACGATCCACCATGATTTATTGGCTTTTCCTTCCACAGGTGCCGCCACATCCACGGTTACATCGTGGTAGGTCTTATCGCCTGTAACTAAGGGTCTTCTAATAGGTGCTTCGTAATGCGACGCCATATCTATATAATCTATTTCTTAGTTAGTTTATGCTTCGTTTGTGTTTCGAACTTTGGCTTGATAAAATACGTTAGGCTCTGTTCCTACCGCCTCTAACAAATGATACATTCGATCATTTTGCTTCAATTCGTGCACTTCACTTTCGTTATCATTAATATCTCCAAATGCAATGGCGCCTGTTTCACAAGCCGCCGAACACGCTGTTTGGAACTTTGCATCTTCAACTGGTTTTCCAGCTCGTTTCGCATCCAAAATAGATTTTTGTGTCATTTGGATACACATAGAACATTTTTCCATCACTCCACGAGAACGTACTACCACATCCGGATTCAAGACCATACGTCCCAGATCGTTGTTCATGTGGAAATCAAATTCATCGTTTTCAGCATACAAGAACCAGTTAAAACGACGCACTTTATACGGACAGTTGTTTGCACAATATCGCGTCCCTACACAACGGTTATACGCCATGTGGTTTTGTCCTTGGCGACCGTGACTTGTTGCAGCCACCGGACAAACGGTTTCACACGGTGCGTGGTTACAATGCTGACACATCACAGGCTGGAAGGCAACTTGTGGATTGGCAGAAGGATTCTCCATCTCACCGTATTCCGACAACGAACTTCCTAATCCGGAAATATTTTCTTTTTTCTCATTATCTCCAGCGAAGGATTCTTCACTCGAGTAATATCTATCAATGCGTAACCAGTGCATATCGCGACTTCTGCGCATCTCTTCTTTTCCTACCACCGGCACGTTGTTTTCGGCATGACATGCAATCACACAGGCACCGCAACCGGTACAGGCGTTCAGGTCAATAGAAAGGTTGAAATGATGCCCAACAGAACGATCAAATTCGTCCCAAAGATCAGCGTCTGGAGAGGTCACAGGGATTTCCTGATGGTCTTTGGAAACTTCCGGAACAGGGTTCCAGTCGTGTTTGTTTTTTGTATTGAAGATTTCTAGGGTCGTCTCTTTAATGATATCACGCCCCATCATCGTATTGTGCAACTGCACACACGCAAATTCATGTACTCCGGAAGCTTTCTCAAGCGTTACTCCGGTTTGTACAGAACTAAAATTGTTGTAGAAACGGAAACCGTTCACTCCGGTCTGCATCTCTTTTTGTAGCCCTTCCATACGACCGTAGCCCAAAGCAAGTCCGATGGATCCTTTGGCCTGTCCTGGCTGAATCAAAACAGGAACGTTCTCAATCGTTACTCCGTTCATGGAGATGTTTACGTAATCCCCATTCAAACCTCCATCTGCTACATTGTAGTTTTCTAGGCCAAGTTCGTCTGCATCTACTTTTGAGATCGTTACATAATTGTCCCAAGAAGTTCTGGTAATAGGGTCTGGAAGTTCTTGCAACCATGGGTTGTTGGCTTGACGCCCGTCACCCAATCCGGTTTTGGTATATAAAGTAAGCTCCATTCCATTAGACTGGCTAGTAAAAGCCATCGCGCCATTGGATGTGGAAGATTCTAATTCAAATTCGTTTGCGGTTGTGGTGTCTGCATCTCCCGTTAGCGTCGCGTTACTCTCTACGACACCATCGTGCACCACTTGATTCCAAGAAGTTCCGCCTAATACGCTTCCCTCCATAAAATCTTTTAAATAATCGTAATAATTTACATTGTTACGGCCTGTCCAATTCAATAGACATTGTTGGAATTGACGCGTATCAAACAACGGTTTAATCGTAGGCTGCATTACACTGAAGGTTCCTTTCTTCAGCTGTACATCACCCCAAGATTCTAAATAATGCGGTACGGCAGCTACAAGTTTTGCTGCAGAAGCCGTGGCATCGGGGTTCATAGCGAATGCCAATGACATCTCAAGATTTTTATAGGCTTCGGCGAATTCAGCATTCGGGAACGAATACACAGGATCCACACCCACGGTGATCAATCCTTTCACAGTTCCGGAAATTACGCCATCCATCACTCTTTTTACTTCACGAGTGTTCCCCATAGCCGTCATGCGAGGTTTGGCTGTGTCCATCACCGATTTTCCATCGTTGTAATTCAATGCTATCGTTTGTGCTTCAACGGTAGGGATTCCAGTGACTACCACTCCGTTACTGCCTGCCTTTTGTAAATGTGCTTTTGCTTTAGCAACTGCAACTGTCACATTTTCCGGAAGCCCCGAGGTGCTTCCACCTGTAAGAGCCTTTAACACCTGTAGTTGTTGTGAAGGTGTTACCGGAACACGAACATCGGCATTGGCTCCAGAAAGTGACATATTCGCTTCGAACTGGAAATGTTTACTCATCTTTCCATTCTTCGGAATACGGCCTTTCGCATACCCGCCTTCATAACCGCCACCTTGCCAGTCACCGATAAAATCGGCACCCACAGAAACGATCACTTCAGCTTTGCTAAAATCATAGTCGGCTAAACCTCTTGTTCCGTATTTATTTTGAAATGCATCTAGTGCTTCCGAAGATGAAACCGCATCATAGATCACATGACGAACATTTGGATATTTCGCAGTAAACTCCTGTATAAGTTTTGAAGTAGAAGGAGACGCGAATGTTTGCGTTAACAACACCACATCTTTTCCACTCATTTCATTCATACGCTGTGCAACCGCCGCATCTAAGTCTTCCCAACTGGCATCAGCTCCGTTAACCATCGGATTTTGGAGTCGGTTTTTATCATACATAGACAATACCGAAGCATGCACACGAGCATTTACAGCGCCTCCATTCTTAGCGAGATCATTACGCTCAATTTTGATTGGTCGTCCTTCGCGGGTTTTCACCAACACATTGGCAAAATCAAACCCATCTGCCATGGTAGTGGCATAGTAGTTTGCCACACCCGGAACAATTTCGTCAGGTGCCACCACATAAGGAATCGATTTGATCACAGGACCTTCACAGGCTGCCAACGAGGCCGCTGCCGTTGAAAATCCAACATATTTTAAGAAATCACGACGCGTGGTTGAAGAAGCGGAAAGATTTTCCTTGTTACCAAGAAAATCGTCCGTAGGAATCGGTTGTGCAAATTCATTTTGCTGCAACGTCTCCATGATCGAACTGTTTTCGTTCAGTTCTTCAACACTTTTCCAGTATTTCTTGTTTGAAGCCATATTGCTATCTGAAAATTTATTCATTCAATGTTAGTAGTGACATTTTCCACATTCTAGACCACCCATCTGCGCAGCTGTCACTTGATCCACGCCATACTTCTTCGCGAGTTCTTCGTGGATCTTCTCATAATATTCGTTTCCTGCCATGTTCACGTTAGTTTCTCGGTGGCAATTGATACACCATCCCATCGTGAGTGGGGCATGTTGACGCATGATCTCCATCTCTTCTACCGGACCGTGACATTTCTGACACTCAATACCTGCGACAGTTACGTGCTGTGAGTGATTGAAGTAGGCGAAATCAGGCAAGTTATGGATGCGCACCCATTTCACCGGTTTTTCTTCTCCGGTATACGACTGAGTGGCTTCATCCCAACCTACAGCAGCGTAGAGTTTTTGGATTTCTCCGTCATAGAATTCTTTCGTGTAACCTAATTCAGGATCAAGTTCGCCATTGTATTCGGCGATATTCTTGTGACAGTTCATACATACATTTAAGGAAGGAATCCCAGAATGCTTGCTCTTACGAGCGGAGCTATGACAGTAATTACAATCAATTTGATTCGCTCCTGCGTGAATTTTATGTGAATAATGAATGGGTTGTACCGGGGCATACCCTTGATCAATACCTACTTGCATTAAATATCCATACCCGAAATAGCCTGCAGCCAATAATAAGAATATGGAAGTTACAAGCACCAAAAATTGATTTTGAGCGAAGGCTTTCCATAACGGGGTGCGTGGTTCTTTTTCAGGATATACTACACCGTTGGCTTCGGCGATACGCTTTAAGGTCTTGGTCACCAAGAACAACATCACCACCAACATTACAAATACCAAGGCCAAGACACCTAAAATTATGTTGTTGGAGACGCCTGATCCGCCACCACCACCATTATCTCCACCAGGACCATTTGCAATTGTAGGCTCCGGTTTCGGCGTATAGGTATACGCGATAATATTGTCAATATCCTCATTGCTTAATTGAGGAAAGGCCGTCATAACCGACTGGTTATATTCTTCAAAAATAGCAACGGCTTGTGCGTCTCCAGATTGAATCAACTCCTGACTGTTCTTGATCCAGCGATACAACCAATCACGATCGTATTTATCACCAACCCCAAACAATGCAGGACCGGTAGCGCGTTTGTATAATTTATGACAAGCAGCACAATTTGCTTTGAACAATGCCTCTCCTGCAGCTGCATCCCCT
>CEVO01006026.1_pt1 | contig 14035 bp, 14 predicted proteins | sample 531511 | NCBI WGS metagenome assembly CEVO01 (sample SAMEA2623907, study PRJEB7988) | marine metagenome | biome: marine biome (ENVO:00000447); feature: mesopelagic zone (ENVO:00000213); material: "saline water (ENVO:00002010), including plankton (ENVO:xxxxxxxx)" | depth 800 m | reverse complement strand
AGTGGATTGAAAAATCAAAAAAGATTACCTACTCAAGCAGAATATGATGAAATGAAAGGATGGATCAGAGAAGGTATGGAAGCTGGAGCTGTTGGCTTTTCTACTGGATTGATATATGAACCAGGACGTTATTCTTCCACTGAAGAAATAATTGAATTGACTAAAGTTATATCTTCTTATGATGGTGTTTATTCAAGTCATATGAGAAATGAAGGGAATAACTTGTTACTATCAATTGAAGAGACTATTAAAATTGGACAAGGAGCAGAGACTTCTATAGAAATATCACATCATAAAGTTTCTGGGAAAGATAATTGGGGTCTTTCTGAGAAATCAACTGAAATGATAAATGAAGCAAGAGATAAAGGGATTAATGTACACTCTGATCAATATCCATACATAGCTGGCCAAAGTGCTCTTTTTGCAATTCATCAAAATAATGCATTTAATGAAGGAGAAGGAGGTTTGGGCACAGTTTCTGGTGATAAAGTTATCATTGCTCATGCTCCGCTTATGCCTGAATATGAAGGTAAAAAATTATCAGATATTTGTGATGACTTTGATCTTCCTGAGCAAGAAACTGCAGAAAAAATATTGTCACAAGATCCCCATGCTTTAGCAATTATTGAGGGTATGTGTGAAGAAGATCTTGTAACAATACTATCTAACCCTCATACAATGATAGGATCTGATGGAGTGCCTGCATCAGGGTCAAATCCTCATCCCAGACTATATGGATGTTTTCCCAGAGTTTTGGGTAAATATGCAAGAGATGAAAAAATTATTTCTATGGAGACAGCTATATATAAAATGACAGGACTTCCTGCGAAAAAATTTAATTTAAATGATAGAGGTACAATTGAAATTGGGAAAGCTGCTGATTTAGTTGTTTTTAATCCTGATACTGTAATTGATTTAGCTACATATGAAAAACCAAGAGTATATCCCGAAGGAATAGTTCATGTAATTGTGAATGGAACTTTTGTTGTTAATAATTCAAAACATACTGGAAGTAGAGTAGGGAAAATAATTAAAAGATCATCATAGTATGAAACTAAAAATGCTTAAAGGTGAATATGTTGTTGTTAAATTACCTTTTGATTTTCAAATACCAGAACAAATATTAAAATTTGATTTTTACAATTTGGCAAGGACTTCTGACGAATTGTCTTTAGTAATAAGAAATGATGAAAATTTTGATTATAAAAAATTTGAATATGAAGATAATTGGAGTATTTTTAAATTTGAGAGTTTATTAGATTTTTCTTTAATAGGTGTTTTGGATGGCGTTATAAAACCTTTATCTGGAAAAAATATCAGCGTATTTGTCTTTTCAACATTTGATACTGATTATGTAATGTTTAAAACTGAAAATAAGTTTAAAGTTATTTCAATATTAGAAAATTTAGAATACAAATTTGTAATTTAATATGAATATTAATGAAATAGAAAAACAAATCATAAATTTTATGAGTGTTAATGATGTTCCTGGTATTTCAGTTTCACTTGTTCATAATAATGAGATAGCTTATCAGAATGGATTTGGTTATCGGGATGTTTTAAATAAAAAACCAGTTACTCCTAAAACGGTGTGGCCTATTGCATCTATTACAAAATCTTTTACTGCTGTTTCAGCCTTTCAACTAGTAGAGCAAGGTAAACTTGATTTGAATAAACCAATAAAAGAATATTTACCTTATTTTTCTGTATCTGATAAATCTGCTTCTGAATCAATTAATTCTGATCTCTGTCTTAAACATGCAAGCGGATTAGGTAGGACAGGGCACCAGGATAGATACAGAGAAGAAAATTATAATCCTTTAATTATTAGACCACAGCCAAACAGAGAGCATAATATTTATGCAACACGAAAATCATTAGTAGAGAATTTGCATACTGCGAAATTACAAAGCCGCCCAGGGCAATTTTTTTCTTATTGTAATGAGGGATATGCAACTGTTGGGCATTTAATTGAAGTTTTATCTGATATTCAACTGGAAGATTATTTTAATAAGAATATATTTATGAACCTTGACATGCATCAAACTTATACTAATTTTAATGATTGGAGAAATGAAGATGACAGGACTTATTTATATTCTAACCAAAATAACAGTCCTTTTTATACAGGTATTGATCATGAACATTTTTCGGTATTGGAATTAAGTCAAGATTATCAGACTTTTTTATCTGCAGGCGGGATTTCTACTACAGCTAATGATTTATCTTTGTATCAGATTCAAACTATGGATTTCAAAGATTCAAAATTGAATTTGAATTCTGAATCATTAAACAAAATACAAAATGTAAATATCCCATTTGGAAATTCGGGTTGGGGCTATGGTTACGGTTATTGGGTTTCTTATGCTGATGATATAAAAGTAATTAAGCATTCTGGGGGCTTACCAGGTGTCAGTACATTTTCTATTATGATTCCATCTGAAAAATCTGGAGTTGTAGTTTTAGTTAATAAAAATGAAGTTAAATCAGGAAATTTGGCTGAAATTATTTTAAATATTATGAGAGGAAAAGTTTTTAGGGAAAGCTTAAACGATCCATTGGAATTTAATATTGATAACAAACTTTCTTCTGAGGAAATATTGGCAGAATATTTAGGTAAATATGAATTCAGGCAAGGAATTTCAGAAGTAATTTTTGAAAATGGGAAATTATGTATTAATGCTCCAAGCAGACTGGAAGCTGTTCCTGAAAAATTAACTTTAGTTCCTGTTAGTGAAGATAGCTTTATGACTCTTTATGATGGACAGTCAGTATCGTTTGTAAGAAATAACGATGGAAAGATTACACATTTTTTAAATGGTGGTTATCCATATATTAAGATTTAGTCCGTTAATAATTTTTCAAAGAATAATTCTCTGTTTGGTTCCCATTGAGATAATTCAAAGTATCCACATTCTTTAAATCCAATATTTTGATGAAATTTTATTGCTACTGAATTTTCAACTTCAGTAGAACTTAATATTCTTTCTACGTTTATTTTCTTCATTTTTCTTTCTAAAAATTTAATCATTTTTTCTCCTATACCTTTTCGATGAAATGATTTGTGTATTCTTATCAAAGATATAAATGGAATATATCCCCAAAGATATTCATACCATAAATATCCTATAACCCTTGATTTTGTCGATGAAATAATTAAATTTTTATTTTTAACAGCTTGCTTTAAAGCATTATATTTTTTAATCTGCTCATTTTTATTGATTGTTATTTTTAAAGATTCATCAATGTTTTTTATTTCTTTTAAATCAGAATTTTTACCAATTCTGATTATTAAAGATTTGTCATTAGATATGATCACCCAATAACTTCCCTAAAATACCTCAGATAATTTAATCCTAATAATTTTTTCAATTCCTCTTCATTGAATCCTTTTTCTGCCAACTTTACTGTCAAATTAGACCAGTCACCAAAATTTTTAAAATCTTTTATTCTATATTCATCACTAATTCGATGTTCTTCTCTGAACCCAGACCAGTCAAATACATCTGGATTTCTTCTTTGTTCTCCTATTGTGCCAGGCATGGATTCAGGATATTCAATCATTGAACCTGTTTCTGGGCCATTGCCACATATATCACTTCCAATTCCCACATGATCAATTCCCATAACATTAACTAAATGCTCAACTTGTGTTGCAAAATCATCTAAAGTTCCTAAATGTTCATTTTCTTGCATAAATCCCGGAACAATAGTTACACCAAAAAATCCTCCTGAATCAGCTACAGCTTTAGCAAGATCATCATCCTTAGCTCTGTCATGTTTTGCTATAGTATTACTATTTGAATGAGTAATTATGATTGGACTAGTTGATATCTCTAGTGCATCCCATCCTACTTGCTGACTGCAATGACTTACATCAACAGCCATATTTAAAGAATTAAGTTTTTCAACCATAGATTTACCAAAGTAAGTTAACCCAGATTTTGTTAATTCTGTACAACCATCACCGACAAAATTACTTAAATTATAAGTTAATTGCACAACTCTTAAACCCAAATGATAAAAAGTATCAACCCGATCTAAGTTTATCCCAAAAGCTAAAGTGTCTTGGAAATCTAATATTAATCCACGTTTATGATCAGCATAAGTTTCTTCTATATCATCTGCTTTAAGAATTAGTCTAAGTTCTCCTTCTAAAGAATCTATAATGCCTCTTGCCTGTGCTATTCCTCTAACTGAGGTTTCAAAAGCTGCATCTACATCCTTAAGACCTGAGGGTGGCCCTGCGTAAGTGGCACTACATACATTTACACCAGCTTTATCCCATAATTCAAGGTATTCTTTTTTTGCATCATCAGTTTTATGAATTTCCATGGCAGCCATACTAGCAAGTACCCCTGCTGCTTGATTTCTTTTATACCCCTTTTGCTCTAATTCATTTAATTTAATTTTCATGTTGTTATTAAATAGAAATCCATTTGTTGCAGGCGGTTGCTGAGAATCTATAACAAGAGTTTTGTGATGTAATTCTAAAGCTTCTTCTTTGGATAAGATTTGCTTTTTATTCTTAGTCATTTGGTTATCCTTTAATATGTAGTATTATAAAAATATTTAGTTATAAATATATTGTTAATATAAATTTTGTCAAACAGCATATTTTAAAAAAGGGGTAGTAATATGAGTAATCAAAATAATAAAAACGAGTTTTTTGATAAAGCAGAAATGAATGTACAAATAAATGTTTCTGCAGCAATGAGAGACGGGACGATATTGTATTCAGACATTTATTCCCCTGCAGAAAAAGGCCGATATCCGGTTTTACTTAGTAGAATCCCATATGGAAAAAATAAACCGAGATATCATTCATTATATATGGATCCCTTGAGAGCTATTCAAAGAGGATATGTAGTTGTTATACAGGATGTCAGAGGGAAGCATACTTCAGATGGGGATTTTGATCCTTTTTTCAATGAAATGTCTGACGGCTACGATACACTTGAATGGATTACTAATCAAGAGTGGTGTGATGGAAATATAGGAATGTTTGGTATTTCTTATCACGGGGCAACACAATGGCTTGCAGCTGCATCTGAACATCCTTCTTTAAAAACTATAATTCCGGGCGTAACCTCAGATTCTTATTTTGATAGCTGGACTTATTTAGGTGGGGTTTTGCAATTTTATTGGGTTACTCATTGGGCTGTTGGTGGTTTGGTATTAGATGATATTAAACGTAAGACTCAAAATATAAATGAGAGACAGGAATTAGCTAAATGGAATTTAGATAATGTTGATTCAAAAAGTTTGACTTCTCCATTAAACAGCCTTCCACCTTTTAAAGCAATTGGAAATTTTTATAATGAATGGATTGAACATGATTCATATGATGATTACTGGAAAAAAACTAGCCCTAAAGAATATTTTGACAGGATAAATATTCCGGTTTTAAATATGGGAGGTTGGTATGATGGATTTTTACGTGGAACAATCAGATGTTTTACAGGAATGGATGAAAATTCAGATGATGAAATATCTAAATATCAACAATTACTTTTGGGTCCATGGACTCATGAGCCAATGCCTAAGCCCCTTGCTGGACAAAAACATTTTGGTAATAAGGCTTCAGGTGAGGCTATAGATATTCAGGGAATAATGTTGAATTGGTACGATAATTGGCTTAAAGGGGATGCATATAGTGATTCTTATAGAGTTAAATATTACACTATGCTTGAAAATGAATGGAAAACTTCGTACAACTGGCCTCCTGAAAATACAAGTAAATTAACTTTTTATTTACATAGTAACGGTAAAGCTAATCAAGGTGAGGGAGGAAAATTAAATCCCATTAAACCTGAGAGTGAAAATCCAGATCCATATATATATGATCCTAAAGATCCGGTTATTACCATTGGTGGGGCACATTTAGGTGGAGTTCCGGGGCATTTTGAAATAGGCGTTCACGCACAAACAGAAGTTGAGGAAAGAAAAGATGTTTTGATATACACATCAAAAGTATTAGAAAATCATTTAGAAGTATCAGGAAATGTTAAAGTGAATTTATTTGCTTCTTCTACAGCTGAAGATACTGATTGGACTGCCAGGCTGTGTTATGTGGATCGGTTAGGCAAATCATGGAATATTTGCGATGGAATATTAAGGGCAAGTTTTGCAAAAGGATTAGATAAGAAAAGATTTATTAAACCTAACGAGATTTATCAATATTGTATAGATTTAGGCCCTATAAGTATTAAATTAAATCCTGGCATGAAATTGCGTTTGCAAATTTCATCTAGTAATTTTCCGGCTTACGCTACAAATACAAATTTAAAAAATAACGATTATCCAACAACTGATTTTGTCAGTGCTAATCAAATTATTTATCATGATTCTGATCATCCGTCCAGTTTGGTTTTTGATGGAATTAAATAATTAATCTAATATTTCGATATTTAATTTTTCCCTGTTTATATATACAGGGCATTTTTCATATTTCTTAAAAATTAAATATCTGTTTTTTGCAATTATTTGATAAACGAAGTCAATGAGGAAGGTTGGAAAAAATTTTATCAGTTTAAAAAAAATGTAGATTCCTGTAAATTTATCTACAATTTTTTTAATGGCTTTCCCATTTGTATGATAATTTCCTTTTTCAATTACTATAATAGAATCTGAAATATCTGACAGATTAAGATCGTTAATGATTTTGCTACCTGATTCAGATTCCATTGAGCAAAAAACTATTGTTTTATTATGCGTTATTTTAGTGATAAATTTTACATATGAATTGCAAATCGGGCAAAGTCCATCAAATAATATTAATAATTTATTTTTATTTAATTTAATATGATCCAAAGTAGTTAATGTATATAATTAATATCCCCTGGCTTCTGCTACAGGAAATGAATCAGACCCTCCGTATATAGTCTTATTATCTTGATCAATTACAATCGCTGATGGTCTTGCAAAACTATACCATGCTTCCATATCATCAATCATCTGAATTTTATGCCCCATTTTTTTTAATTCAGAAATTACATTTTGATTAATTCTGTGATCTAAAATAGTTGTTGGCCCACTTGCATCTGATCTTGATGTAGATATTGCTTCTTGTGGTCCCATTCCAAATTCTAGTATGTTAAGACTAAGGTTGGTATTTGCATTATTAACTTTTCTCCCACCTGGCGAACCAACACTCATATAAGGTTTACCATTTTTCTTTGCTAAAATCGGTGCCATATTTACCAGAGGTCTTTTAAAAGGGGCAATAGAATTTTTACTTCCAGGTTTAGGATTGAACCAGATCATCCCATTATTCCATAAAATACCAAGGCCGTTGGATATAACCTTAGATCCAAAACTACTTACCGCTGTTTGAGTACATGAAACTAAATTACCATATTTGTCAGATGTTCCAAAATGTGTAGTGCAATCTGAGTCTTGGTTATAATCCCCATTTACTAAATCATCTTTGTTTGATTTTGTGTCATATTTCCATGCATCATGTATAGATGTATCAGAATAGTAATTCCAAGGATCTCCAGTATAAGAGTTTTCTAATTCAGCTTCGTTTAAGTTTAGTTTCTTGGATATTTCTTTTGAGTATTCCTTAGATAATAATCCTTTAAGTGGAACTTCAACAAAATCAGGATCTCCAAGGTAATGGTACCGGTCAGCAAAAGCATGTCGTGCACCTTCCACAAAAGTATGTAGATATTTCGTACTGTTGTGTCCCATAGCTTTTAAATCAAAATTTTCTAATATATTTAAAGTTTCTAATGTTGTCCAACTTCCGCATGGTGCAGTAGGTCCGTAAACTTCATAATCTCTGAAAGTTGTTTTGAGAGGAATTTTTATTTCAGCTTTAAATTCTGCAAGATCTGTCATGGTAATTAGGCCATCGTTTTTTTTCATATCTTCTTCAATGGCTGCTGCAATTTCGCCTTTATATAAAGCATCTGCGCCTTCTTTAGATATTTTTTCCAATAAATTCCCAAGATCCTTTTGTTTAAATTTGTATGCTTCATGATCAGCAGAACTAGGATCAGGAATATATTTAGGAGGGAAACCATTTGGTAAAAATATTTCTTTAGATCCATGGAATTTTTGTAATTGTTCCATATTTGTTCCAATCATTAGAGCAAGTAACCAATATACATCATATCCTTCTTTGGCATAATGAATTGCAGGTTCCATAACTTGTTCCAAAGGAAGTTCTCCAAAAGTTTCATGTGCTTTACATAAACCAGCGGTTGTTCCTGGCAGAGCAATTGATTGATATCCGTCAGTATTATGATTCCCTTCTACTGAATATGTAGAAATTCCACCTCCTGGCCCCGTTATTTTATACATGTCTGGTTTTGCAGCTTTGGGTGCACGGGGGCCATATTCAATTACAACATTTGTTCCTGCAGGATAATTCTTAATTTGCGAATTTAGGCTAATATGCATAAATCCAACTCCAGCTATAGAGCTATTATTAGGTTCTAGTACTGAGATAGCAAATCCTGTAGCTACGGCAGCATCAACTGCGTTACCTCCTTTTCGTAACATTTCTATTCCTGCTTCAGATGCATAGGGATGCATTGAAGCTACTACTCCATTTTTTGAAATAACTTCATCTTTATTAGGTCTCCAGGTACTCCTTAAGTTCATTTGCTTTCCTTTGCTTTTTAAGAATAAATATTAATAATTGACATATTAGAACATATGTTCTAATATCGTATAAATATTATTATATAAAGGAATATTAACATGTCAGATATTAAAGTTACAATCATAGGAGTTGGAGGGGCTGGATGTAATACTATAAATAGGTTGTCGAGTAAAAAATTCAAATATTATAATTTGTTAGCTGTAAATACAGATACTCAGATGTTGGAAACAATTAATCATTCAGATGTATTTGCATTAGGGCCTTTGACAACCAAAGGTTTTGGTAGCGGAGGAAATCCTAGAATAGGTAGATTGGCAGCAAAGGAGAGTAGTGAACAATTTTCCAAATTGCTAGAAGGGCAAGATCTGGTTATATTAACAACCGGATTAGGAGGAGGTACGGGTACAGGCGCAACACCAGTATTAGCTTCTTTAGCAAAGAAAATGGGTGCATTAGTTATTGTTATAGCTACACTTCCATTTAATTTTGAAGGACAGACCAGGGCTCAATATTCAGAAAAAGCTGTAAAATCTTTAATTAGATCTGCTGATAGTTTGATAGAAATTAATAATGATGGCTTACTTGGAACAATAGATAAAAAATCTACGATAGATGCTTCTTTTAAATATGCTGATAACGCTCTGATGGATATTGTAGAAGAAATAACAACTGTGATAGGTAACTCGGGTTTGATTAATATAGATTTTGCAGATATAAAAAATTTACTTACAAAATCTGGTAAAACTTATGTTTCTAAATCTAGAATAAATAAAAGTGATCAGATTGATACTATTCATGAGAATTTAAAACAAAACTTACTTATCAATTATGGTTTCAGATCTTCCCGCAGATTATTGCTATCCATAAAATCGAGTCCTAATTTTTCATTAAATGAATTAAATTTAATAGCTACAAAAGTGTCTTCATTTTTATATAATCCTGAAAACATTCTTATTGGCGTCAATAATACTTTTTTTAAAAAAAATATTATAGAAGCAACATTAATTGCCTCTGATTTGAAATTCTCTTTTACTAATAACATGTTGCCTGTTAAACCTAAATCTTTTTCTTATATTTCAAGTAAATATTCAAATGTACAATCAGTAAATGATATTAGCAATTCTAATGATAATGCTATTAAAACGAGAATTTTAAATTTAAGAAAGTTAATTAAAATCCCTATTGGCTTTAATTAACTTTCTTTTGTATTTATAGTTATATCTTTATTCTGTTAAAATTCGTTAAATAAATTTTTTAAAGGATTTAATGAGTTATTTCAAAAATTTAAATTCACGTGAATTTAAAAATTTAGCCCCAGGTGCCAATACACAAACATTTTGGGGCGAAAAAATGTTAATTTCAGTAGTTACAATTGATCCTAATTCTATAGTTCCAAACCATACCCATCCTCATGAGCAAGCAGGAATTTTGCTGGATGGTGAATTGGAAATGATTATAGGTGATGAATCAAAACTTCTTAAACCGGGAGATATGTATATTGTTCCTGGAAATATTGAACATTATGCTACAGCTACTGATAAGGGGGCCAAAGTTATAGATATATTTTCTCCGGTAAGAGATGAATTTAAATATTAAATGAAAATTATTAAAAATTCATATCTCACAGTTGGTGAAAAGGATAAACCCGCATTAGTTTTAATCCATGGTTTAGCCAGTAATAAATTTACATGGAATGCTATTATAGAAATTCTTAAAGATGATTATTTTATTATAGCAGTTGATTTACCTGGTCATGGTTCAAATTCTATTTTTGAAACAGATTTTTCATATTCCAGTATGGTAGATTATTTGTCCAAACTTCAGAGTCATTTAGGAATATCTTTTCAATACATAGCTGGCCATTCCTATGGTGCTTCAATATCAACAATGACAGCCTTAGATAATAGATTTAAAATAAAAAAACTCGCTCTTTTAGATGGCGGAGTCGTACCTTTGAAATCATCCCCTGATATGAATGATGATAATTATATGTTTAAATTATCACCACCTGATTTTACTAACAGAAAATTTGAAAGTATATCTGAATTTATTGATAATAATTTATCTATTAAATCAAATCCTTATTCTGATCAAATTAAACATGCTATCTTAAGCAATTTCGATCATGCTAAAAAACCATTTCTGGTCCCATTTCTAGAAAGATCAAATCACCTGAAAATAGTAGATTATTTGTGGAATTATAATCCGGAACTTAATTTATCTAAAATTAAAATTCCTACTCTTGGATTAATGGCTTGTAAATTTGATACAATAGATGAAAGATCTTCTCATAGATGTCATTATGCTTCTCTTGTATCAGATAATAATAATTTGATTAATATTACCTGGATACTTAACACTCCTCATGATTTGCAGTTATATGCTCCTAAACTTGTATCACGTAAATTAATTGCACATTTTAAATCTTAACTGTTATTTAATAGCAATGACTCTTACAGGAGATCCTGATCCATCTTCTATTTTTAATGGTAGTGCAATAATTATTGAACCTTTTGATGGTATTAAATCTAGATTACATAAACTAGTTAATCCCATTTTGCCAGCACCATGCATAATATTATGATTTGGAAATTGTGGATCAAATGATGGAGCAATCCCAGCATCTGTACCCACTGTTTCTACTCCAACTCCTAATACATCTTTCTCATTTGCTAATAATTCTGATGCTTCTTTTGATATTCCTGGAGTGTTTGGCATTTGATCGTTTGTATTAAAATTTGCATATGCTTCTGGATCATTGAATCTTGAGCTCCATCCGGTTTTTATTAATACCCAAGATTTTTTTGGGATATCCCCATTTTGTTTTTCCCATTCTTCAATATGAGAAGGTGTTAATAAAGCATTTGGATTTTCTTCTACTTCTTTTTCCATATCTATTAAACATCCATTCCCTATAAACATTTCTACAGGAATTTTATCAACAGAAAATTTATCTTGCCCGGTTACCCAATGATTAGGTGAATCAAGATGTGTACCAGTATGCTCACCTGTTTCAAAGTTATTCCAATACCATCCTGGCCCTTTTTCGTCATATTTAGATATTTCTTTTTTCTTAAATGGAATTGTTTGTCCAAATTCTTCTGGAAGCGTTAAAATTGGAGTCTGTTCATTTAATGGTTGCGTTAGATCTACAATTTCTAATTTGCTTGATCTTATATTGTTAATGAATTCTTCTAGTATCATTTAATTTTCCTTTAATGAATTAATATGTCTTTTAAATTCTATTTTATTTTCTATAAGTCCTAGATCCATTGTAAATTTTTCAGGACCTTTTGCTTCTACTTTAGATACAATCACTGATGCATTATCAATATTGATATTTTTTTCAAACAATGATTTGAAATCATCAATATCTTTGGTTTCAAATGCATTTTTTATTCCCGAGCTTAATGCTATATCTTTTAAATTTGTGCCTGTTGATGTCGCAGTTGGGAATCCGCCAACAGATAATAAGCTTTCATTGTCAAATATTACATGAGTTAGATTTTTCGGGTTATATCTTGCAATTGTTGAAAAAGTTCCAAGGTTCATTAATACTGACCCATCTCCATCAAGTACAATTACACTGGTTTTTGGTTTTGATAATGCTAATCCTAGGCCTACCGATGATGCGAGTCCCATACTATGCTCTAAGTAGAAGAAATTTTTTTTATGTCCAAGTGAGTATAATTCCGCTGCTACTGCACCCATATTTGTAATAATTAATTTTGAGTCTAATTGTTTGTATATTCTTTGTAATGCGTCAATTCTTTTCATTATTCAACCATCAGATCTCTGGTTATTAATAGCGCAACAGGTCTTTCAGAGCTCTCTGATAATATTGCTGCTTTATTGATCTTTTTTTCAACTGATTCAGGAGAGTCAATAATATCATAAGGAATATCTAGTGCCTTTAGTGTGCTTTCAGTTCTTAACCCACCTTCTGTTTGCCATGGATCTGTCTCACCCATTTCCCCTCTATAACTAATAATCATTAATAAAGGTATCCGATATAATTGAGCAAGAGAGACAATTCCATTAACAGATGCTAGAAATCCATGGTTTTGCATTAACATAGCAGATTTTAATCCGGCAAAATGCGCCCCTGCTGAAATACCAACTCCTTCCTCTTCTTTTGCAAGTCTTACAAGCTGCATATCAGGATCTTCTTCTGAAAATCTTATAAGATGTACAAGCCATGTTTCAGGTAATGCAGAGACAATCTTGACCCCACAATTTTTTAATGACTTATAAATCAATTCAGAATTTTTTACGGACACTGCCATTCTTATGCTCTAGTTTTGTATTTAAAATGGATTGTCATTATACAATATTTAATTATTTTCATTGTTCATTGCTTGTTTTATATTTTATTTATGTATTTAAATTTATAAACGCTATTACAACTGCATTAAATTCTTCAGGCTGTTCTCTAAATACATAATGACCTGCATTGTTAAATATATGCATACTGGAATTTTTAACATTTGGTAATATCAGGTTTAGGCAATTAATTCCTATTGGATCCCAAAATGCAGAAGGATCATCAATTCCCCATGTTACCAATGTTGGGGTATTTAATTTTCCTTCTTTTATCCATTGATGGGTTTCTTTTTGCCTTTCAATTAAATCTTTAGTAAAAATTTTTTCTTCTAACTCGCTATGTTTTGTAGCAGCCATGATGTTCTTCTCTGATTTTGAATATTCTATATTTCCTTCAATCCATTCATCAGTTATATGTTTGTCACCCCAAGAATTTTCTTTGATCATATATTTAATTTTTTCATGCGTGTTATTAAAAGACGGAACTCTGTCAGCCAAATCGTGATAGAAGCTTATATCTTGCATTAATGTTGCGCTGTCAATTATTACTATTGATTTTGTAATTTCAGGATATTCAATTGCTAGTCTAGTTACTATGTAACCTCCTCTTGAATGCCCAATTAAATGAGGTTTTTTTATATTTAATTTTTTTATAAATTCATAGGCATGTTTAACCTGGGTACCCATAATATAATCAGTATTTTTCTTTGGATTGTCAGTGTGTCCTTGCCCAATTTTATCAAATGCATAAACATGATATTTGTCTGCCAGGTGATCAAAATTTAAAAACCAGTCTTCAGCACTAGCTCCTCCTCCAAAATGTCCCCCGTGAATTAAAATTACAGGGTCTCCGCTTCCTTTTTCAAAGTACCTGGTATTAATTCCGTTGATTTCAATGTATTTAGATTGTGATCTGTCCATAAATTTTATTCTTTTTTATATAATGTTATTTAATAATTTTATTTAGTAAAGGAAAGCTTATGAGCCAATATATTAATCAATTTGATCAGAAATCACAAGAAGATGTTTCTGATATCAGAAAAATTGTTGTTTATCTTAAATCTATAAGATCTTTATTAATATATGCTGTGATTTTAT
>CEVO01006136.1_pt1 | contig 14435 bp, 10 predicted proteins | sample 531511 | NCBI WGS metagenome assembly CEVO01 (sample SAMEA2623907, study PRJEB7988) | marine metagenome | biome: marine biome (ENVO:00000447); feature: mesopelagic zone (ENVO:00000213); material: "saline water (ENVO:00002010), including plankton (ENVO:xxxxxxxx)" | depth 800 m | reverse complement strand
GAAGAGGCTGAAGCGCAGGAAAATATTCAATTACGTAGCAAGCATCGTTGCAAGATCTGTAACACGGCTATGGATGCTTATTTGGTGGACGAGAAACGAAAGCTCCATGTGTGTGGCAATAATCCTGATTGCTCGGGCTTTGAAGTAGAACACGGAGAGTTCAAGATTCGTGGTTATGACGGCCCGGTAATAGCATGCGATAAATGTGGCTTCGATATGCAACTAAAAACAGGCCGATTCGGGAAGTACTTTGACTGTACTAATGAAGATTGTAAAAACACGCGTAAGCTTTTGCGAAATGGGGAACCAGCGCCCCCGAAAATGGACCCTGTAGAGATGCCGGAATTGAGGTGCGATACTGTTGAAGATCATTTTGTCCTCCGTGATGGGGCGTCGGGACTGTTTCTTGCGGCAAGTAAATTTCCTCGTAACCGCGAAACTCGGGCTCCCTTTGTTGAAGAGCTGATGTCTCATAAAGAAGAAATAGATTCTAAATACAATTACCTATTTCATGCGCCTATAGAAGACAACAAAGGAAACAAAACCCTAGTTCGTTTTAGCCGGAAGACTAAAGAGCAATATGTCCAAAGTGAGATAAACAAAAAAGCAACTGGATGGAAGGCTTTTTATCGTGGCGGGAAATGGGATGTAATCGAACCGAGTCCTAAAGGCAAGAAAAAGTAGTTAAAGAGTGCTTAAGGCGCCGTTGGTGGTTGCTAAATACTTCGCCGTATTACTCCTACACTGACACCTTCAATGGCAAAATCGTTACTGCGTAGATCAACCTCGATTGGGTCGTAATCCGCATTTTCAGGCAATAAGTTAACTCGGTACTTGCTGCGGCTGGCTCCCAGCTTTTTCACGGTAACGTCACCGTCAATCCGGGCTACAACTATATCTCCACTATTGGCATGGTCGATTTTGTGAACAGCGAGTAAATCGTCTTCATAGATGCCTATATCAATCATACTAGTTCCCTTGACGGTAAGAAGATAGTCCGCGCTAGGTGAAAATAGAGCTGGAGGGATATCACAATATTCTGCAATTGACTCCTCAGCCAGTATTGGACTACCAGCTGCTACTTGACCAATGATTGGGAGGCCTAGTTGTTCGGTAATGGGCAGTCTTATTCCCCTCGAAGTACCAGGTAATACCTCAATAGCACCTTTTCTCGCCAGTGCGCGTAAATGTTCTTCAGCCGCATTTGGAGATTTGAATCCCATTTGAAGCGCTATTTCAGAACGGGTAGGTGGAAATCCCGTATCCTGTTGGTATTCTTTAATATAGCCGAGAATCTCTTTCTGCCTTTCAGTTAGCTCGCGCATAACAACACCTTGAGTCAAAGATAACTGTAATTATATACAGTTATCTAGTCTTCTCAAGATATCTTTAGGTGTATTTTGTGCGATTTAGAGGTGGACAAACCGCTATACGGTAATCGCACACCCTACAGATTAGCGAGGAATGATCTGACTTAAAGAATATGAAAATCGTCACCCAGGTCCATAAGATCAGGTTCGATCTCAGAAAGGGCTCCAGACCAATTTTCTGGGACCATAGTTTGGTCCGAATACACTTTATCTTCAGTATTTAGTTCAAAGGGGCTGCGCCAGTCTTCGGGAGGTTCAGCCTGGAGGAGATAAAGCTGTTGCCAATTATTGATATCATATTCCCCTACTTCACCATCGATCATTTGGTATTCAATGGTTCCGCCTTCCTCGTCAATCGCTACGACCTCAAATAAGCAGCCACTGGTAATATCTTGATACCAGACTCCTACTTCTGGTAGGAGATTATTCATTATTATATCTCCGGAATTGAGCTAAAAAGGTCGGCTGTTGAACGCCACTGTATAAATTATATTGTTAGTAGGCCGAAGCTTTACTATAGATAGTTTTAACATAAAAGAGAAAGTAATTTTAAACAAAGATCGGTGTGGATTTATTCATTTAATTAATAAGGTTTCCTAACTATCTGATGCACAAATAAACCTACTTTTGTTAATTAGAAAATCCCTTTACCCAGTTCTTTTTAATTTGTGATAATTCCAGTAATTCACAAGAAACGTAAATGATGAAAAGGGATCAAAATACTCTCGGCAGGCTAATGCTTGACCTCGAAGGAGCTATTCTCTCCGAGACAGAGCGTGAGCTTTTACAAAAATCATCCGTCGGCGGAGTGATTCTATTTAGCAGGAACTACATTTCTCCGTCTCAATTAAAAGATCTCATTGCCGCAATAAGAGAAAGCAACCCTGATATTTTAATTGCAGTTGACCAGGAAGGAGGCCGGGTGCAGAGATTCCGCAAGGGCTTTCTTGCGCTTCCAGCACTTAATTCTATAGGGAAACTTTATATTCGTGATGCCTACAAGGGTAGGATAATGGCAGAACAGAGCGGTTGGGCAATGGCCGCTGAGTTGATGCATTATGGGGTAGATCTAAGTTTTGCACCGGTGTTGGACTTGTATAACAGGAAAAGCCGGGTAATTGGGGATCGGGCTTTTAGCGGCTCAGTTGAGGGAACAGTCGATCTGGCTCGAAGTTATATTAACGGCATGAATAAAGCAGGCATGGTCGCTACTGGAAAGCACTATCCAGGTCACGGATCAGTAGAGGCAGATTCTCACGTAGAACTTCCTCAAGATGAACGCTCTTTAGATGAAATAATATCGGGTGATTACCAGGTATTTGCAAAGTGCGTTAGCCATTTGGCAGCTATTATGTCTGCCCATGTGGTTTACCCAGCAGTAGATACAGAGATAGCGGGGTTTTCGCGAGTCTGGATTAAAGACAGACTTCGCTCTGATTTAGCTTTCGAAGGAGTAGTGTTTAGTGATGATTTATCGATGGGTGGCGTTAGTGCAATGGGATCTGCTGAACAAAGGGCTGAGCGAGCATTGGAAGCCGGCTGCGATATGGTGCTGGTATGTAATGATCGGCAGTCGGCATTGTTGGTTTCTGACTGGCTTGAATTTAACAATATTCCGGGCAGTAGTAAGCTGAATAAATTGCGGGCCAATCCTGCGCAGGAGATTGCTGATCTATATAGTGAAGAAAAATGGTTGACCGCCTGTGAAATGGTGTGTTCACTGACGAAAACATAGGTAAGGAGTAACAATGGATAGGTTTTTATCACTAGATAGCCTCGGAGAGCTAGGCTGGGGAATTGAATTATTTGCTGTTGTCACTGTCACGTTAGTGGCTAGGCTTATTGCCATGCGCATACTTAAAGTAATGGGCCGGCATCTGGAAAAAACAGAAAACGTGTGGGATGACGCAGTATTTGAAGCGGCTAAGGCGCCATTAAGTTGGTTCATTCTCATTGTAGGTCTTTTGTGGGCTATCGAAATTAGCGACGGCTACTTGGAAATAGAGTTGTTTTCACCCTCAAATTTGGAAATTATGCGGCAACTCACTTTCATCGTACTTATCATGATATTCCTGGTGAGGTTTGTTTCTCTCAGCGAAACTAAACTGATCGAGCGATTGAAGGCGGATCCTGATTCTGAACAGACTCGTCTTGATTCAACAACACTAAACGCACTGGCTAAATTATTAAGGTTGTCGATCATTATTTCGGCAGCTCTTATAGCCTTACCTACTGTAGGTATAGAAATTACCGCTTTACTTGCGTTTGGAGGGGTCGGGGGGCTTGCAGTGGGCTTTGCAGCCCAAGACTTGTTATCTAATTTTTTCGGTGGTTTGATGATTTATCTCGACAGACCATTCGCGGTCGGTGACTGGATAAGATCACCTGATCGGGATATAGAAGGGACAGTGGAGAGCATAGGGTGGCGGCTGACAATAGTGCGGACCTTTGACAAACGACCTCTCTATGTACCGAATTCAGTGTTCAACACTTTGGCTCTAGAAAATCCCTCCCGAATGAGCAATCGCCGCATCTACGAAACTATCGGAATTCGTTATCAAGACGCTAACAAGATGGGTGTAATTATAGAGGATGTAAAAACGATGTTGCTAACCCATAAGGAAATCGATACAAAACAGACATTAATATGTAATTTAAATAGTTACGCTCCATCCTCTCTAGATTTCTTTATTTATACCTTCACGAAGACCACCGACTGGATACGGTTTCACGAGATTAAGCAGGATGTGATGTTGAAAGTTATCAAAATTGTGCACTCTCACGGAGCTGATTTTGCATTCCCAACGACCACGATCGATGGTATAGATGAGATTATAGATAGGAAAGCAACAGAAGTGAGAAACTAGAGAGCTGAATGTCAACGCTATCTAATTCACAATTGAGGGAAATAAGCGCCAGTGCCCGCTGCATTTACTCGGAGAGCCAAGTAGAAGCGGCCCTTGATGAGATGGCTGCAGCAATTACCCGAAATCTTGAAGATAGTAATCCGATTTTGTTATCTGTCATGAATGGGGCGCTTATAGTAACTGCAAAACTAGCTACACGGCTTCATTTTCCTTTACAGCTTGACTATCTTCATGTGACACGTTATCGCGGGAATACTTGTGGAGGAGATTTGGACTGGAAATGCTATCCATCACTTTCGTTGCAAGATCGGGCAGTCCTGGTAGTGGATGACATACTAGATGAAGGAGCAACTTTAGAATGTGTTGTCAGTTATTGTAAACAGGGAGGGGCCTCTGAGGTGCTTACGGCGGTGCTTGTTGAGAAGTTGCATGAACACAAGCTCTCATCTATTGAGGCAGATTTTGTCGGCTTGCAGGTGGATGACTACTATATCTATGGCTATGGCATGGATTACAAAGGATATTTTCGCAACCTACCGGGCATCTATGCCATAGCAAAGGCCTAAGGAAGGGTCAGATATTCAGGTACTTACTAACACAAGGTGTTAAAGCGAGCTGGTTTCTACTTCCACTAGTCTAGGTATATTAGTAAATAGGAGAGCAGTTTTAACCCCTTTGTTTTGCTCGGTTCTAAACAAATTACGATATCTCTGAAGTTGAGATTGGTAAAGGGCAACCTGTTTCACTATAAATTGATTTTCAGTTGTATGGTCAGGTTTTTTAGTTGATTTATAATCAATTATCCAGCGAATACCTTCTAAATCGATAAAACTTCGATCGATAACGTGATTCTGTATAACGTCAGTGTCCTTCGATTGGAGTTCATACTCAGCCACACTTTCTGTTTGAGAATGGTCAAATATCCACCCTAACTCCCTACTTGACAGGGTTTTCTGGAGGGAGTCTTCTATGTATTCAACAGCATTCTGTATTGTTCTTGGGTCGAATCCATGTCTCAGTAGATTTTGTTGCCAACGTTGCTTTTGAATGTCCAAGTTATGCTTAGAGAGGAGGTCGTTCTTAAGTAAAAATGTTTGTAATGCCTCATGAATACAATCACCTATTTGGGAATTCAATAGAACTCTCTGAGACAAGGGCTCACCAACTTCTTGTTGCGAATTGGATTGATTATTAACACTGAAATCTTTGACAATTTTCTTTTTAGCAGGTCGGGGTAACTTTGAAATCGGAATTCGTCTTAAAACGATTGGTCTTTGGAGAGGATTTATACTCATACGTTCCATTACTTTTTCGTTGGGTTTACCGTCCGCGAGAATGAATTCGACTAATTTAGTATCGCGAATTGCGCTCCATACGCTAGAGAGTAACGAATGAGTATCTGGATTTACTAGACCTTTATCCTCTTGTTTGAGAACTGCAGACAGATATACAGATTTTATGGCGCGAGTAACTCCGATATACATTAATCTAGTGTGCTCGAGTTTGGATTTGGTTAATTTTTCATGGCGTAGCAATTCATATAAGACATCTCTGGATTTACCAGGTCCAGCGACGGCGGCCAAGAACAGTTTTGGGACATTGGCGTGATTGAGGCGTTCGTACCTCAGCAACAATTCGCGTTCCGCGGTCTTTGGTTTCCGGGCTAGCCCAGGCAGAAATACATGATCGAATTCCAGACCTTTAGACTTGTGAATAGTCATGATTTGCACAGGCTTATCACTGGACGATAGTGGATTATTGCTGGCAAAAGTATCCTTGACTTGCTCTTCAAGATCGTTTGCGTTAACGAGTTGAGTAGAACGTTCGATCTGATTTATTAAGTCGAAAAATACGTCTACGCTGTCTTGTTCGTACTGGGATTGGATAAGGTGAATCCCGCCAAGACAATGAAATGTCTGCCGCAACAGGTCTCCTAAAGGGAGCCGATCACGCAACCTAACTGCTTCTGAAAGGATTGGAGCGATCCTGATAATTCGTTCATAGGAATCCCTGCTTATGGTCGTCTGGATGCCCGTATTACAGAGTGATTGTAGTATTGAAGTCTCAAAATCAGTATTAGCTATAATTAGCAAGTCTTGTAAAGGAATACCACTCCATGGCGCACGCAACACCGAAAGCCAAGCTAGTCTATCAGCTTGATTTAAAATAGCTTTGAGCAAGGCTGTTAGGTCAGAAACCAAGGGAAGTTTATCGAGTTTATCAATATCAGTAGCAACCCAAGGGACGCTAGCCTCTCTTAGAGCTGGAAGAATGTGTAACAGGTGGGATCTGCCGCGGACTAATATAGCGATTGTTTCTGGGCTCTCCGCTCGGCGGAGCTTCAGTATCTGGTTTGCGATATATCTGGCTTCAGCTTGAAGCGCATCAGTCCGATTATTGTCTTCAAACGTGTAGCAGCGGGTATTGACAGCCGGTTTGATATCTTCTGGGTTTTGTGCGCTAGAATATGTATATTTTACGGCTCCAAGGGAGATATTATTCCTTTGAGGAAACGAACTGGAAAATACTGAATTCACCCATTCGACTATGCCGGCATTGGATCTAAAATTTGTTTGTAAATCGATTGGGATTAACGGAATATTGCCGAGACCATTTTCACGTAAAGCTAGAAATAGCCCTACATTAGCATCACGAAAACCGTAACAAGATTGCATGGCATCGCCGACCACGAAAACTGTACGGCCATCGGTTTGCTCCCATCCTGCTGTTAGTTTTTCTAACAAGATTTGTTGCATCGAAGATGTATCTTGAAACTCATCAACTAGAATATGGTTGATTCTATAGTCGAGACTGAGTGCAAGATCAGTTGGGCTGACATCATCGCCTAAAACTGAGAGCGCAGCATGAGTAATTTCAGGGTAATCGACGGTATTTTTCGCTGCGAACGTAACACGCAATTGTGCCAAAAGCGTTGGCAGTACTTCGGTTAGCAATTTTAGGAAATCATGATTTATATCTTCCTGAGCAGGTAATAGCCGTAGATAATTTAGTGTACTTAATAGTAATTGATTATCTCCTTGTGCTAATTCTGCTAATAGCTTATGCATTGTTTTCTTTTTAGCTTTAAATAACTCCTCGTCTTGTTTATTGCCGGATGAAGTAGGGAATCCTAAACGCTTGTCGACCTGTTTGCGCCAGGTTGGCTCGTTTTTTTTTGTTGTAATCAGCAGATTGGCAAGTCCTTGCCAGTTAGCTAGGTCTTCTGCATTTGTCCTTGGCAAGTTGTTGAGTTTGAGCAAGGACCTAATGGGATTGGTGCCATTCTTCGGCAAGTTACTGGCTGCAAAGCTTGCTAACTCTACAAGAATAGTTTTGTGAGGTTGGACTAGTGTTTTAGCGCGAGCGGTAGACTCCTCGATTAGCTCAGTAATATTATCCTGCAACTGATTGAATACTAAATCTGGAGATTCGGCGCTATAAATTATTGGTCCGATCCATTGATCCCGCTTTTTTAATAATTCAATTAATAGCTTGCTAACCTTCGCTGTGTTGTTGTCTAACTGCAAAAGCAAACGACCTATCGCAGGAGAAATCGATAAATCCTTATCGAGTAAACCAAGGAAATCATCAATTGCCTGTTGGTAGCATTCATCAGGACGATCACTTACCTGTACTTCTCCACCACAATTAGAAAGTACCGGTAAATTCCTGGCGAGAAATAGACAGAAACTGTCAATTGTCTGGATCCTTAGTCTGCTCGGTGACTCTAGAAGGTGCCACTCTTGCTGCGCATCTCGTTGAAGTACTGCTTTTGCCGCCGAAAATCGATCCTCTTCATGCTGTGACTTAAAGTTTGTTTTAGATTGATTATTTGCGGCTGACTCTAGTGTATTCAATATTCTATTCGACATCTCGTTAGCTGCTTTGCGGGTAAACGTAATGGCCAGTACTTCTTCTGGTTTTTCACAAATGGCGAGAAGACGCAAAAATCGAAGATTTAGCAATTCGGTTTTGCCAGAACCTGCGGGGGCCTGGACAGCATAAGAGAATCGTATATCCTGGGCTTTTTTGCGAGTTGCTGCGTCTATAGGATTTTTGTTCATAAAGGCAGCTCGTCCTCAGAAGGAAGAATAGTCTCTTGCTCATTTACACGGCATAAAGAAGATAGGTCACAATATAGGCACGTCTGATCACTGCGAGTAGGTGCTACGGCCAACAAGCCCTTCTCGAATTCTGCAGCCATAGCGAGCACAATACGGTTCCAGCGTTCCTGTAAATTAGTCCAGCTGCCATCAAACAGCCGAACCTGTGCAAGCGGCTTGATATTCTGATGAATATCATCCTTATCAGTGGTTCCTGTTAGTGTGACTTTTTCTACATTCACTTGATAAATGAATGCGCCGCTGATATCGCCTAAATTTGAATCTATGGCTAATTGATAGAGTGGTAGTTGGAGGTTATCGGGTCGGTCATCGTACCAGTAATAAGAGGATTTAGCCCCAGACTTGTAATCAATTAAAGCGAGAGAGCCATCGTCGAATGTATCGATTCGATCAACCCTGAAATTAAGTGAAAGCAGAGAATGTTTCCATGTGATCTGATGCTCAGTTTTATAAACAAAGAAAGAAGATCGACTTAGTTCGAAATCTAGGAAGCTATTTAGCAAATTACTGAGACGTATTCTTTCTAGGTTAGCGAAAGCTGGGGTTAAAATGTCTGGATGTTGTTTGCGCAGTTGCTCGATGGCCGGTTCTATGCTTTCGGCAATATAAGTATCCCTTTCAGCTACCGAGCTTTCGATTATCTTGTTTTTACTATCAAGTTTGACACTCAATTTCTCGAGAGCTAGATGCAGTGCGGTCCCACGATCCATTGGATTGAGGCCGGATTGTAAGCTACGTAATTTTCGGGCACCCAATCGGTGAGTTGCGAAGGCCTTAAATGGACAATTAGATTGATCGGTGATCAAGCTTGTACCTCCAGCTTTTATTACACTATCTAATGGCAGGCATAATGGCTCTTGTATGTGGTCAATTTGTGCGGAGTTTATCCGTGCTGTTCTGTCCTTTAAGCTCTCAGATTCTAGTGAAGGAGTGAGAGGAATATCGGATAAAAGAGGGCTGGGGCGAACTTCAAGGTCGTCTTCATATTTGTGATGACTAAAAATTAATTCGTACGTGTTTTGTTGGAGCCTGGTTAAAGTTAAATTGGCTTGTTTTAGTAGCAATTCATAATCACTGTCAGGTATACCTTGTATTTGTTGGATGGAAAGCGGTAAAAAAGGATCAGGGCTAATATTGTCAGGTAATCGTTTATGATCTGCAGAGAGCCACCAAAGAGAATCAAAATCGAAATCCAAGGCTTCTTCAGGACTGACTAACGAAATATTCAACTTGCTGTTAAAGGGATTTCGACGCAAGGTTTGGTATAGCGATGATCTTAGGTGCCGTAAGGCACCTAAGATATTAACTTTGCCTACGATGAATGAAGAGCCGCTGAGTTGATCGAAAGCGGTTTGCCATTGGGAGAGCTCTTCCGATTCGGTTTTAGATAACTCACTTCCTGGCCACCCTAAGAGCTCTAACTGTTTTTTGAATATCTCAATCCAGGCGCTGAGAGTTAAAAAGTCGCTAGTACGCCGGGTATATTCTGAGAACTTTACTAAAAGAGCAGTGAGTTGGGGGCAGTAGTAGGATTTTTCTTCTCGTTGCATTACTGACTGAAGCTGGCTTAGCCGAGTCGTGGCTGAGAATTTACTACGCAGAAATAGCTCAAGGTTAATCCGGGCAGGCAGCTCTTCGTCGCTTAATACTGATCTGGATGACTGGAGTAAATAACAGAATTTCTCTGTTTCTATTTGGGTCAGATTTAGTTCAAGGAGGCTAAGTGCAAGCTTTATTAGTTTTGCATCCGCTAGTTTTTGAGGGGTACTGAAGGTATTAAAGTATTGGGCATTGATTGGCGAGAGATTACTAATTCTTTGATTTGATTGCTTATTGAACTCTTTCCACACAAGAAAACTGTGGTCTGATTTATGATCAATAATGATACCTAAATGATCATTGCTACTCTCCTTAGCGTGTTTAAGGTAATGTTTGACACAGGCACTAATTTCGGCGTTTAAATCTTGGTATTTTAGACGCTTTACTTTTCCTAATTCTGGTTTCCATTTATAGTTTTCTTCAAGGGAACATAGCTTAGATGTACTCCGTAAGTGGTGTCTTAATTCGAGGACGTTTGACAAGTTTTCAATTAATCTGCCATAGAGAGGAGGGGGATTAGTAAAGTTAACTAAAAGCAGGGATGGCGGAAGAAACTTAGCAAGCTCACCAAGTCTTGGTATAAGTATAGCGATTGCATCCGATAATCCGCTTAATCCATGTTTTTGACAGTAGGATTGATATTGTTTTGACCAATATAGAAATGCAGAAAAATCTTTCGATTGCATCGAGCTCCAGCGCGCGGTCTCCTCAGGGAAAAGCCATTGATTAAAGAGGTGGTAACTTCGGGAAATAGTTACTGCTGTCTGTTGGACGTTTAGCAGGGGATATTTTTCGGTACTAGCCATCAGACTTTTCGTCCAGATGCATTGTTCAGCAAAACTATCCAATATCTGAAGATTGCAGAATGGCTCGATACTATCAGATGACAATCGAATCCAGAGCTGCGCCAACCAAACATCAATGGCGTATACCTTAGGGCGCAACCAGACCTCTCCAGTCTTTTTGCTATCGCCATAAGCTTGTAGGATTACTTTTGCGCTACGGTGGTTAGGCGTTAACAGGGTTTCCCCCTCATTTAGAGGGCCTAACAACGAATCTAGTTTGAAACGACATATTGGCACTGAGTTAATTAGCCTCCTTCAATTTCTTTGGCCCAATTTAAGAATTCACATTTTTCGCCCCGAAAAATAAGGCGATGCATTTTCTTGCTTAATTGGTATTCATACATAGGGTCGTAATAAGTCTCAAGAAGATTGCGAATCCACTTTCTGTGAAGGCCATGGGCCTCTTCTTTGTTTTTACAGGCAAGAGCTTTTTGCATAATTTCTCTTACATCATTATAGTATTCATCGCCTAATCTGCGGCGAATCTTCTCTAAGCTTGTTAGCAAAAATTTCGTAAAGCGTTCTTCTGCCTCTTTAGGTGCAGATTGTTTGTATTCAAGATAGTTCGAAATCACGTAATCGTTAAGAATAATCTCTACCCTGTTGTCTAATGATTCCTCGATGAAGGCAAGTGGCGCTTCCTTCATAACTTTAAATAAGCTAACAGGAATTGAGACAGCTCCTATCGCTCGACTTTCATCCTCTAAAAATAGCGTCTTCATTCTTTTAAAAGGTAATTTTAGAAATTGAATTGATAAGGAATTTTCAAAGTTAATAGGTGTAGGTTGCAAATTTATTCTTCTACCAAATGCTGACCCTCGATGCCTGGCGCAGCCTTCTAAGTCGATACCGTAGCGAAGCTGATTAATAAGATGAGTTTTCCCGCTGCCAGCTTTCCCGGCTAGGACAACAATATTTTTCTGGACAGTCACTGTTTCGATAATGTTAATGAGAAAACGCCGCATAGCTTTATAACCACCCTCTATTCGAGTTATAGGAGTACCGCTTTCGATAAGCCATTGCTGAACAATTTCTGATCGCAAACCACCACGGAAGCAGTAAAGTAGTGCGTTTGGGTTTTTATCTAGATAGGTTTGCCAATGTTCTAGAAGAGTTTGTTTCTTTCCAACGTTAATCAATTCATAACCTAGTGAAATGGCTGCTTTTGGTCCTGCCTTTTTATAACGAATTCCAACAGCAGCTCGTTCGTCGTCTGTCAGCAGCGGTAAGTTGGTAGCGTTAGGGAAAGAACCGCGGTTAAATTCTTTCGGAGAACGAACATCCAATAGTGGGATATCACCAATAAATAAGTTAGCAAACCCTGATTTGGAAATAATTTCTGGCATAATTCGATTTCGACTGTAAGAGTAAGTGTATCATTGTGAAGTTTATCTCCCTACGGCCGTAAGATTTGATGATCGAATAGGGTTTTAGTTAAAATATATAATTAAATCAATAATGTAGGATTTTCTCTTAGTATGCTTGTAAATCGGGGAGAAAACTTTATCTCAAAAGCTACTTCTAAATCTCGCGCGGAAAAGTCTTCCTTAGACCCCTTTGCACTTATCTCTCGTATAAAGCAGCAAGGACCGGCCCCGGTGCATCTCTGGGACCCACCTTTTTGTGGGGAGATGGACATACTCATTACCAAGGATGGGACCTGGATTCATGAGGATCGGCCGATACGACGTCAGGCTATGGTAAGGCTGTTTGCCAATATTCTCAGACTTGACGATGATCATGAGTATTACTTGGTTACGCCTGTCGAAAAGGTTCGCATAAAAGTCGAGGATTGCCCTTTCGTTGTGACTCAGATGGAAAGGTGTGGGGTTGGTGAAGAACAAGTTATTACTTTTACAACAAATACCGAGGAAAGATTTACCGTTGACCAGCAGCATTGTATTACTGTAGAGACCGATATCAACGGAGAAAACCCGCATCCTATCGTGCATGTCAGAAACGGGCTCGATGCATTAATAGGACGGTCCGTATTTTACAGGCTAGTGGATTTATGTGAGGAGCATACGAATCAAAAGGAAACATTTCTTGGTGTTTGGAGCAACCATCAGTTCTTTAGGTTAGGCAATCAGGAGGCTCAAAGCTGACCATGATGTTGGTTGACGTAATTGGGCAAAAGCGGCATTATTAGCCGCCTTTTTGGATCGACAGTCTATGAATTTCGAACTTCCTTTTCTAATAATTTGTCTGTTGGCGTATAGATTGGAGAATCAATGAAGATTCTTGTAGGAATAAAACGTGTCGTTGACGCTAACGTAAAAGTTCGGGTGAAGCCCGATAATACCGGAGTAGATCTGACAAATGCCAAGATGGCGATAAATCCATTTTGTGAAATCGCAGTAGAAGAAGCTATCCGTATGAAAGAAGCGGGTGCTGCAGATGAGATTATCGCTGTATCCATTGGACCTCAAAGATGCCAAGAACAGATTCGGACAGCGTTAGCACTTGGTGCTGACCGAGGCATACTGGTAGAGTCTGAAGAACAAATAGAACCACTAACCGTCGCTAAAATATTGCAAAGTATTGTAGAGAGAGAACAAATCGATCTGGTTATCTTAGGTAAGCTTTCAATTGATACGGATAACAATCAAGTAGGCCAGATGCTTGGCGCATTATGTAATTTTCCTCAGGGCACTTTCGCCTGCAGCGCTGAACTTGAAGATGGAAAGATCAGGGTGAGCCGGGAGGTTGACGGTGGTGAGCAAACCGTATTATTAAGCTTGCCAGCTATTGTTACTACAGATCTGCGCCTCAATGAACCCCGATATGCCTCATTGCCCAATATTATGAAGGCTAAAAAGAAACCAATAGATATTATTACAGCGACTGATTTAGAGGTAGAAATAAAGTCGGGTCTGAAGACGCTAGGTATTGCTCCTCCAGAAGAACGAGCCGCGGGAGTGAAGGTGGAATCTGTGGCTGAGCTTATCGATAAATTACGTACCGAAGCAAAAGTCATCTAACAGGGATCTGGAATACTTTATGACTACGTTAGTTATTGCAGATCACGACAATGATTTATTGAAATCTTCAACGCTTAATGCGGTGACAGCGGCAAAAGAAATAGGAGAAGATATTGAAATTCTCATCGCGGGCAAAGATTGTAACAGCGTAGCTCAGGATGCGGCCCGGGTGTCAGGGATATCCAAAGTAATTGTTGCTGATCATATGTGTTACGAACATCAATTGCCAGAAAGTGTGGCCCCACTGGTGACTCAAGTAGCTCGGACCCATTCTTATATCCTTGCTGCAGCCACTACCACTGGGAAAAATCTATTGCCTAGGGTCGCTGCGTTGCTGGACGTTGCTCAAATATCTGATATTGTAGAAGTACTGAGCGAAGATACGTTCATGCGTCCGATTTATGCAGGTAATGCAATGGCTACAGTGCAATCTTCGGATCCCGTTAAGGTCATTACTGTTCGGACTACTGCCTTCAGTGAAGCCGAAGTAACCGGTAACGCTACGATTGAACCTATAGATTATATTGTTGAACAGAATCTGTCTGTTTTTGTAAGTGAGATATTATCTAAGTCCGAAAGACCCGAACTTACTGCGGCATCTATCGTCATCTCTGGTGGTCGCGGTATGCAGGACGGCGAAAATTTCGTG
>CEVO01125149.1_pt1 | contig 14662 bp, 14 predicted proteins | sample 531511 | NCBI WGS metagenome assembly CEVO01 (sample SAMEA2623907, study PRJEB7988) | marine metagenome | biome: marine biome (ENVO:00000447); feature: mesopelagic zone (ENVO:00000213); material: "saline water (ENVO:00002010), including plankton (ENVO:xxxxxxxx)" | depth 800 m | reverse complement strand
AGCAAACTGTCAGTATCACAGTCATGTAATGCCTGTAGTATTGATGAAATATGAGCGGTATCAGGAGCAGCTACCACTGAATGAACTTCTTCTACAGATAGATGCGTATCGTCACTGTATGACATAATTTTCTGAAGAACTCCTTGAGTGTCCCGAAATGAACCCTTACCTAATGACGCAATTAATGACAGAACATCAGGCTCGGCAGTATATCCTTCTTGCTCAATAATTGACTTAAGCATATTTTTTAAAACAACAGTGCTTGGTGATTTGAAATTAAATAACTGACAGCGTGACACAATTGTTGGTAGCACCTTGTGAAGTTCTGTTGTAGCAAGGATAAAGACGACATACTCTGGTGGCTCTTCTAAGGTTTTTAACAGGGCATTAAATGCTTCTTTGGTAAGCATGTGAACCTCATCAATAATGTAGAGTTTTTTATCACTATCAAACGGAAGTGATGCCACGGATTCTCGCAGTGCTCTAATATCATCAATTCCCCTATTTGAAGCAGCATCAATTTCGATAATATCATTATCGCTACAACCAATGGCTTTCCCGAAAATGCGAGCCATGGTGGTCTTTCCTGTTCCTCTTGTTCCTGAAAAAATATATGCATGACCAATATTGTTTTGCTCAATTGAACCTTTAAGAACCTTAACAATATGTTCTTGCCCAAAAACTTCATCAAAATTCTTAGGACGATACTTTCTATATAACACAGTTTGAGTTTCTGACATATGAACAGTATACAACATTATCTCTCAAGGGCAGATTTATTCCATGTTATACTTTAAAAAAAGCACAATTATGGGGGGATTCAGCATGGAAGCAAAAAACGAACTTTGTTTTGAAAAATCAGAGCATAATAATGCCTTCTCAATCCCAAAAGGAAGTATCATTTTCTTGCGTCAAGTGGAAAAAAAAGTAACTGAAATTCAATGGGTAAAAAATCGTTTGGAAAAACAATCAGAAATAATTAAATCACCAAAAAATCTTGTAATCAATTTTCTCTTGGTTTTACAACAGAAGTCTGCTTAGGCAGGCTTTTACTGTTAACATCAATAAACAGGAAATTGTAATTTTAGAAAAATATTATATTATCAAACAAAATAAAACGAAGTAGCAATGATATGCGGAAAAAAGATTTATACAACAAAGGGAGCAGCTAACAAAGCAGCAAAAAGTAATAACGAAAAAAGGAAAGAAACCTATCATTCATATGCATGTGAGCCCTGTGGGGGATGGCATATCACCTCAGGAAGAAGAACCTTTCTTAAAGGCAGCCAACGTAAAGCACAAACAAAAGCTTTCCAAAAACTAAAGAATAGACTACGACGTAGATAATCTCTCAATGGAGTCTACTATCTATTTATAAAATCCGCTTCTTAGCGGATTTTTAACATGCAATCTTAATATCAAGACGCTCTGGAAATTGTTTTTTCCAAATATTAATGTGGTGCTCTATTTCTTCATACGAATCAGATTCCATTAACTGAACACGCAGCTCTTTTGCTCCATCAAAACCTGCTATGTAGGCTTTGTAGTGTTTTTTCATAACTGCAAAATTTTTATGATCACCAAGCTCATTTATGAATACTTGTGTATGTTCAAGAAGCACATCAAGTTTTTCTTTTACAGAAACTTCATGTTTTTCTGTATCAAAAAGCCAAGGATTCCCAAAAATAGCTCGCGCGATCATTCCCCCGTCTGTTTTATACTTTTTAGAATATTCTTTGCTTTGGGCTACTGACTGCAGGTCTCCATTACCAATAAATTTAGTTGGTTTGCCTGAATCACGAACGATTTCGCCTGCCCGTTGTATCCAGTCCCAGTTTGCAGGAATTTTGCTCATCACCTTACGGGTTCGCCCATGCAAGGTGATTGCAGCAACATCACAAGCCAAAATTGCAGGAATCCATGTTTCAATTTCATTTGTTGACCACCCGACTCGGGTCTTGACCGCAACAGGTATATCACCCGCACCGCGTTTTGCTGCAGCAATCACAGGCTTTAGTAGCTCTGGAGTACGAATCATCCCACACCCAGCCCCCTGTTTGCAGATATTTCTCTCAGGACATCCCATATTTAAATCAATACCATCAAAACCAAGCTCACGACATAATCGTGCAGCTGACTCTATATTCTTTGGTTGACATGAAAAAATCTGAGCAACAATTGGCCGCTCATCTTCTGAGTATTTAAAATTATGCATAAGCTTAGGTCTTCCCTCATTACTCGCCAGACCATCTGAAGCAACAAACTCGGTATAAAAAACATCAGGTCCACCACCTAGTTTTCCGTGTCTGGAATATTTTGCAATCATCTTTCTAAAGGCAGAATCAGTAACATCAGCCATCGGGGCCATAACAACAAAACCTTTTGGGAGTTTCTCCCAAAAACCCATAACAATATCAGAGCCATCTGTTTCATAGCGATTATGTTTTTTCTTTTTGAAAATTTTTTTTATTTTCTCAATCAATGACATAGCTTCTAGTATTCTTAATTTTTAATAGGTGTAAAGGTATGTGAGACACGCCCTTCGAAACGAACATCAATTGATTCTAAGTCCTGCGCACGTGCTTGAAACATTTCGTTAAAGGACTCAGATTCAAATACAATACGAATATTATTTAATATAGTTTCATATCCCATTTCTGGGCTTACAATTATATACGGTTGCTCATCATGAATCGAATAATATCGAGAATCAACATAGCTGAGAAAAAATTTAATATCTTTATTGGCGGTTATAGAAACCGATGATATCTCAAGAGAAAATTCATTTTCTATAACATCTCTAAACTCTATAAATTTTTCATAATCAAAAACATATTCATCAATTGAATCCCCTAGTACTAAGGTTGTATCACTGAGATATTCTATTTCAAAAGTATCAGCAATATTTGGTGACACTTTAGGAGATGTATCTACAAGTACCCCTCGATTGTCGAGAGCAAAACACAATTTACCTGTTTCAGGGCTATTGTTGCTACATATAATAGATGTAGCAACATGTTCAGAAATAGTAATCTGTAGTTTTTTGTCATGGGTATCAATATAGATCTCAGAGATACGTGGAAAGATTTCCAATAGCTGTGCTTGTAAATCATCTTTGTTGAGTACAAACATGCTATTAGTATTAAGTACAAAATACTTCTTAGTAGCTAAATACTTTCGAATTTCACTGCTTATTTTTGACTCGGGTATTACCGAATTTCCGCTCACTGCCCCTAGCTCAATTTTTGCATATTCACCATTGATAATAAATACACTAGCTATACAAAAAATAACCACCGTAAAAATTATCAATATACGCCGCAAGCGCATTTTCTGTGATCGTTTTCGGGTTTGAATCCTCGGCATACATGTATTGTACGATATTTTAAGGTAAAGAAAAAAGAGCTTTTTTCTAGCTCTTTTTAATAATTTCTGTGTGTGCCATATATTTCTGCAATACATCAGGAATTTTAATCTCACCATGCTCAGTTTGAAAGTTTTCAATAAGTGAAACCAAGATGCGTGGTGTTGGAATCGCTGTACAATTTAATGAGTGAGCAAATCGCATGTCCCCATCTTGGTTTTTGTACCTGATATTAAATCGTCTGGTTTGGAAATCATGGAAATAGCTTGCTGATGAAATTTCACGATATTTTTTCTCACCTGGAACCCACAGTTCAATATCATATTTTTTAACTTGGCCTTGCCCTAAATCACCACCACAGTTTAATACTGTTTGATACGGTATACCCAAGCTTTCAATAAACTCTTCTGTATTACGGTTAATCCATTCATGGTATTTCACTGATTCTTCATGAGAAGCTTCACATAACACAACCTGTTCCCATTTATAGAATTCATGAACTCGGATAAGCCCTTTGGTGTCTTTACCATGACTTCCTGCTTCACGGCGATAACATGGCGAGAACGCTAAATATTTGATTGGAAATTGTGACTGATCCAGCACTTCCCCGCTATGATATCCCATAACTGGAACTTCGGCAGTTCCTGCCAAATAGTCATTGTCTTGGGTCATGTACACGTCTTCAGCTTCGTTAGGTAAATGCCCCGTCCCATACAAATTATCTTCACGCACTATCACCGGTGGCATCATTGGGTTAAATCCTTTATTACTAAAAAACTCCAGTGCATATTGCCAGATAGCAAATGATAATTGCACTCCTGCATTTTTCAAGAAATAGCCGCGGAACCCATGCACCTTTGACCCACGTTCAAAGTCAGCCATATCAAGCGCCTCCATAATCTTGATATGAGACTGAGGTTCAAAAGAAAATGCTGTTTGATCTCCCCATGTTTTTATCTGAACATTATCTTCGTCAGACTCACCATCTGGAACTGTCATATCAGGAATATTTGGAATTTGAAGCATTAATTCATACCATTTTTTATGGATTTTTTTATGCTGGTCCTCTTTATTTTTTAACCCTTCTTTGAGTGTTCTCATGGCTACAATAGCCTGATTGCGCTCTTCACCTTCAGCTTGGGCTATTTTCTCGGATGCAGCATTCTGTTCAGCACGCAAAGCTTCTATATCACGTAATAGATCAAGACGTTCAACATCAAAAGCAATCAATTTATCAACATCTAGCGTGATGTGTTTTTTTCGAGCTGCCATTTTTACCAAATCAGGATTGGCTCGAATAAATTTAATATCTAACATATATTGAGTATAGAGAATGACAGCGGTACTGCAAGAAAAGAATAGTTTTCCACAATGCAAATTTATGTATTGACAAATTAAAAAAATAATCTATATTTAGATTATCTTGTTTAGCTACGGCGACTTGGTAGAGAGTTATACAGTCGGTACTCTCCCGACATACAATGAGTGCAAGCAAACGCACAAATAATAGGTGATGCAAAAAATGCATCTTTAACTGAAGTACAGGTTGGGGTACATTTCTAAGATAGAATAGGAAATTACTTAAAAGAAACAGCCTTCCGTGCCTACGGTAAAAACTAACTATAGGTCTATCCTTGCTATGGTTTTTATCAAAAAATTCCAGGTTCAAACCTGTCACCATATATTCAATGTAATACCTGAACCCTTTCTTCGAAGGGTTCTTTTTTTGATATACTTTTAACATGAACATTCTTCCTATTCCACAACTTTTAGAAGAAATTCCTGATGCTCCGAAGCAGCTGTATTACGTTGGTAATTTCCCTGATGAAAACAAGTATAAATTTCTTGCTGTGGTTGGTTCACGTAAATTTACCAGCTATGGGAAACAGGTCTGCGAGCATCTTATACGCGGACTTGCTGGTCACCCTATTGTCATTGTTTCTGGTCTTTCTTTAGGTGTGGATAGTATTGCTCATGCAGCAGCCTTAGAAAATAATTTAATAACCGTCGCGGTTCCGGGCTCAGGTCTTGATCCTAAAGTCCTCTACCCTGCATCAAACAGAGCACTCGCACAAAAAATTCTTGATGCTCGTGGTGCCCTTGTTTCAGAATTCGAGCCAGATTTTAAAGCAACCAACTGGAGTTTCCCTAAACGTAATCGCATTATGGCAGGAATGGCTCATGCTGTTCTGGTTATCGAAGCCGAAGAGAAGTCAGGTACGCGTATTACTGCGCGACTAGCAACAGAATACAATCGTGATGTTTTAACGGTACCCGGTTCAATATTCTCTTCTGCATCAGATGGAACTAATGCTCTATTATATGAAGGAGCAACGCCTGTAAGAAACGCACATGATATTATCGAAGCATTAGGTCTTGACCCCCAAGTAAACAATTCAAAGCAAGAATCGTTATTTGAACACCTCACTGAGGATGAACAAAGAGTACTGAATTTTATAGACGAGCCAAAATCACGCAACATGATTAATGAACATTTAGGAACGACTATTATGCAGACCAATATTTTACTTTCATCAATGGAAATAAAAGGTCTTATAAAAGAATCGCTTGGGAAAATAATGCGAATACGCTAAACTATATAAAACATTACTCAATACACTTGCAGCGATTATTCCACGCGCTGTAAAAAAAGGATTTCAGAATTAGCCGTCAGAAATCCTTTTTTATTTGCAAAATTTACGAAGCTAAGCTAATAATAAGGCTGAACTGATATCTATATGGTATCAATTATATGTATTCACTAAACCACCACTATTATGAAACTTGTTATCGTTGAGTCACCATCAAAAGCAAAAACTATAGAAAAATATCTTGGGAAAGAATATACCGTCAAATCATCTGTCGGCCATATTCGTGATCTGCCGAAAACCAACAAAGACGCGATTGATATTGATGGTGGGTTTATTCCTCGCTATGTTATTTCAGCAGGAAAAAATAGGGTAGTGAATGAACTGACTACTCTTGCACACAAAGCTGATGAAATTATCCTTGCTCCCGATCCTGACCGTGAGGGTGAAGCCATTGCATGGCACCTAGAAGAACTTATTAAAGACTCTCTTGGCAATAAAAAAACTCCTATTACGCGAGTAACCTTCAACGAAGTTACAAAGAATGCAGTTGAGGAAGCGATGAATCACCCCCGAACCGTCGATATGAACCTCAAACAAGCTCAGGAAGCACGCCGAGTACTTGATCGGCTTGTTGGCTATGATTTATCAGGACTTATTTGGAAAAAAGTCCGTTACGGATTATCTGCAGGACGTGTACAATCTCCGGCTCTACGTATTTTGATGGAGCGTGAACGAGAAATTAGAGCTTTTGAACCAGAGGCCTACTATGTTCTTGAAGGTATGTTTACTGGAAACAAATCTCAGTTTCCACTTAAATGTTCTAAAGATATTTGGGACCAAGATCAAGCAATTGAAATTGTAGAAAAAGCAGAAAAAGGTTCTTGGTCAGTTATTGATATCAAAGAAACTGCAGGGGTACGCAAACCAAAGGCACCGTTTACCACATCAACCATGCAACAAACAGCATCATCACGACTTGGTTTTTCACCATCACGAGCTATGCGTGCTGCTCAAAAATTATATGAGCAGGGACATATTACCTATATGCGTACTGATTCAAAAACGCTTTCAAAACAAGCGCTTGCCATGATTAGCTCGTATGTTGAAAAATCATATGGAAAAGAGAATCTTAATATAACGAGCTACAAAACGAAATCAAAAAATGCTCAAGAGGCTCATGAAGCTATTAGACCGACCCAATTTAACGGAAAAATACATGGAAAAACACAGGACGAGAAATCTCTATATGAACTTATTTTAAAGCGAACAGTATCATCACAAATGAAGCCTGCCGATATTATGAGAACGAAATTGATTGCAAATATTAAAGACTCATCAATTCCTGATTTTACCACTAACGGTGCTCGTATTATTAACCCAGGATGGCTTACGTGTGATACTGCTGCACGAGGAGAAGATGTTGAACTGCCGAAAGTTTCCAAAGGAGACAGTTTAACGCTTGATGAAATTACCAATACTGAAAAATTCACAACACCACCGAATCGTTATTCAGAAGCAGGTCTCATTAAAGAACTTGAAAAACGAGGTATTGGACGGCCATCAACCTATGCATCGATTATTAAGACAATTGTTGACCGTGGATATGCATTGCGCGAAGGGCGAACTTTGTTCCCTACTGATACTGGGGATGTGGTATCTTCTTTTCTTGAAGAACATTTTATGGACTATATCGGGGATGAATTTACAGCTGACATGGAAGATAAACTTGATGCGATTGCTCGAGGTGAAGCTGCCTACCAACAAGTTCTCTCAGAATTTTATGGTCCCTTTACTAAGGATGTATCAAAAAAAGAAGACATTCCTAAACTAACAAACCTCGGTGATGCACCAGATGAATATACCTGTCCAAAGTGTAAATCTTCTATGGTCTATAAACTTGGACGTACAGGTACCTTTATGTCCTGTAGCACCTATCCTGATTGTGATGGTGCTCTCACCAAAGAAGGAAAAGAAGTAGGTGGTGAAGAGCCACTTGGCACCCATCCAGAAACAGGAGAATCTATTTATGTTATGGAAGGTCGATTTGGTCCCTATGTACAGCTTGGGGAAACCCCAGTCATTCCTAAAAAAACAACGTTTCCAAAAGGTCACAAGAAAACAGAGAAGGAAAAAGAATTGGTGAAAAAAGAAAAAGAGGCTATCAAAGCTGCCAAAGCTTTACCTAAACCTCGTCGAGCCAGCATACCAAATCACATACAGGCTGATGATATTACGCTTGATCAAGCTATTCACTTATTGATATTACCCCGCGAGTTAGGTACGCACCCAGATTCTGGGGAGACGGTGATTGCAAACATTGGTAGATTTGGACCATACGTCGGGCACGGGAGAGAGTTTAGATCTATCAAGAAAACTTCTGGACTTGACCCCTATACCATCACCTTTGATGAGGCGGTTAATCTTCTTAATCAACCGAAGGCTCTACCAAAAGGAGTTGAACTCTTTAAAGAATTAGGTAAACATCCAAAGACAGGAAAAGACATACGACTTTTAAAATCAAAATCTGGACACTACGTTCAAAAAGGTTTATCGCGTCTATATCTAGATGATAAACAAGATCCCGAAAAATTTACCCTTGAAGATGCAGTCAAATTGATGAGTAATTCATAAACTTGATTTTTTAAAAAAAATATTGCATTTGTAAAAATTATTGGAATTCATCCATTCAGCAAGGTATACTATATTCATTACCAATAGCACTTTGACAGTACGCGCAGATTTGTCACAAGAGCTGGTTAAGTAAAACCGCAGATTACATCTGCGGTTTTACTTGTTATATAGTTATCCTTATTATTCTCGTGTATCTTCAGCACCTCTATAACTTGTTCCTGCATCAAATACGCTTGCTGTGAAAGGATTGATATTTAGGTTCGCTTCTGTATTAACCTGTGTATCACTATCACTATCACTTTCAAAAGGAGAATCGATTACGATACCCTCTTCATATGTTCCAGTATTATCCTCAAGAGAAACATCCTCAAATGTATGCAGTGACCTATAGTACCCCAAGGCAAACACTACGAAAAATAATAGTACTAAAAACCCTAGAAGCACAAAAATAAGGTGTGAGTTATGTTTTCTATGTTTCTTTTTCATATCATGAGTATAGCAAAGCAAGTGTCTACTGAACACCTCCTTGTCAGATAGCGTCTTTTAACTATACTAGATGTATTATTACTCTCTCCTTGTGACATGGCGACATATCTAGTGACTATTTCTAACGAAACAGAATGTCGGACATACCATACATTCATCCGTGCTCTCTAATGCACATTAATAAGGACAAGTGGAAAGTAATCTATATTAATCGATTTGGGATTTTTGGCATTGCCAAACCCTTACTAATTATTTGACTGAAAAACTAATATTCAGTCACAACAATATGAAAACAAACGAACAAACAACTTCTTCTAAAAACAATAGTGTGCAAAGAAGAAGTTTCAGAAAGAAAAATAATCAAAACACACGCCCAGGAAAAAATTCAAGGCGAAAATTTAATAACCGTCGACCTCAAGGAACACCAAAACGTGCCCCAAGTAAGTCGCATTCAAAGAATCCCATTCCTGAATTAAACCCGGAACACATCCGCGTTATCCCTATTGGAGGAGTCGAGCAGGTTGGACAAAATATGAATATCGTTGAAACGAAAGATGATATCTTTATTGTAGATATTGGTATTCAATTTTCAAGCGAAGAAGAAACGCCAGGGGTTGATTACATTATTCCAAACACCAAGTATCTTGTGGAACGAAAAGATAAGATACGAGGTGTCTTTGTAACTCACGGTCACCTTGACCATATTGGTGCGTTTCCATACATTATTGATCAACTTGGATATCCAAAAGTCTATTGTGGTTTATTGACCAAATGGATGATTGATAAACGAAACGCAGAATTTCCTCATCTTGAAAAACTTGATTATGAAATCATTGAGCCAGGACAACGAGTAACCGTTGGAAACGGTATGAAGGTGCAGATCTTTGCCGTGACTCACTCAATTCCTGACGCTCTTGGATTCTCTTTCGAGACCAAAGAAGGAAATATCATTTTTGCTGGTGATACAAAACTAGAGCACCACGACGGTGAGCCAGTTCAACGTGAAATTGATAACTATGGAAAGCTTGAGCGAGACGATCAAAAAAACCTTCTCTTCCTTTCCGACTCGACGAATGCTGAGCAACCAGGATGGTCAAAAAATGAAGAAGCTATTATTGAGAATATTATTGAACTTATTGCGGAAGCAAAATCACGAGTATTCCTTGGAACCTTTGCATCACAAATTGTGCGTATTACCGCCATTATGGAAGGTGCACACAAATATGGTAAAAAAGTTGTTCTTGAGGGACGATCAATGAAAACAAACGTCGACATCTGTATTAAATCAGGGCGTTGGACACCACCAAAAGGCCTTCTTGTTTCAGCTGATGAAGCAGCAAGTCTTCCTCCAGATAAGGTAGTATTCCTTCTTACTGGGTCACAAGGTGAAGAATTTGCAGCATTGATGCGCATCTCTACAAAGAAACACCCTAAAATTAAATTTAATGAGCGTGACACGGTAATCCTATCTTCTTCAGTTATTCCAGGAAACAATAAAGCTGTACGGAAACTAAAAGACAATCTTTCACGTCACGGCCTGCGTATTGTTCAGTACCGGACCAGCGATATTCACGCATCAGGTCACGGAAACCAAGACGAGCTGTTATGGATTCAAAAGACTATTGGTGCAAAATATTTCATGCCAGTTCATGGACACCACTCAATGTTACGTGCCCATGCACAAGCTGTTATTGAACGAAACGGATTTAATAAAGATAATATTGTAATTCCAGATAATGGATCGATTATTGATATTCATAAGGGTGGATTTATCAAACATAAACAAAAAGCACCGAACAATGTAACGGTTGTTGAAGGATTTCGTGTTGGGGATATTCAGGATGTTGTTGTACGTGACCGAAAGACATTAACCAAAGAAGGTATCTTTGTAGTCATTGCAACCATTGATCCAAAATCAGGAAATATGCGCAAATCACCAGATATTATTTCTCGTGGATTTGTGTACCTGCGCGACTCTCAAGACCTCATCCAAGGAGCACGAAATTTGGTAAAACAAAGTATTACAAAAAATGCCCGTGGTAAGAATCCAGTTGATTTTGATTATGTTAAGAAAAAACTATCAGATGATCTTGGACGATACCTCGTGCAGAATACTGGTAAGCGACCAATTATTATCCCTGTAATTCTTGGAGTATAAATAAAAAACCACATGCTGTGGTTTTTTATTTATGGTCTGATAATAGTTTTTTCTCCATACTCATTAAATGAAATGATGGTTGATGGCTTGGTGTTCTGTATCAGTCCAGCATCATGATACATAACATGGCCACCAAAAAACTTTTTAGCTTCAGCTATGTTTTGAGCCGGCGACTCTCCTTCTGTATTAGCGCTTGGCGCAATCAGTGGACCTGTTTTTTGAAGAAGCTCGGCAATGTAGGTATTTTTTTCAGGCATGCGAAAGGCAATCGATGTTAGCCCTCTATGAATATGTACCGCCTGACCGCTGTCAGCAACAGGTATCACCACGGTTACCGGCCCTGGCCATAGAAGCTGTAACTTATCTACTAATTCATTGCTTGCGCAGCCAAATGCTTCAATTTGAGATATGTGTTCAATAAGAACAATACAGGCCTTGCCAAGATTACGCTTTTTCAATCGATATACCTCTTCTACTGCCGCTGGGTTATGGGCGTCAGCAACAATCCCATACAAGGTATCGGTTGGCACAACGGCTACGCCGCCTTTTTTAATATATGCTGCTACTTTTTCCATACCCTTATCGTAATAAAATTATAAAAAAGAAAAAGCATCTATCGATGCTTGTTAAACGCGGAACTCCATCACGTCACCATCTTTGACGATGTATTCTTTTCCTTCTGTCCGCAATTTTCCCTGAGCACGTGCTTCGGCAAAGGATCCAGCTGTCAAAAGCGTATCCCATTCAATCACATCAGCTCGAATAAATTTATCTTCAAAGTCACTGTGAATTGCGGCCCCGGCTTGTGGTGCAGTTGACCCCTGTTTTACCGTCCACGCTCGCGTTTCTTTTTCACCAGTAGTGAAATATGTCATAAGCCCTAATAGTGAATATGCCCCCGCTATCAAAGCATCAATACCATCATCATGATCAAGATCTTCTTGCATCATTTTTTTATCATCCCCTTCAAATTCCGATAAATCATGCTCTGTCTTGGCATCAATAATAACAAATTCAGACCCATTTCCAGTAATTTCATTGGTGATTGCTGAGAATTTTTCAGGATCAGTTTCATCAAGATTATTTCCTCCTGATTTTTTATTCAGACCATACATCACTGGCTTCATGGTCAACAGATGGAGTGATTTTACAACAGCCAGTTCATCTTCATTTAAATCAACGCTATTAGCCAGCTTTTCATTTTCAAGAGCCGTTAATAGTTTCTGGCATACCGCATCCTCTAAAACAGCACTTTTGTCACCCCGTTTTACATCTCGAGCTAGCTTGGTAATACGATTTTGAACCGATTCCATGTCAGCCAAAATCAATTCCATATTAATAACCTTGATATCACGCAAAGGGTCTATGGAACCGTAGACATGTGTCTGTTCGCTTCCAGACTTGTCAGTAATATCAAAGATGCGAACCATGTGGAGTATTGCATCAACCTCACGAATGTTTGCTAGAAATTTATTCCCAAGTCCTTCCCCTTTTGACGCTCCCTCAACAAGCCCTGCAATATCAACAAATTCAATTGCAGCTGGGATTGTTTTTTGGGTATGGGAAAAATCAGCTAGCTTGAAAAGACGTTCATCAGGCACCGCAACAATACCAACAGAAGGATCAATGGTACAAAATGGATAGTTTTCAGCTGGCACTGATTTTTTGGTCAATGCATTAAATAATGTCGACTTGCCTACATTGGGCAGCCCTACAATTCCGATAGATAACATGAGTGATACTTTATCATATTTGATTAATATTTAAATGTTATAATAAAGAACATGAAGTATTCACAGGTGAAAATGGTAGTATTTGTTCCAACTCAAGATGCTGACCATCTACGCAGTATTATCGGGGCAGCTGGTGCGGGTCACATTGGTAATTACTCACATTGCTCTTTTTCTTCACGTGGCTACAGTCGCTTTAAGCCCTTAAAAAATTCAAACCCTGAGATAGGTGAAATTGGAATTCTTGAAAAAGTTGAAGAGGAGCGTATAGAGTTCATTTGCAGTAAGGATGAAATACAAAAGGTAATTGCAAAAATAAAAGAACATCATCCTTATGAAGAAGTAGCAATTGATGTTCACCCTCTTTTGGAAATATAAAACACCTTACGGTGGTTTTTTATTTTCCAGCTTGTTTTGCTTGATGTGCCATCATCAGTTTTTGGATTTCTGCCTGATGCTCACGCATGACTTGCATCATTGCCATCTGCTCATTTTGACCTTGTTTTTTCTTTGCTTCAACTTCCTTTTGAATTTGTTTGAAAAAATCAGGGTTTTCCGAAACCAAAGCAATGATCATATCTTGCTGTTCTTTCGGTACGTTTTTCATTTTGGCACGTACCATTTTTTTAATTAAAAAATCTTTTACTCCCATATCTATAATTGGTTAATGAATATGACTGTACTCTAACAAAAAATACCCTTTTGACAAAGCCAAGAACTGTGTTTTTTACAGAATTAGTGTAATATATTGGCTACTTGTACGTCATATAGTATGAAGGACAACAAACAACAACTCTATACCGATAGCTTTATGGAATATTACGAAAAATACTCTGATGATATTTTTCGTTTCTGTATGGTAAAAGTCCGCAATCGCGATGTCGCTCTTGATATCACCCAAGATACCTTTATGAAATTTTGGGAATATATTATCAAAGACACCGTGATTGAAAATGAGCGCCCACTCCTCTATCGTATTGCCAATAACTATGTTATTGACCGATACCGAAAAAAGAAAGACGTGCTTGTCGAAAACTTTACCGACCCAGATTACCATCAATTATTTGAGCATGACGAAGTTTCGCGTGCCATCAATAAAATCGATGGAAAACAAGCCCTTCTTCTCTTGGATGAATTACCTGAGACGATGCGCGAGATTATTAATCTACGCTTTGTCCATGATTTCTCCATTTCCGAAATAGCTGACGTATTAGACATCGAAGCCAATACGGCTTCCGTCAACCTTCACCGCGGATTGAAAAAATTGCGCGAATTAATAGCATCATATGAACAACGATAATTTCGAAAATTTCATATCAAATCTTGAGTCAATTAAAATGACCTCTCGAGAGAAAAACGCCATGCGTGACCGCCTGCGTAGTTTTGCTGATGCCCAAATACCTGTTGTTAGTCCATATCTCACCTTTGCGCGTATAGCAAAACGCAGCGTTGCTTTTGCTTTTATTGCGATTTTCTCAATTGGTTCAGTATCAAACCTAGCCGCCCAAGGAACATTACCAGGAGATACCCTCTACCCTATTAAAATAGCTCATGAAGAAATCAAGGTGGCAGCAACCTTCAATAAAGTAAAGAAAATCGAGTACGAAATTGAGCGTACCGAGAAACGTATTCTGGAAGCTGCTGAAATCCTAGAATCTCAACCAGAGAATGCTGAAGCTAAAGAAGTTATCAGTAAGGAAAT
>CEVO01118049.1_pt1 | contig 14797 bp, 17 predicted proteins | sample 531511 | NCBI WGS metagenome assembly CEVO01 (sample SAMEA2623907, study PRJEB7988) | marine metagenome | biome: marine biome (ENVO:00000447); feature: mesopelagic zone (ENVO:00000213); material: "saline water (ENVO:00002010), including plankton (ENVO:xxxxxxxx)" | depth 800 m | reverse complement strand
ACGAACGTCTGCAATGCGGCACGCTGCTGAGGATCGCTCGTGCGCTCAGCCTCCTCGAAGGCCGCGAGGATTCGGCCCCGAATGGTCGTGGCATCTTCCAGCGTCTTCAACCCCGGCGCGAAAGCCCCCCATTCGTCATGTCCGAAATAGGCATGGGTGGCACCTGTCGCGAGCACGAGCGTGTCGTAGGTTTGCCGCGAGCCATTGTTGAGAATGACCTGACGCGCGTCCTGGTCGATACCTTCCACTTCCGCCATCAACGTGTTCACTTCCGGGCGATTGCGGAAGAGATAGCGAATAGGCCAAGCGATCTCCGATGTCGAGAGTGATGCCCCTGCAACCTGATAAAGCAAGGGTTGGAACAGGTGATGATTGCGCCGATCGATGATCGTCACTTCGACCTCGGCACCAGAAAGCTGGTTGGCAACCTCGATCCCGCCGAAGCCCGCTCCGATAATGACGACATGATGTCGGTTTTTGGAGGTCATTATCATGATCTGTTCTCCTCTCTCTCAGCGTTTCAGCGCCGATGCGTGGTGTGCCATATGCTCGCCAATGAAGCTGGCAATGAAGTAGTAGCTGTGGTCGTAGCCTGGGCGCAGATTCAACGTGAGCGGGTGCCCCGTCTCGTCGCAGGCTTTGCGCAGCAGGTCGGGCTGAAGCTGGCTCTCCATAAACTCATCGCCCAAGCCCTGATCCACTAGCAACGGCAAACGCTCCTGCACGGTGCGGATCAGCTCCACGGTGTCGTACCGCTTCCACACCTCCCGATCACTGCCCAGGTACGCCTCGAAGGCCTTGTGCCCCCAGGGAACCTGGTTGGGGGCGACAATGGGTGAGAAGGCCGAGACGCTTCGATAACGGCCCGGGTTGCGCAGGGCGATGACTAGGGCGCCATGCCCTCCCATGGAATGGCCGCTGATGCTCCGCTCCGACGTCACTGGAAAGTGGGCCTCTATCAGCGCCGGTAGTTCCTGCACGACGTAGTCATACATCTGATAGTTCGCAGCCCAGGGGGCCTGTGTGGCATTGACGTAGAATCCCGCCCCCTGTCCAAGGTCATAGACGGGATCGTTGGCAACGCCTTCGCCACGAGGGCTGCTATCCGGCGCGACGACGGAGATACCATGTTCGGCCGCGTAGCGCTGGACTGCGGACTTGGTGATGAAGTTCTGCTCGGTGCAGGTGAGGCCGGAAAGCCAGTACAGCACCGGCACTTTGCTGTGCTGCGCCTGCGGAGGCAGATAGACACCAACCTTCATCGTGCAACCGAGCGTCGTGGATTCGTGCTGATAGACGTCCTGCCAGCCATCAAAGCTAGCGTGATGTTCGACGCAGTCCATGGTTGTTCTCCTGTGTTTAAACGAGCGGCGCTGCAAGCGTGCGCCAAGACGGCAGTCGTTAGGAAGATTTCTCTTCCACTGCCGTGTCGCTGTGGGCGCGTCTGATCCTGCGCACGATCCACCAGATCGCCAGCATTACCACAGGTACCAGAACCGCCGTCACCGGCGCCACAATGTCGTGAATAATGGGGATGCCCTTGAGCAGATAGCCAAGAAGACTCACGACGTAATAAGAGATTGCCGCGACAGACAGACCTTCGACGGTTTGCTGAAGGCGCAATTGCATCTTGGTTCGGTTGTTCATCGACGCCAGCAGATCTCGGTTCTGAAGTTCGAGTTCGACGTCGATCCAGGAACGCAGCAACGAGATGGCCCGGGTCAGCTTGTCAGAGAGCTTGGCCTGGCGCTCCTTCACGGATTGGCATGTTCGCATGGCTGGAGCAATGCGACGCTGCAGAAAATCACCCCAGGTGCAGTACCCAGGTACCGCCTCTTCCGAAAGCGCCGCCAGCCTTTCCTCGACGATCTCGTAGTAGGCACGACTGGCACCGAAGCGATAGAGGTTCGCCGCAACGCCAGCCTCCAGTTCGGCAGCCAGTTCCGTCAATTCGGATAGCAAGGCATTACTATCGCGCCGTTCTACCAAGCTCGTACACATCTCGTTGGTGATCGCTGCGAGTCGCGACTCCATGCGTCGCAGTTCCGACGTCATCGATCGTGTCAACGGCAGGGAAAGTAACGCCAAGGTTCGATAGGTTTCGATCTCCAAAAGGCGTTGGGCTAATACGCCCGCTCGCGCAGGGCTCAAATCACGAGCGAGGATGAGGATATGCGCCAGGCCATCCTCATCCTGCCGAAAGTCAGTCAGGATGGCAGCAGAACCATTCTCCACCAACGAGTAGCAAAGGCTGGCAGGATCGAAGTGATTAGTCTCCCTCTCTGTTTCCGGCGTCCATGGCAGAAGTCTCAAACGGATGCCAGATACGACTGGGCCGGGAGGAACAAATCCGTGCTTGAACGGATTTTCACCGCATGGCTCCCCCATTTCGGAATCAAGCGGAGCGCACCAGAGATACGTCGAGAACTCAGTGTGCTTTTCACAGTGAAGGTCTCCCTCATCCCATGTCAAGCCGTGAAGCCGCGTGGCATGGTCGGTCTCGGCAACGCCGAAGCTATGGGACAACTCGCCCATCGCCATCTGGTCCTTGGCAAGGTCGCCTTCGGTCATGAAAGCGAACTGCAATATGCCGCGAGGGGCCTGAATCAATAGATGCGGGCGTGCGTGCACTTCGTCCACGGCTGCAGCACGATCAGCATAGGCCGGCATGCCGTATACGGTGGCGATCGGATCCGGTTGTGTGGTCGTCGTATTAATATTGGTGGGCTCTTTCATAACGACCTCATTTCTCATTGTCTGAAAAGAATGACGGCTCATGGTAAATGCCCACAGCCGTGCATGAACTGCACGGCTGTGGGCCGAACTTCATGAGTCAGCATACCCCACGCGGCTCGACGAATAGGCTCGCAGTGTAAAGGTAGCGGCTCTTTCAGAACGCCCTAAGCTTCCTTGCTTTCAGACGAAGGTGTACGAGCAGACCTTGTTGCCCGCTGGATCACGCAGGTAGGCCGCATAGGCACCCGGCAGATGACTACGCGGGCCAGGTTGGCCCTCGTCGGTGCCGCCTGTGGCAAGGCCGGCGGCATGGAATGCATCCACCTCGGCGGGAGTTGCAGCAGCAAAACCGATAGTCATGCCATTGCTGGAGGGCGCTTCTCCATTACCAGGGCGAGCAATGATAAAAGCCGGCTTTTCACGACCGTAAAGCACCCAACCATTGCCAAAAGGACCGAGGTTTTCGATGCCGAGAGCACCCAACGCAGCGTCGTAAAATGCAGCCGAATCCTGAACGTCGACGGCACCAATAAAAATGTGGGAGAAGATATCATCACCGGAAATAACTGGATTAGTCATGGTTAGCTTCCTTAATATTTTGTGCTTCATGGATAGATTAGTGATCCGTTAATCAGTAGTGAATCACTGTGCGAATCGACTTACCTTCGTGCATCAGATCAAAGGCTTTGTTGATATCATCGAGCCCCATGGTATGGGTGACGAACGGGGCAAGCTCGATCTCGCCTTTCATTGCATCTTCCACCATGCCGGGAAGTTGGGTGCGTCCCTTAACCCCGCCGAAAGCAGAACCTTTCCAGGTCCGTCCGGTGACCAGCTGGAACGGACGGGTCGAGATTTCCTTGCCGGCACCGGCAACGCCGATAACGATCGACTGCCCCCAGCCCCGATGGGCAGCTTCCAGCGCCGAACGCATCACGTTGACATTACCAATGCACTCGAAGGTATGATCAACGCCCCAACCGGTCATTTCGATGAGAACCTCGTGGATCGGCTTCTCGAAGTCATTGGGGTTGAGACATTCGGTCGCCCCGAACGAGCGGGCCAGCTCGAACTTGGCCGGATTGGTGTCGATGGCAATGATGCGACCCGCTTTGGCCTGCCGCGCACCCTGAATCGCAGCGAGACCGATACCGCCGAGACCGAAGATGGCCACCGATTCGCCCGGTTGCACCTTGGCTGTGTTGTGAACGGCGCCGATGCCGGTTGTTACACCGCAACCCAGCAGGCAGACGTGCTCAGGATTGGCGTCCGGGTCGATCTTGGCCAGCGATACTTCGGCGACGACCGTGTATTCGCTGAAGGTCGAGCAGCCCATGTAGTGGTAAAGCGGCTGGCCGTTATACGAGAAGCGAGTCGTACCATCGGGCATCACCCCCTTGCCTTGGGTCGCGCGAACCGAGACACACAGATTGGTCTTGCCGGACTTGCAGAACAGGCACTCGCCGCATTCGGCAGTGTAGAGCGGAATGACATGATCGCCAGGCTTCACGCTAGTCACACCTTCACCCACTTCCATGACAATACCCGCACCTTCATGACCCAGCACAGCCGGGAAGAGACCTTCGGGGTCATCGCCTGACAAGGTGAAGGCGTCGGTATGACAAACGCCGGTGTTCGTGATCTTGACGAGCACTTCGCCCTTGCGCGGCGGCTCAACGTCGATCTCGACGATTTCCAGCGGCTTTCCAGGTCCAAAGGCAACTGCTGCACGTGATTTCATGATGTCGCTTCCTTTTCTAGCTAACTATAATTTCCCTCACCGAGGGCACCCTCGTGCTTCTACCGCAGATAGGAACGAACGATAGAGATGGTTTCATCAATGGACTTGTTCTGCGAATCGCTCCTAATTTCGCTACTGGGAAATTCTTCCCGCAAATAGCTCTCCAGAACCGTGGCCATCAAGCCATTGACTGCTCCACGAACGGCCGCAAGCTGCTGAAGAATAGCCGGGCAACCTGCACCTACATCGAGCGCTTTCTCAAGAGTCGCTACCTGTCCCTTGATGCGCCTGATGCGCGTCAGTGCTTGCTGCTTTTCTTCCGGGCTAGGGGGCATTGAACACCTCTCTACTTGGTTACGTCAATGAGGTATACAATACTCCTCTATAGTATAAGCGGCTAAGTCTCGCTAAAAATTCGTGCTCTCTGAGCACCTTTAAATGATAGCCGCGTCTTTTTCTGCAGCTTGGACAGTATCATTTCAAAATATGAACTGGTCAAACTGGAAAAATCTATGTGCAGATAGACATGATCTATGTACGCTGACTCACCGAGTTGAAGCTGCCAAAATGGCACCGGCTAGCCAACGTGACGATCCGAATACCTAGCCTTTCGCACTCTGGAACTGCTAGCCGTTCCAGACGCGACCGACTGCAACCTGGGCATGTTTCCGCCTTCGTTAGAGTGCATAGACGTCAAGTTCAGCGATCACTCATGTCTCTGCGCCGCAGATGGTCGTGAGGATACCTTCCTCCGGGAGTCCATGATCCATCAGCGCGTAAATCATTGCTTCGCCGGTGTTTGTATCCAGCGCCGGACTCCAGTCGGCGGTTCCGATCGTCACCGTCTGTGCGACGAAAATCCGATTCTCCAGTGCTCGCGCCATGCAGCCCACACAGACCGGATTATACCTGCTCGTGTTTCGGCACAGCTCGGGACCAAAAGCAGACACGTCCCCGCTTCGCGCTGGGCATCACCGCACCGTACAGTCTGCGCACCAGAGTGGTTCTGCCTGCACTGAAGCGCGTTACCGCGCGTCACTCCGGCACCGCACTAAGTGCGGCCCGCCCGATCGCGTCAGCAATACCGTTGACGAAGGAATTGACATTGGGATTAGGGTAAAATTCATGTGCGATAGACGCTGCGTTGCGCGCCAGGCGTGTGCCGACATGGGACTCCCAATCGTTGCTGCTCCACGCCTGGTCAAGAAAGTGAGCATACCTGATGATATCGATTCTAAAGCCATTCTTCCGGTCACCGTAGCCTTGGATATCAATACCGACAGCCTCTAGTCTTAGCAATACAAAGCGGGACGTCAGTGCCCCCGCGGTACAACTATCTACATATAAATAAACTGCCTGTACAAACCATCCAATTGACGACGAATATCTTCCACATACTGCTCTTCACCAGTATCAGAAAACTCAAGTAGCTGATGTTCCTTGGCAGTAATTTGCTCACAAAGGTCGGACAAGTTCTCGCAGAAAGCCTCGGAATGAACGGTGGGCTCCTCCGTATTCGTCTCTTCTCCTGCTAGTTTTCGCACAGACGAGGCTGGAGAAATCCCATTTTCCTCGTTAAAGGCAATTTGAAGCTGCCTGCGCCTATTGGTCTCATCGATCGCCTGTTTCATCGCCGGTGTCACCGCGTCGGCGTACAAGATCGCCTTGCCGTTTTCATTCCGAGCGACTCGACCAATCATCTGAATGAGGGCATGGGCCGAACGCAAGAACCCTGCACGGCCTGCATCGAGAATGGCAACCAATGATGCCTCTGGAATATCCAGCCCTTCGCGCAAAAGACTAATACCAATCAAAACGTCAAATTCACCTGCTCGCAGACCATTGATGATCTCAACACGGTCCTCCGCCTTGATGTCGGAATGCATGTAGCGCGCTCGAATCCCGTTGTCTGTCAAGAAATCAGTCAGGTCTTCCGCACTAACCTTTGTCAGCGTGGTCACGAGCACTCGATCTTTTCTCTTCACGCACTTCGATATTTCGGTAAGCAGATCATCTATGCACCCGTCCACTTTCCGCACCTCAACCTTAGGATCGAGCAACCCCGTTGGTCTAATAGTCTGATCAACAACACTGTCTTTTGACTTTCTAAACTCGTAATTACCTGGAGTGGCGGAAACAAAGATGGTCTGAGGTTTAATATTTTCGAACTCGTGAAAGCTCAACGGCCGATTACTCTTCGATGAAGGCAAGCGGAATCCGTAATCAATCAGTGTATCTTTACGACTCTGATCACTCCGGTACATCGCGGATATCTGGGGAACCATGACGTGAGATTCATCGACAAACAGAAGCCCATCCTTAGGTAGGTAATCCAGCAACGTGGTCGGAGGCAAAACTGCATCTCGACCGTTCAAGTAGCAAGAATAATTCTCCATCCCTGAGCAATAACCGAGCTCTCGCATCATCTCCACATCATTTGTAATCCGCTCGTACAGCCTATTCGCCTCAACGAGTCGATTATCCCTATTCAGCTCGGCAACTCGCTCCTCCATCTCAGCGAGTATTTTCTTAGCAGCGGAATCAATTTCATTCCTAGGTGTCGCGAAAAGCGTCTTGGGCGAAACCAAGTAATGATCAATTTCTCCCAGTCTTTTACCGGTAACAGGGTCTATCCATTGAACGGACTTAACAGAGTCATCTAACAGCTCCGCCCGAACCGCCCTGTGCTCAGAATCGGCGGGGAAAATATCGACCACATCACCTTGAACGCGAAACGTTGCACGCTTGAGGGTGCGCTCAGTGCGATCATATTGTAATAAAGCCAAGCGATAAATCAGCTCTTGCTGCTTTATCTTAATCCCAGAAAATAGAGGAATTTGGAGTGCTCGGTATCCCTCTGGATCACCCAATCCATAGATTGAAGACACCGAGGCAACGACAATGACGTCGCGGCGCTCAATCAAAGACTTGGTCGTAGATAGACGCAGTCGCTCAAGATGATCATTGATCGCAGAGTCCTTTTGAATAAAGCGATCACTGCCCGGCATATAGACTTCGGGCTGAAAATAGTCATAGTAGGAAACAAAGTATTCGACTGCATTTTCAGGAAAGAAATGCTTCATCTCACCATAAAGCTGCGCGGTCAACGTCTTGTTGGGAGCCAAGATCAACGTAGGCCTCTTCAAGCGATGAATCACATTTGCCATGGTAAAGGTCTTACCTGAGCCGGTGATCCCTTTCAGCGTCAGGTGTGTAGCACCTTCTTCTATGTCCGATATCAGGCGCGCTATCGCTTCTGGCTGGTCTCCCGCCGGCGTATTGTTGGAGTGCAGGATGAACATACCGGTTGACATAAAAATATCTCCTAATTGAGCTATTTCATTTTATTTTGATGTATCGTCTATTCCAGAAGACCTATAGCAGTACCAATCCGGGGTGTAAATGACGGCGATCCTGCCGCGCCCCACCTGGGGGTAGGCGTCTCCAACATGATAGCTCAACACACGGATGGTCTTCCCAGTAAATACCCGCCGAGCGCCACGACCCCAGCCAGCGGCCCGTCTGCCAATGCACCTGAAGCCACTTGTCTTGTTGAGCGCCGACATCGAGCCGTGGCGGACGAGCTTGCTCTGTACGCCAAATGTATGGCGCTGGCTCCCGCCGATACGCGTCTTTGTCTCTCTCAGACCTCAAGACGAGAAGCCGGAACGTGGAGCTACCTCGCCCCTCTAAAGATGCACGATCTCGACATTCGTCCATTTGCCTGCAAGGTACTCCGCCACTAGCCTCCGATGGCAGTGATGGGGCTTGTCTTCGCTGCAAATCAGGCAACTATTATCAATCTTTTCTTTATCGATCAACTCGATTTTTCGAGACGACATCAAATCCAGAAATTTACTGGCGTAGATATCCCAGCCCCCCCTTTCATTTTATATTCCTCGAACATGTCTTTGGTTGGAGCAAGTGCTGTTAGATGCTCATATTCAATCCGACACAACGCCTCGGAAAAATACCGAAGATCCTCGCGTTTTGCGAAGCCGGCCAATTGCGAAACATTATTCAGGCGAACGTCTATCAGACGGTCGACACCAGAGGCACCCAACTTGGTGAAGAAGGACCGCGCAGATGTCTTAGTGAATCCAATCGTGAATATTTTCATATACATTACACTCCTCGTTGTCTAATCCATAAATGGCAGCCATTGAGCTACCACCGGATACAACTACTGACCTTCTCCCTGGTTTCGGTCCAACTACAATGTGAGAAACCGCTGTTTCATGCACACCACTGGGCATAGGCGACAGGTAGTAGATAGCCCAGCGAGCTGTGCGGTCTGACATGTTTGTAGTGGACCCTCCGTTGGTCGATTTCATGTCGGGCATCGGACAGGCTCAAAAACCAGTGCTGATTGAGACATCCATCGCGGAACTTGCCGTTGAAGCTCTCGATGAAGGCATTCTGTGTCGGCTTGCCCGGCTGGATGAAGGCCAGCGTGACTTTGCCCTCACGCGCCCAAAAGAACATCGCCTTGCTGGTCAGCTCTGGATCGTTATCGCAGACAATTGAGACAGGCAGCGAGCGTTGCTGCGTAATGTCATCCAAGTACCTGGCCAGGCGCCGACCGGAAATGGACATATCCACTAGTTGGCCGACGCATTCCCGACTAAAGTCATCCACGATGTTCAGCACGCGGAAACGGCGCCCCGAGGCGAGCTGATCCGAGACGAAGTCCAGGGACCGGCGTTGGTTGGGGCTATCGGGAAATGGCATCGGCATTCAAGTCCGCACCAGTCGCTTGCGCCGGCGGGTACGGACCTGAAGCCCAGCCTCGGAGTAGAGCCGGTAGGTAGTTTGCGATTGACCACCAGGCCCTCCTGACGCAACGGGGCGTGCAGCATCAGGTAGCCGTAGCAGGGACAGCAGGTCGCCAAGGCTTGCACCCGAGCCCGAAGCGGCTCATCGTCACACGGCTTCGCCTGGTAGCGGGCCAACGATCGTGGCAAACCGAGCAATCGGCAGGCGTGTCGCTGGCTGAGCCAGCCGCCTGTCACCAGGTACGTCACCGCCCGCCGCTTCGCTTCGGGCGTTACCACTTTCCCGAGACGATCTCCTTGAGGGCGGCATTGTCGAGGGCGCTTTCCGCCAGCAGTTTCTTCAGCCGGGCATTTTCGGCCTCCAGGTCCCGGAGACGCTTGGCTTCCGACACCTCCATACCCCCGTACTTGACCTTCCAGCGATAGATGGCCTGTCTGCTCGGTCACGCCATGCTGACGGGCCAGCTCGGCCACCAACACGCCACGTTCATGGTCCTTGAGGATGGTGATGATCTGCTCTTCGGTATGGCGGTTACGCTTCATCGCGAGATCTCCTGCTATCAGGGTAAACGTAGCGGAAATCTCACATTGACGGTGGACCGGTTTCTGGGGGAAAGCTCAGGGCCAAGCTTAAAAAGCCCATAAGCTTAAATGCAACACAAAGAAAATCTTTACATCAACCATTAGACAAAAAACCTACCCCGAAGCTAGCCGGGATAGGTCAGTAGGTGCTACTTATTCTCAGAGGTGTTACCTGACTTAGGAGGCTTTCAACATACCATTTGGATCGATAACGAATTTTGACGGTGAACCTTTATCAAATTTCGCATAGCCATCAGGTGCTTGATCAAGAGTAATCACCTCAATGTTCATTACTTTGGATAGATACGGCATCCGGTCCCACAATATTGCCTCAGTGAGTTGGCGATTATAGTTCGTTACTGGAGCCATCCCTGTCATCAACCGTATCGACTTCGTCCACATCTTACCCCAATCGAGATGCAGACGTCCGTCGGCAGCGTCTGCATCAACCGGATCAGGATCGCTTCCCACATAAATACCTGGAACACCGATTGCACCGCCCGCTCGGACTACATCAAAAAGGCTATTCAATGCGCCATGGGGCATCTCAGTACTGGCATCCTCGCCAAGACCATGAGCCTCGAAGCCGACTGCATCAACGCCACAGTCAACTTCAGGTGTACCCAGGATCTGTTCAATCTGATCGCGCAGCGGGGCAGTATTGCGTAAGTCAACCGTTTCAAAACCGGAGTCTGACAGAAGCTTCAATCTATCAGGGTTTTGATCACCCACGATAACACATGCTGCGCCGAGCAGTCGTGCTCCTGCGGCTGCGCAACGCCCTACCGGGCCAGCACCCGAAATGTAAACATGACTTCCTGGTTTTACTCCTGCAGAAACACAACCATGAAAGCCTGTCGGTAGAATATCAGAGATCAACGTCAAGTCGTTGATTTTCTCCATTGCCTGTGCTTTGTCTTTAAATTTCAACAACATATAGTCAGCATAGGGGACAAGAACATATTCTGCTTGGCCGCCAGACCAACCCTTCAAGTCGAAACCGAAAGCACCAAGATCGGCATCTGGATTGACTAGATCGTTCTCACAAACGTCGGAGCGTGCCTCTTTGCAGTTGCGACAACGTCCGCATGCAACATTGAAGGGCACAGAGACCAAATCGCCAATATCCATCAACTCGACGTCTGAGCCGATCTCCACTACTTCACCAGTGATTTCGTGGCCTAGTACATGCCCTTGCGGCACGACAAACCGACCACGATAGATATGTTGATCGGAGCCGCAAATGTTGGTAGAGACCACTTTGAGAATTACTGCGTGCTCAAGTTTTCGACCGTTATGTTCGAGCTTAGGATACGGGACCGTTTCAACTCTTAGATCTCGGGTTCCATGATAAACTACACTTCTGTTGCCAGCCATAGTTAACTCTCCTTAATTGTGAGAGCGTCGGTTAAGGTAACCATTTTACTGTCTACTGCGTTAACCACCACCGTTCAGCTTAGCACCGTAAAGAGCATTGTCAATAAACTAATTAGTGCCGGGAAGAGTGTTGTAAATAGATGAAAATCCTCATTTTTTAGTGAGTTGTCGTCAAATCTGGTGGATGCCAGTCAGGCTTCATTTCTGTCTAATTTATCGGGTCCTTTCTCCCCATCTTGGAGCTTGACGTTGCTGACGACCAGTTCCAACTTCTGGAAGTGCTTGATTAGCTGTAGGGTCCCGAATGATCAAATTAGCCTTAGGAGTTATCCTCTGCTTGCAGCCTGAGGCCTTCTACAGCAACTCATCCGAGAGCAGGTTCATGGACATCAAGCTGCATAAGCAGGCCACGACGACCCGAAGATCCGTGCTGAGATCCAGGCAGCGCATCAGCGACAGCGAGCTGGCACGCCAGTACGGCGTCGCCGTCGCGACCATCCATCCGGTTCTGGCGGTACCCTGATGATGTCCATGACCGACCGCACACGCGTCACAACCTGCTGGCGACGCTCACGCCCGAACAGGAAGAGGTGCTGATCGCGATTTGTGGTAACAATCTTGAGATTAGCTCCGTGATGTGCACTTTTCCCTTGAGGAGTTATTAGCGCTGGAAATTTGAAGGTATTGACCTTCATTTCCAAGGGTTTATCGACAGTAACGATGCGGCTACCAGTCGGAGTCATTTCGTCACCTCTGTGCGTTAATGTTTTCATTTTGTGGTCGAGTGTGAAACGAGACTTACCTCTGTCAAGAAGAACAATGTTGGCCCTACCTAGCCGTTGGCCGCTCCTCCTTAAGCGGTGTTGACAGGATTGACTCAAGCTCAGAAGTGGTCAAACTGAAAAAATCGATGTGCAGATAGACGCGATCTATCTGCGTACGTCGTTGGCTCGCTGAACTGGAATCACTTCTTCCATTGCTTTGTCAGAAAGAAACAGGTGGGATCATGAGCTCATCGTTATGGACGCCTGATGGCCTGCTCCAGGGACGGACAGATCAACCCAAGCGCGACACAAGGCGTACACGCAGCTACTGCTATCCGCCGTGTCGCTTTTGTTCTCGCGCAAGGCAAGGTCTGTTCGACAGCGTGGTTCACGGCGAGCACGTCACACTTTGACAGCTTTTTTTAACGCGTCTAGGATCGGTAACCTCAATTGGAGCTCGGCGCGATCTAGGCCGATTCTCAGCAAGACGCTATTTCAGAGTGCCTTGGGGAGGATTAGATTTTGGCTGGAACCGCCGATGAATCGATATAACGGATCGAAGAGATGCGACCAGCTCAGGGGTATGTACCATTTCGAGCAACGCGCGGGGCACTGGTGATTCGAACGTATTTTTGCCAGCAACGAAACCGACATTTATATGTGACATTGGCTCCGTGATTGCGATTGCGTGGAGATTTGGAATATGTACGAGTTGGCCAGCGAGAGACTGAGGAAGGACGGCTGAGTATTTTCCTGTCGCGACATGTGCCGCCAGCACATCCAATGAATCGGTGCAAATGGTCTGCTCAGTACACTGCGCTAACCTGTCTTGAACAGTCCCAGACACTGCCGAGTTCAGCAGGCAGAGTTGTCTACTCAATACCTGCTCCCATGTCGTGTTTCGAGGTTGTTGTGTTCTGGCCGAATGAAAAAGGAAAATTCGCTCTCGGTAGAGAAGGTGAGTATCAAAGTTTTCTCCGGAAATATCTTCAAAATCCATGAGCACCATATCCACATCGTTTTCGCGAATCGCTTGAAGTAAAGAACAAGAGTTGGCGACTAGAATTGATTGCTGAAGTAGAGGTATTTTTTCGGCAAGAGCAACACTTAAGGTGGGTGCCACACCAGAAGTCCCAGGAAGTACCCCAAGCCGAAACTTCCCCTCTATACCTCGCTGTAGCGCGGAGAGCTCTCGTTCTAACCCTTTGCAGTCATCGTACATCTGCTGAGCCCAGGCCAGCACGCGCATGCCCTCAGACGTAAGCCCATCGTATCGTCGGCCATGACGCACGATTTCGACACCCATGTCCTCCTCCAGTTGTTTGATCCCTGCGGAGAGGGTCGGCTGAGAAACATTACAGCTCTTGGCCGCATTGCCAAAATGGCCTTCACGATACAAAGCAAGCAAGTATTCAAAGTTCCTTACGATCATGGCGTTTCTTCTGTTAGAGTTAGAGAGATTTTCCAAGTTGGGAAAGTCCGGCACACGACTTCGATCTGCGTACGTCCCTATTCATGTAGCGGGCACTCATGAGAAGCTGTTGCGTGCAATGCTCATGCAGTCTTCTGGTTCGTCATCGACGGCCCCGGCCACTACTTCCCAGTACCATACACCTAGGGAGACGCTGCATAAATCCCGCCGCAGGTGCCTGGCAGCCATCGGCGGGGTAGAATTCGGCCCTCCTGCCACCGTCTGAGCCGAGCTACCCGACGAAGCAAATCTCGTTCGCCCAAGCCGAGCACCAGAACAAGAAGAAGGTCACCCGCCGCGAGCGGTTCCTAGCCCAGATGATGGCCCTGGTGCCATGTCAGCGGCGGATCGAGGCACTGTTGCCGTCCTATTTCCCGAACGCGGCGGGCAAGCGGGGCCGGTCGCCGATCGGCCTGAGCGTATGCTGCGTGTCTACTTCCTCCAGCAGTTGTATGCGCTCGCCGAGCCGACGAGGCGCTCGACCCCATCTACGACAGTCAGGCGATGCGCGACTTCATCGGTATCGATCTGGCCATCGAGAGCGTGCCGGACGCGACCACGCTGCTGCACTTCCGTCATCTGCTGGAGAAACATGCCCTGACCCAGCGGATCTTCTAGGACATCAACGCCAGTCTGGCCGAGCAGGGCCTGTTCATGCGCGAGGGCACGATCATCGACGCCACCATCGTGGCGGTAGCACCCTCCGCCAAGAACCAGGCCAAGCAGCGCGACCCGGAGATGAAGCACACCAAGAAGGGCAATCAATGGTTCTTCGGGATGCAGGCCCATATCGGCGTCGATGCCGTCACCGGTCTGATCCATCGTGTTGTCGCCTCCTCGGCCAACGTGGCCGATGTCACGATGGCTGGGCATCTCGTACGTGACGATGACGAGCGGGTATACGGTGATGCCGGCTACACCGGCATGGGGAAATACCTGGACGAAGAGAAGAACGATCCGGATTCCCGGTGCTGCGTCGCAGCCAAGCGTACCACCATCAAGAAGATGGATGACGGTCCTCTGAAAACGCTGCGGCTGGCGATCGAAAAGGCCAAGGCCCGCATCCGCGCCAAGGTCGAGCACCCGTTCCATGTCATCAAGAACCTCTTCGGTTACCGGAAGGTGCGCTACAAAGGGCTGGCCAAGAACCAGGCTCAGCTGTTCACTCTGTTTGCCCTTGGCAATCTGGTGCTAGCAAGACGATGTCAGGCCCATGCTGATAGTGGCAGTGTGTCTTGAATCTGGCCTGGTGGCCGGAGACCCCGGCTGCCAGGGAAAACAGACCACCTGAGGTGGTCAGCAAGTGATCGCTGACACAATGCTTGAGCCTCGCTGATCGCTTCAGGCGCCC
>CEVO01006392.1_pt1 | contig 14797 bp, 11 predicted proteins | sample 531511 | NCBI WGS metagenome assembly CEVO01 (sample SAMEA2623907, study PRJEB7988) | marine metagenome | biome: marine biome (ENVO:00000447); feature: mesopelagic zone (ENVO:00000213); material: "saline water (ENVO:00002010), including plankton (ENVO:xxxxxxxx)" | depth 800 m | reverse complement strand
GGCCTCATGGTCTATACAGGCGACAAGTTCCCTATGTGGCACGGCAGTATCCTTTCCGGAGCCCTAGCCGGTGAGCAACTCGCACGTCTTCACATGAGCGATGATTACCGAGAAGTGATAGTAGAAGAAACCCTAGCCTATGACATGGGACGGATTCGCGATGTGCGCCAGGGTCCAGACGGTTATATCTATCTTGCTATTTCAGACGGTAATGGCGCCGGAAGAGGTAATTTCGAGACTACGGAAATCGTGCGACTTGAGCCAATTGATTGACGTGAGAGTTTATGGTTAACGAAACAAAGGGTGTCTCCGGAAACTTCATACTGGAGCAATCCTATTACCGCATAGCTGCCAAATTCGTGACCTATGCAATAGATCGAACAGGACACCGTATTTGGCCAAGGGTAGCCGTTGAATCCTAAGGACGAATTCTGCCAATTAACGTAGATTTGTCGCATACAGAAAAAGCCCACCAAGGTGGGCTTTTTCTGTATTGATATAACGATGTTTTAACTCAGGGCAAATGGTTTTGAAATGAAAACAATAGGCATGCTAGGTGGAATGAGTTGGGAATCCACGGAGAGTTATTACCGAGAAATTAATGAAGGTATTAAGCAACATCTTGGTGGTCTGCACTCGGCGAAAATTTGCCTATATAGTGTCAATTTCAACGAGATCGAAAAATTACAGCATGCTGGCGATTGGGATGCTGCAGCGGCGGTGCTTACTGATGCCGCGCGCAAGATCGAAGCTGGTGGAGCAGACTTCCTTATAATCTGTACCAATACCATGCATCGCGTGGCACCCGAGATCGAACAAGCCATTTCTATTCCACTACTGCACATTGCAGACGCCACCGCATACAAATTAAAAGAGGACAACATAAACTGTATTGGATTGCTCGGGACTCGGTTTACGATGGAACAGGATTTTTATAAATCGCGTATTACCGAAAAATTTGGGATTGAAGTGCTGGTACCTGAGCCGGATGAACGAATTTTGCTTCACGCCGTGATCTACGACGAACTTTGTCTCGGTAAGATCAAGGATACCTCTCGCGCATATTATCTTGAAATCATTGAGAAATTGTCTGCGCGTGGTGCCGAAGCAATTATTCTAGGGTGCACCGAAATCGCACTACTAGTTAAACAAGCCCATACGAGCGTACCCCTTTACGATACAACTACTATCCATGCCAGCCAGGCTGTGAGTTACGCATTGAGCGAGAAACCGGCCGGCAGTATATAAACATGATGGAAGCAAGCTCTTATACGAATGATAACAATGGACTCGTTTTTCGGTAACATAACAGCGAGTGTGAGAGTAAACTAATAAAATTACAGAAGTAATTAAACTGCTCAAGCTCTATTCGAATAGCAAAATTATGGAGGCTCAATCATGCCCAATAATTCAATTTCAAGGCGGCGCTTTCTACAATCAACCGGTGCAGCGGCTATCTGGTTACCGGCAACCGTGAAAGGGTATACCGCCAGTGAAATGCAAGCTCTGTACGTCGATGGAGCCATGCAGCAAGACATCTCCAAATGGGAATTAGATACCCCGGCTCTTTGTGTGGACCTCAATCTGCTGGAATCCAATATCGCTACCATGCAATCCACCATGATGCGTAACGGTATTGCCTGTCGACCCCACGCAAAAACTCATAAAACTCCAATCATTGCTCAAATGCAGATGGACAGTGGTTCAGTCGGTATCTGTACCGCCAAGATCAGTGAAGCGGAAACAATGTTTAAACACGGTATCGAAGAAATTCTAATGACGACTACCAATGTAACTCCAACCAAAATTAGACGAGCTATGACTCTGCGGCACTCGTGCGACAGCTTTATTCAAGCTACAGATTCACCGGAAAATGCCCGCCTTCTTTCAGAAGCTGCAGAAGCAATGGGAGTAACAGCTGATATAGTGATTGACGTGGATCCAGGTGGCCATCGCACAGGAATCACTTCCGGACAACCTGCTTTGCAATTGGCCCAGCTTGTAGACACTTTGCCAGCGCTGCGCCTACGTGGTTTGCTTTGTTATGACGGCGGTTCCCAGCATGTGAAAGGATTTGAAAGGCGAAAAACACAAACTCTAGAGCGTCTAGCGGCTGCTACTGAAACCTATGATCTATTTAACGGAGCGGGACTTAATACAGATATTTTCAGTGGGGGTGGCACTGGGACTTATAATATCGATCATGAGACCCGCGGACTAACCGATGTGCAAGTTGGTAGCTACGTATTCATGGACGCGCAGTACATAGATATTGGTGGAGAAACTAATGTAGATGTTTATACAGACTTCCAGCCGTCACTCACGATTTTAACCACAATACTAAACGATCAGTACGAGGGTAGGGCCACAACAGACGCTGGAGCAAAGGCTTGCACCATCAATCGACCTTGGGCAAAGGTGAAAGGCGAAACAGGCTTAGCTTACACATCCGGTTCGGATGAATTCGGTTCATTACGCTATGAAGAAAACGCATCACGAACCTATAAAGTTGGGGACAAACTCGAGCTGATTGTTTCCCACTGCGACCCGGTTGTGAATCTCTATAATCACATGTATGCCATTCGTAATGACCGCGTCGAAGCTATCTGGCAAATCGCTGCAAGGGGTATGTCCGCGTGAGAATATAACTAGATATCCGTTTAAGTTGCCCTAAGTAGAGACAAGTTGAGGTTTGCCCAATGAGGCCTTAAAGTGACCGAGACAGACAGCGTTTGGGGAAATTTATAAGAAGATATTATCTGAACAACAAGGAGGAATGACACCTTGATTTTCAAAAGTCAGCAGCCCGACATAGACCTTCCTGAAACCGATCTTACGTCGGTTGTGTTCGGGCGGGTTGATGAACTTGGCGAAAAACCCGCACTCATTGAAGGAACTACCGGACGCACACTCACCTATAACCAACTGCGCGAGCAGACAAACAAATTCTCAGCCGGCCTGAACGAACGGGGATTCAAGAAGGGTGACGTAATGGCTATTTTTATTCCGAATATGCCTGAGTACGCCGTTATTTTTCTAGGAGTCGCCGCAGTCGGTGGCATAAATACTACAGTAAACTCGCTCTATTCAACCGCTGATTTAGTGCACCAATTTAACGATTCTGGGGCCAAATTTCTAATTACAATTCCAGAATTCCTGGATCGTGCTCTTCCTGCGGCCAGTCAATGTGGAATCGAAGAAATTATTGTTTTAGGAGAAGCCAAAGGAACGACTCCCTTTACTGCTCTGCTTGACAATGACGGTAATGCTCCCGAGGTTGATATCGATCCGAGAAACGACCTGGTAGCGCTACCCTACTCTAGCGGCACGACAGGGTTATCGAAGGGGGTCATGCTGACCCATGAAAATCTTATCGCAAACATGGTTCTCGCCTGTGAAATGAACACCATACTGCCCGAAGATCGCCTTATAGGTGTACTTCCGTTCTTTCACATTTATGGGATGGTGTTAATTCTCAATCTGGCCGTTTACCTCGGGCTTACGCTAGTAACCATGTCACGTTTCGACTTGGAACAATTCCTAGAACTTGTGCAAAAATACAAAATTACCAGTCTCAATTTGGTGCCCCCGCTGGTTCTTGCCTTGGCCAAACATCCTGTAGTCGATAATTACGACCTATCCAGTGTGCGAATCATCGGTTCCGGTGCTGCTCCACTGGGTCAGGAACTAGAAATAGCGTGTGCTAAACGGCTAGGTTGCGAGATATACCAAGGCTACGGTCTTACAGAGGTAGCCGGAGCCTGTCACGTCAATAAATCACCGGTACCACCCGAAAAGCAAGGTTCAGTTGGTGTCGTTTTACCGAATACTTTTTCCAAGATTATCGACTCAGAAACTGGTAAAGAGCTAGGCCAGAACGAGCGCGGAGAAGTATTAGTAAAAGGGCCTCACATTATGGTCGGATACCTCAATAATGAAGAGGCCACGAAAGGTTGTATCGATGAAGACGGCTGGTTTCATACCGGCGATGTGGGTTACGCCGATGAGGATGAATATTTCTACATCGTTGATCGACTAAAAGAGCTGATCAAGTACAAAGCCTACCAAGTTGCTCCTGCTGAACTAGAGGCTCTGTTGGTCAGCCACCCAGCTATTGCTGATGCAGCCGTAATACCAAGCCCTGACGAAGAAGCTGGCGAGGTGCCCAAAGCGTTTGTTGTACTAAAAGGGGATGTCTCCCCCGAAGATATCTTGCGGTTCATCGCTGAGCAGGTTGCTCCTCATAAGAAGATTCGCAGACTCGAGATCGTCAACGAGATTCCGAAATCCGCATCAGGAAAGATTCTTAGGAGGCTATTAGTAGAAAAAGAACGAGAGAACCTCGCTACTAGCTAGTTATAGGCGGAGCGATCTGCATAGACCTCTACAATTTTTTTATCTAATTGCTCGAAGTCTTAATCATTTAGTTTTTTATCGCAGTGGGCAAATTGTCCCGCTTTTTTATTCACATCAGAGTATGTAGTTACAAGCCGTCATTATCAGCCCCATTACAACGACAAAACTGCCTTCGACTATGGTGGAGTATGCACTGTGATTAGCAGACATATTAGCCGCCATTAACAAACAAGCGGCCATAACCACAATTAAAACCGCCGAAGAGTAGGCACCATTGGTATGAGCCAAAGCCATTATCCAGGCAAGTATAAGTGTTCCTGCAAACTGCATTACCAGCGCGCCCGTGGGCTGTTTAGCTAAAGCGCCCGTTTCAACGCCAACACCTTCCGCCCATCTTGTGCCGAACAGCATCGGTGAGTACCACAACCCTGCCAGCATGAAACAGACTATCGTGCCGACACCCACCGCTAACCAGTTAACTCCAGCTAACAATATCTCCATGACACCCCCTTTCTGTTTATTTTTTACTAGTAATATATCTTGGCAAGAATTTCTGTTGACATAATGCGTATCTCCTTCCCATTCGTCAATCGCAGGCAGCAACCTACCCCTCTGCAGAACCTGTCACTGTGGCAGGCCACCTGAAAACAGCGTAATCTAGTTAACCTAACTGCATATCCAGAGGTCACTATGAAGAAATTCAAATCGCTCATGCTTAGCGCATTGCTAGCAATAAGTTTCTTCCCTGCTTCGTTTGCCCAGAACGAGGAATTCACAGGTTTAAAAGCGGACGCCGTAGAGGCCGTAGATTCCATGAGAAAGACGACCCAGGTGATTGTAGATAGCTTGTTTTCGTTTTCCGAACTTGGTTTTCAGGAATTTGAAACACAACGTTACCTGGCCGAGATCCTGGTAGAAAACGGTTTTGAAGTAGAGTTGGGGGTCGCTGGTATTCCATCTTCGTGGTGGGCAACCTGGGGCAGCGGAGAACCAGTTATCGCGCTGGGTTCGGATGTGGATGGTATACCCCGTGCCTCACAGATGCCCGGTGTTGCATATCGTCAACCCATGATTGAAGGCGCCCCCGGACATGGAGAAGGACATAATTCAGGACAGGCAGTGAACATCGTTGCCGCACTAGCTGTAAAGGAAATCATGGAACGGGAAGGCCTCCCTGGCACGATAGTACTGTGGCCCGGTATTGCTGAAGAACTTCTTGGTACCAAGGCCTGGTATGCGCGGGACGGCCTATTTCAGGGGGTTGACGCGGTCCTTTTCACTCACGTCTCCAATAATCTTAGTGTGAGTTGGGGCAGCGCACGCGGGACTGGCCTGGTTTCAGTAGAATATATGTTTGACGGGGTGGCTGCCCACGGGGCCGGAGATCCGTGGCAAGGACGAAGTGCACTTGATGCTGTGGAGCTAATGAACGTAGGTTGGAACTTTCGCCGAGAGCACCTTCGTCCATTGCAAAGGTCGCATTATGTAATCAGCAGCGGAGGCGATCAGCCTAATGTAGTCCCTCCTTATGCAAGTGTTTGGTATTTTATTCGCGAGATTACAGCTAATAACATACGTGAAAACTTTAATACCTTAAACCAAATCGCCCAAGGTGCAGCACTTATGACTGACACCGGCATGAGTCGTCGCATTGTTGGAGCAGCCTACCCGCGACATTTCAACAAACCTATCGCGCTCGCCATGGATGAAAATATCAAGAAAGTAGGTTTGCCTACCTGGTCCGAAGATGACCAACGCTTTGCCAAGGCGTTGCAGGCACTGATGGGCTCGGAAGAACCTCAAGGCCTAGCAACCGAACTTTCCAGCATCGGCGAACCATTGGAAAATCCAGTTTCAGGCGGATCAGATGATATCGGGGATGTCTCCTGGAATGTGCCCACTGTTACTTTGCGTTTTCCTTCAAATGTGCGCGGCCTGCAGGGCCATCACTGGTCAAGCGCGATGGCCATGGCAACTCCGATCGCACACAAGGGAGCGGTTGCTGGCGCCAAAGTGATAGCTACTACTGTTCTGGACCTACTCCAAGACGAGTCACTGGTAAATGAAGCACTAGTGTATTTCGAAGATATCCAAACCGCTGAGGAACAATATGAAGCATTCATAGGCCCCAACGACCCCCCTGCGATTGAGAAAAATAGAGATATCATGGCGCAGTACCGGCCGTTGTTAGAAGAACTCTATTACGACCCAACACAATTCGATACCTACTTGGAGCAACTAGGTATCGACTACCCGCTATTGGAGAGTGACGTTATCCAACGTGAAAACTAGCTCGAAAAACGAAACCCTACAGGATTCTCGATGCGAAAAAGATTCAGTTTTGCAATTCTGACCCTGCTTTCGTGTTCAGCGCTGAGCCAAGAAAATCTGGAACCTCAGGAAATTGATGGCGCGATAGATTCCAAGGAGCGTATAGAAAAAATTCGCCAATCCGAAGGGCGTGAACTGAAAGTAATAGCTCCAACTATTGCTCCCGAAGAGATCGACCGAGTCGTGCTGAATCGGCTTCTACAAGAAATTTCCCATGATCCGGATACGGTTCGCTCTCGGCTACAAATTAATGAAGGGCAGCTACAGGATATTTTTGTCACTATCTCGAACGCACGTAACTTCATCAACGACAGTGAAATGGCTAATGTTAGAGCCATGTGTCGTGCATTTTATGCTTCTGAACAGCGGGGAGAAGTGAGAATTCAAGAAGCCCTAGATGCATACAAGCAGCGGGCACGATTCACTACGAATTTTATATCTAGGTACTATCGAATTGTTTTAGCTGATATCGAAGCTGGCTTGTCGACTCTATCATTAACTCTGTTTAACGCCTATATGGAAGACCGCCGACGCCGCATGGCCAACGCAGGAACGGTTACCTGGGGTGTGGTCGTTGAAAACATTAGTAGTGGCACTGAATCAGTCGAGTTCCACTGCCGCCGTCAAAATTAAGCTTGGAGATCAATATGGACTACAGTTGTTTCGATGTGAGTGTCGAGAACGACATTGCGCACATCGTTTTGAGTCGCCCTGATAAACGCAACAGCATGATTAACAAATTCTGGGATGAGCTACCCGCTATAGTCCAGGACATGGATCAAAATTCCAGTGCGCGTGTAATTGTTCTGTCATCAACAGGGCCCCACTTTACATCCGGACTGGATACTTCGCTGTTCGGCAATAGTACTGAGAGTAGTGATGACCCAGACTCATTAGAGAGACTGAACCGACAACGTAGCGCAAAGCTTTATGACACCATCAAGCACATGCAAAAAAGTTTTACGTGTTTAGAACAATGTCGAATGCCTGTCATCGCAGCAATACAAGGTGGCGCCATTGGTGGTGGCGTCGATCTGGTGACAGCCTGTGACCTGCGTTATATGACTGAAGACGGTTTCTTAAGTATTTACGAAATTAACATTGGCATGACTGCTGATGTAGGCACTTTTCCTCGCATAACCCACTTGCTACCAGAAGGCGTAGTAAAGGAACTAGCCTACACTGGCAGAAGGATCTCTTCCCAAGAAGCCAAACAATACGGCTTAGTCAATGAAGTCTATTCAGATCATGAGACAATGCTGGAAGCCGCCATGAAAATAGCCCGGCTGATAGCCAGCAAGGCACCGTTGGCCATCTATGGCAGTAAGAAAATTATCAACTATTCTCGTGACCATTCTACTGCAGATAGCCTTGACTATATCAGTCTCTGGAACGCGAGCATGCTTCAACCCAATGAGATCAGTGAGGCTTTTACGTCTGCCCAAGAAAAACGAGAAAGTGACTTCGTGGATTTGCCAGCAATGCGAAAAAAAATGAGTTCCGGAACTATCGAATAAAATCCGTTCACTTTGTATCTAGCAAACGCAGAGAGGGCTATCAATATACGCCAGTTAATAATCTTAACTTACCTAACCCAGCTAGACTTTTGCATCCAGCCCTCTTACCCTTAAGTTCAAACAATAACAGGTAATCTCTGATGCTAGCTCCCAGATCTTTGTTCATTCATTCCATTTTAACAACAACATGGTTACTTATAGCTGCCTTAGTGGCAGGGACCGCGTTCGCCCAGCAACCAGACTTAAGTACCGTTAAAGTGACCCGCCTCTTGGACAAACCTGTCATAGGACCGGATATCCACCCAAGCATCGGAGTTAATATCCAGGGCCCTTCGCTTATTAGAGTACCAAAGTGGGTAGAAAACCCGCTGGGTAAATATTACCTCTATTTTGCTGATCACAAGGGTTTGTACATTCGGCTTGCCTATGCCGATAATCTCACTGGACCTTGGCAGGTTCATGAGCCCGGCAGCTTGCGTATTGAAGATTCCTATTTCACGCCCACGCGCCCTGAAATTTCTGAAGAGGCCTTGGCAGAGATGATCGAAGGTAGACGCGCCAGTGGATCTCGTACATCGCATGATTTGGCTTTTGAATTGACGCAGCCACACATCGCCTCCCCCGATGTGCATGTAAACGAAGATAGGCAACAGATCATCATGTATTACCATGGACTGGAAGGGCCCGGGTTTCAGCATTCAAGGGTAGCTACGTCCAACGACGGGATTAATTTCACCGCCGGAAGCGAGAATATTGGACGAACCTACATGCGAGCCTTCAAGTATGAGCAGAGGACTTATGCCCTGGCTATGCCCGGACAGTTTTATCGGTCGGAAAATGGCTTTACCAATTTCGAGGAAGGACCGCGTCTGTTCGTCCCTAATATGCGTCACTCAGCAGTTGTGGTACGTGATAATTACCTCTACGTATTCTGGACCCGGGTAGGGGATGCTCCCGAAAGCATTATGCTAAGCACTATTGACCTACGCCCAGACTGGACCAAATGGCAGGTTTCAGAAGAAAGGGTTGTGCTGCGGCCGGAACGTAATTGGGAAGGAGCCGACGCTCCAGTTGAACCATCTGTGCGAAGTACAGCATATGGTCATGTAAATCAGTTACGAGATCCTACGCTCTATATCGAAGATGATGTGGTATATATGCTCTATGCCGTTGCGGGTGAAAGTGGTATCGCACTCGCTCAGGTGGACTTCTAATCTCGGGCAACAAGACGTATATAGGAATCAGCCATGATTGCTTGGAAACCGATTATCGGAATACTTACCATCCTTGTAGTAAGTGCTATTGTCGCGTTCGCCGGCAGCCAAGGGAGTGTAGCTATCTCAACAATACCTCTTTTCGCCATTTGTGCGAGCGTTGGATTTATCCTGCACTGGGCGGTTTTTATTCCCAGCTATTTACTTCAGACTGAGCACTACTTTGATCTGACCGGAGCGTTATCGTATATATCCACGATAACGCTTGCAGCATATCTGCACCCACTGCTCGATCTTCGCGGCCTGATTATCTGTGTCTTAATTTCTATTTGGGCTGTTCGTCTCGGTAGTTTTCTTTTCATGCGGATAAAACGCGCAGGACAGGATCGACGCTTTATTGAAAGTAAGACTCGCTTTTGGCAATTTCTATACATATGGACAATGGGGGGTGCCTGGGTTTTTATCACGATGGCTGCGGGACTCGCGGCTATAACTTCTATGACACAACGTCCATTAGGAATCTTTGCTATTGCTGGCGTGTTCCTCTGGCTTGTTGGATTCTCGATCGAAGTCGTGGCGGATCGACAGAAAACAAAATTTCGACAGCTACCCGAAAATGCTGATCATTTCATAACAAGCGGCTTATGGGCTTATTCACGACATCCAAATTACTTCGGCGAGATCCTGCTGTGGTTGGGTATCACCGTTATTGCATTACCCACGCTGGTCGGTTGGCAATACGTGACTCTAATTTCACCTATTTTTGTTGCCCTATTACTTATAAAGGTCAGTGGAATACGATTATTGGAGGCTGATGCCAAAGACCGATGGGGATCCGACCCCAACTATCAATACTACGTCAATAACACTCCAGTACTGGTCCCATTTATAGGAAAGCGGTAAGTGTTTTCAGCATGAGGCATCTTTATGAATAGACACATAGCATACTTTAGCTTTTTACTACTAATTCAAACAAGCACTTCGCTAGCTCAGAATGACTCTGCGCTCCGCTGCCAGACATTAATCAATTTAAGTTTGACGGACACTACAATGTCTTCCGCCGAGGTGGTAACTGCAAATTCCTTCTCAGCGCCAAACTCAAATAATGTAATGTCAATGCCAGCATTCTGCCGCGTTGTGGGAGTCACCACCCCGGCGGTAAATTTTGAAGTATGGTTACCCATGGAAAACTGGAATGGTAAATATAACGGTGTCGGTAACGGTGGCATGGCCGGCAGTATTAGCTATGGAGCCATGGCTGGGGCTCTCCGTCGCGGATATGCTACAGCCAGCACCGACACCGGGCACACCGTCGGACCGATCTCTTTCGATGCTTCCTGGGCTTCTGGCCGACCTGATCTGATTGAAGATTTTGGCCACCGTGCTCTTCATGTCACTACCCTAAACGGCAAAGCAATTACCGAGTCTTTTTACAGCAAAGCACCAGCATTTTCCTATTACACGGGGTGCTCGAAAGGCGGTCAAATGGGATTGATGGAAGCTCAGCGTTACCCTTACGATTTCGATGGTATCGTTGCCGGGAATCCTGCCAACGATTGGACCCGTTTTTATGCCGGTGCTCACCTGTGGTACTCGTTCGCCATGCTAGCGGACGAAGAAGCTTGGATCCCCCGCAGTAAGTTACCTGCATTAGGCAATGCCGTGAATGCTGCTTGTGATTCTCTGGACGGAATAGAAGACGGCATTCTACAAAACCCACTCGCCTGCAACTTCGAGCCCGAGGCTCTTACCTGCCCTGTCGGAGTCGACAACGAATCCTGTTTGACACCAAAACAAGTTAGCGCCGTTGAAAAAATCTGGTCTGGTGTCACCAATTCAGCTGGAGAGCTAATTTACCCTGGACTGGTTCCTGGTGGTGAAGCTTCGCCTGGCGGTTGGGGTACTTGGGTAACTGGTTCTGAGCCCTATTCCTCTTTACATTGGCGGGGCGGCGAAGGATTTTTCCGCTGGTTTGTGTTCGATGATGAGGACTGGGATTTCCGCACCTTTGATTACGATCGTGACTTAGAATACGCGTTAGACAAAGTTGGACCCGCCGTCGACGCCGATGACCCTGATCTACGCACACTGCGAGATAACGGCGCAAAACTAATTGTTTATCATGGCTGGAGTGACCCAGATATCTCTCCTGTGGCATCCATTAATTACTTCGAGAGTGTTGTGGATTTGATTGCCGATGACATGCGAGCACAGAACTATGACACGGCTCTCAACAGCACGCAGAATTTTTTCCGTCTATTTATGGTACCTGGTATGGGCCATTGCAGCGGGGGCCCTGGGCCAGACCGTTTCGATACGCTCTCTGCGCTTGAGAACTGGGTGGAAAACGGTATTGCACCGGAGTCGATTACAGCGTCAAAAATAATTGGAGGTGAAGTGACCCGGTCCCGGCCACTGTGCGTTTACCCGGAGGTAGCAATATACAATGGCCGCGGCAGCACTGACCATGAGGCTAATTTTTATTGCGCAAACCCTGCAGATTAGCCAATACAAACTCGCTACACCATTCTCGATACTGAAAATTGTCTTAAGAGATTCATAGGGATGACTTGGCCTTTTTCAGCCCGACTTTAAGTCGTAGTTTGTTTTTTTAATTCGATTTTGTATATCGCGCGCTGCTTCAAACAGCATAGCTTTGGCTGCTCTTTTCCCTTCTTTCCGGTATTAGAAGCTCTTAATACTCGGGTGGTGGCTTGCAGCAAGCTGTTGATTCAATTAACTTAGCGCTCCCTACGAAGGAGATGCCGATGTCTTGGCAAGACGAAATCGAAGAGATAAGGCGACGGGAAGAGTTAGCTAAGAAAATGGGTGGCGAGGAACGTATCCAGCGTCAGCATGACAATGGCCGCCTAACCGTCCGTGAACGCATAGAGGCACTCGTCGATCCGGGCTCGTTTCACGAAATTGGTGCGTTAGCCGGCCGCGCTACTTACAATGCGCAGAGCGAACTTGAAGACTTCATCCCTTCCAATTTCGTGTTGGGCACTGCTGATGTTGACGGTCGCCGTATCGTCATCGGTGGCGATGACTTTACTGTGCGTGGTGGGGCCGCAGATGCAAAGATAGGAGATAAGTCCGGCTATGGCGAGAAATATGCTCTGGAGATGCGACTGCCGCTCATCCGGTTAGTGGATGGAAGTGGCGGAGGTGGCAGCGTGAAAACCCTTGAAATGGTCGGACATTCCTATGTACCTGCCTTGCACGGCTTCGAAACCACCATGAAGCTGATGGGAGTCGTACCGGTAATCTGTGCCTGCATGGGTTCGGTTGCTGGACTTGGCGCCGTAAGGGTAACCATTTCCCATTTTTCCCTGATGATCAAAGGTACCAGCCAATTGTTTGTAGCCGGGCCTCCAGTTGTTGAACGGGGTTTTGGAAAACCAGTTGGAAAAAATGAATTAGGTGGTTCACAGATTCACGCTCACGGCAGTGGTGCTGTGGATAACGAAGTAGAATCAGAGCAGGAAGCCTTCAAAACGATTAAGCAATTCCTATCTTATCTTCCTCAAAATGTCTGGCACGCACCTCCAAGAACTAACTGTACAGACCCTGTGGACCGACGAGAGCAATCTCTACTGACCGTGATACCTCGAGATAGGCGCCAAATGTACCAGGTTAGAGAAATTATCGAAGCAGTAACCGATATAGGTTCTTTTTTCGAAATCAATGCTGGTTATGGGGAATCGCTAGTGGTAGGACTGGCACGATTAGACGGATTTTCTATTGGTATCATAGCGAATGATACTTGCCATCATGGCGGAGCAGTTAATGCCACTGCTTCCGAAAAAATGATGCGCTTTGTCGACCTATGTGACACCTTTCATATACCAGTAGTCAATCTGGTCGATAATCCCGGTTTCCTAATTGGAGTTCAGGCAGAGGAAGAAGGTACAGTGCGCTTCGGCAGTCGTGCACTTATGGCGATCTATCAATCCACGGTTCCTTGGGTATCAGTAATTATCCGTCGCTGCTATGGCGTGGCCGGTGCTGGTCATGGTAAGACGGACGGGTTAAACCTACGCTATGCCTGGCCTTCAGCCGACTGGGGTTCGCTACCGATCGAGGGTGGCGTGCAAGCAGCTTACAGACGAGACATCGAAGCTTCGGAAGATGCCGATGCTCGGCGCCGAGAACTGGAAGACATGTTGGAGCAGTACCGTTCCCCATTGCGGACCGCCGAAGCCTTTGGTGTGGAAGAAGTTATTGACCCACGTGATACCAGGGCGCTGTTATGTGATTGGGTCCAATTGGCCTACGAAATAATACCTACGCAGCTTGGTCCGAAGTCGCGCACGCCCCGAGCCTAAACTCCACTATCCAGTAGCTGTAAGAATAACAGCTGCTTGCAGGGCTTTGTTTATCGCTTCCTCCTGGTTAGGTTTTAATAACTGCCAGGAAGATTCATATTTTGAAAAAGGGTCAATTACCCCACTTTGTTCACCACTCAGCGCCTCGATGATTGCTATACCGCAAAACGGTACGTATCCAGCTGAGTAACCACCTTCATGGCAAACAAGAAGCCGTCCCTGACAAATTTGTGTGGCAGTATCCAAAATCTGTTGTGTCATCGAACGATAATGGGTAGACAGCAACATCATGTGCCCTAGCGGATCCCAGGTACTGGCGTCCAATCCAGACGCTACCAATATCATATCTGGTTTAAAGGTTTTTAGTGCCGGTAATACAATACGCTCCATCGCTGCGTGGTAGGCCCCTCCTCCACACCCCGGAGGTAATGGAACATTGATGTTAAATCCTTCCCCAACTCCCTCTCCTCTATCTTCTATGGCGCCGGTGTTATAAGGATAGAGTGAATCTTCATGTAGGGAGATTGTAAGTACATTTGGGTTTTCGTAGAAAACAGACTCGGTACCATTTCCATGATGGACATCCCAATCCACCACTGCCACGCGAGAGATATCGTTACGGGAAAGTATATCTTTTACAGTAATTGCAACGTTGGAGAAAATGCAAAATCCCCTGCCGCGATCAGCTTCAGCATGATGCCCGCAAGGGCGCACCAGCGCATAGGCATTGGTCACCACGCCATCTAGAATGGCATGAGCAGCCGTGATGCACCCACCAGCCGCCAAAAGTGCTATCTCGTAACTACCAGGACCAAAAGGAGCAGACTCCCCGGCATTACCTCCTTTATCAGCACTCATTGTTTTGATGCGTTCAATATATTCGGCGGTATGAACGTACTGTACCTGCTCGACAGTCGCGGCAAGCGGATAGATCCTTTCGAGCCGTGGCGTCAAACCATAAGCATCCATCAGATTTTTGAGTCGGCGCTTAGTTTCTGGATTCTCGAAGTGTATCCAGGGCTGAAACTTTCCGTCAGGCGGTAGCACACCC
>CEVO01123721.1_pt1 | contig 14921 bp, 11 predicted proteins | sample 531511 | NCBI WGS metagenome assembly CEVO01 (sample SAMEA2623907, study PRJEB7988) | marine metagenome | biome: marine biome (ENVO:00000447); feature: mesopelagic zone (ENVO:00000213); material: "saline water (ENVO:00002010), including plankton (ENVO:xxxxxxxx)" | depth 800 m | reverse complement strand
GTTGTATATGAGCATGGTGGCAATTACTGTCGTAGATAAAGTGAAAATCATTACTCATATCAAAACCTTCTTCTTTTGGGGTAAACAAACCAGAACAGTCCCGCTGCCCCTGCTCATTATATCTAGTAATGATATACGTATTTCCACTTTCTTTTTCAATATTAAACTGAGCACTGCTCCCGGTACCTCGAAGTAATTGAGTGTTTTTAACGCGAACAATTTCTTTTTCTGTCGTGTGTTTTTTTCTATGTAGGAACGTAAATAGGTTTTTTCTCCGAGATATTTTTTCTGTTATCTGGATCCCATTCTCGTCTATTGTGTAAATTTTTCCTGAACTTGTTCCTTTTCGGATGATACCAAGAGGGCTTGGTGTGATGGTGAGTGTTTTTTCAATTCCTCTGCGTATCTTTTTATTTGTTGTTCCGTGTAGTAGGGTTTCTGCTACAAAGCGAGCACAGTTACTCCCATTTTTTACAAAGACACCATATTCAACACTTCCTTTGTTATGGAGATTTTCGATATATTGACGTGCTTTTTGGGAATTAATATTTTGTGAAACAGTTGCTACAAGCTTTCCGTCACCATGAGTTTTTTCTGGGTGATTATAGAGCCATTGAAGAATCTCTTTTATGTTGGTAATAACACCTTTTTCTATGTGTGCTCGTAGGGGCACGTGAAGTTCGGTATCCGTCTTTTTACTCCGCACTCTTCCTTTTCCTTGGGGAGTAATATAGCGACCAAAATCAAAGTAATCAACATTACCGGTTGTATGATTAACAAGACACAGGGCTGCATGACCAGCCTTAATAGCATCTTTTGTTCCTACCCCTAGGTAGGGGAGAATTTTACAAATATATTCCGTTGAGGGCCGCACAAAAACATCTGGGTAGGCCATAAGGATAAGTGACGCGTCGTTTTTCATGTTGATATTGTACGTGTTTTAAGTATTCCTTCAAACTAAAAAGCAGCAATAATGCTCCTTGTTAGTTTACAAACTGATTTGTGTCTTTGTTCTTTAGTTCCTCTTTTGCTTTTTTAATCGACAGAACTTGAGCAGGATCAGAGGTGATAATTTGGTCTTCGGTATATGAGGCGATAATTTTAATTGCAACATGTTTCAGTCCCGCAAAGAAGATTCCTTCTCCAACATTTGATTCAATTAATAAATACTTCTCTTCATCAGTAAGTCTGAAAATCTCCTGAAGGTTATCGATAGCACTTGGCGATTGTTTTAAGAGTAATTGCATCGATGAGTTGGTGATAATAGGAACACCGTAACGTGACTTGATAAAGTCACCGACGTCCTGAGTAATAGTTGCAAGCCCAAGGAAGTATTTACGTCCACGCTTAGCAATCATAAACAAGAATGATGCGGTATCATCTGATTTCATCATCCACCACGCCTCATCCACCACAAGGAGACGTTTCTTAATATCTTTACGGACAGCATTCCAAATAAACTGCGTGATGATATACATCGCTGCAGGCTTCAGCTCATCCTCCATATCTCGGATAGAGAATACAACAAGCTTTCTGTTAATATCCACGTTTGAAGGTTTGTTAATAAACCCAGACCAGGTTCCTCGCGTATATTTTGTTAGTCGTGTTAACAAAGATTCACTTCCTTCCATTGAAGAAAGCACCATTTCAAAGTCTGACATCAAGGGCGGCTCAATGTCTGAGTAATCGCTGTTAGGGGTGATATCTTTCAAGGCATAGGTTTCAGTAATAGCCCTATCAACCACTGAATCTTCTTCTGGTGTTAGACCTCCAAGCATGATCCTAAAGAGCCCTACGAGGTGAATAATATGGGTCCTAAGAACATCTGCTGGATCCTCGTCATCGAGCGGCTTTGGTACATCAAAAGGGTTGATGTGGTGCTCGGAAGAGAGGGAGATGTTAAAGTATCGTCCTCCTACGGCCTCGGCAAGGTATTCATATTCACGTTCAGGGTCAATAACGATAACTTCGGTATCAAACATCATTGTTCGCAGAATCTCAAGCTTTGTAGCATATGATTTTCCGGCTCCAGAAGTCGCAAAGATTACTGAGTTGTAGTTTGGTAGTGAATAGCGATCAAAAATAACGAGCCCTGAGTTGTGGCGGTTAATTCCGTACAAAATTCCTTTGTTGTCAGTGAGTTCTGATGAGATAAAAGGGAAAAATGATGAAACGGGTCCGGTATTCAGTTTAGTGTGCACCTGTAACTGGTCGTTCCCAACAGGGGCAACTGACATAAACCCTTCAACTTGCTGGAAGAGTGCTGGTTTTAGATAGATAAGCTTTGATTCTAAGAGTGACCTAATTTCATTCTCAGTTTTAAAGAGCTCGTCTTCATCATCAGCATAAATAGTGATATAGAGACCAACAGAAAAGATTTTTTCCTGAGCTTGTTGCAGGGAGTCACGAAGTTGTTCAAGGTCACGATACGCAGTATCAAGGATTGGATCGCGAACGAGCCCTTTTGATTCTCGGGTGCTAATCTGTGACTGCACTTCGGCAACCTTTTTTTTGAATTGACTCAGAATTTTTTCAGTAGCAATAGGATGAATATGAATTCCAATATCAAAAACCTTATCAAGGTTAACGATTGGGGCGAGCCACCCGTCAGTAAGGTACCGAGGGTATGACATTACAAAAAAGGTTCGTGATGTCTTGCCAGCGATACGGATAGATTTAGAGCTGACTTCAAGGGCTGCAGGAGCAAGAATATCTTGAAGCTGCAATTTCGCCGATTGATAAATTTCTCCTGGAAGCACAGGAACAGCAGTTGTTTTGATTTCTTCTTTTGGTTTAGAATTACCTAAAAGATCAGATAGTAGTGACATGACACTAGTATACCAAGTACCTGCATTAAAATAAAACACAAAATCAATGGTCTATAGTGTGGAATTATAAAAAACACTCTAAAGAGTGTTTTAAACGCTGCTTAGTCTAAGGCTCCAAAGATGTTCAGTTTCTTTGTCTAGGAAATAGAGGTAATCATCATCCTCATCGATCATAATTTTTTCAATATCTATTCCAGGCGCATAAACATCAGTGATATTGAATTCATATGTTTCTTCAAAGTTTGGAATACTTATTTTCCAAATACCATCGTTATAGAGTTCTTTTCCAAGATACCAGCTATCAGGATACTCCCCTTCAAAGGCAAGCGAATTTGGAACACCACAATAAACTTCATTACCGTCTTTAGACCATACGCATTTATCTGCAAAGGTTTGAAGTGTTAGTAGATGTTCGGTGTTATTGATTCGATCTCGAATAAAGGTTTCGACCCCATCCCCTGTACTACGGCTTCCTATTGCATATTCTCCGCTTGGACTCACAAGCAGTGTTAACCCGACCGTTGCATCGGTCTTTTTAAAGTATCTTCCTGTGTCAGGTGTCAGCTCGTAACTATATCCTGAGGCTCCGTAACTTGGCTTGGTGACAAGTTCAATACTATTCTCACTGGTGAATTGAGACAGCCATTCTGAGAATGGAGATTGAAAAATAATGGTTGGCTCGTCTGTTTCAAGATTGCGCAGTGTTCCTTGCGAACCATTTTCATTTGATACCAAGTAAAACATTTGCTCTGGTAGATTTGGACTCATGCTGATGCTTGCAATATCCTGTGATAGGAATGAACCAGTCAAGGTATATTTTTCATCAAGATTGTTATACACCTCAATAGCAGCTTGACGTTGCTGCTCGTCGCAGACCTCAAGCATTTGTTCTTTCGTTGCGTCGCCAATCTGCCCATCAATCTCTAGCTGATACAGTGATTGAAAGTTTTTAATAGCGGTACGTGTTTCTTCGGTAACCGCTGAGCCCTCATTTCCTGGTGAGTTGGTACCTTCTTGTGAGACACGCGTTTGAGGTGATCGGTTCAGGAAGCTGTGAATACCAATAACATCAATATCATCTTCACCGTCTTCAAGAGCTCTAAATTCAAATGGGCATGGTTTAATGTCTAGCTCAATAGGTCTGAGTTCTCCAAGATAGGTTTCTGCAGTATGGTCATCACTATTCCAGTACTGGAAGGCCGCATAGGTTCCTGTAGGGCTGAAATAGACGTGTTCCGCGTTAGGTACATAGTTGTTAACCAATTTTGTTTCGGTCAGCTCAAAATCAGTTACTGCAGATTCATAGACCGTTCCATCTGAAATAGCGGTATAGCGAATATAATCATTCTCTACCGGAACTTTCTTTAGAACCTGAACACTTTCACCATCTTCGTCTATTTCAATATCAAGAATCTCTTGCTCCTCAACCTTGGTAAGTGGAACAAACCCTCCAGTTGGAAATGTAGAGACTTTTCGTAGGCGTGGGACGTTTTGATCCGGGTCAATACCGTCATCGATAATTTCATCAGTCTCTATTGGCTCACCGTCATCACCAATAGTGAACTGACCTCCAGAGCTGCTTTGACCACTGTCAGATACTTCTCCAAACGGGAAGAGGTTTCGAGTATTCTGCCCAACATCATCTCTTCCTGAATCATCAAGAATGAAAAAATACCAAATTCCCCCAAGAACCAGAGCAAGAATTAGCAGCACAATAAAAATTTTTACTATTTTTTTGAGCATAGTAGTACCTGTAGTATATCACGATGGAATTTTTGAGGAAAAAGAAAAACCGCATTCGCGATCTTATCTTCCTGTGGTTGACCAATGCCAGTTTTCGATTGACCTTCCTCCTCTTTTAAGATTAAACAACCCATAGCTATTTGCGTTGTCTACCATCCAGTTGTAGCAATCACGTGTCCACTCTTTTTTTGTTCCGTTTGTGTTTCCGTCGTGAACATTAATAGTTCCTGTTTGACCTCCTACTGTACAAGTAAAGTCTATTGCAAGTCCTGAGTTATGTTCTGATTTTCCAGGGGGGGCTGTTGGAATAGTACATGAGGATGATGGAGCATTATGTATGTCTGGACATCCATTTTTTATTCTAAGATATGCTTGTTGTTCCATTGTTCTAAAACCTCCACCTCCAAGGGATATTGAGTCGGTGGCTGCATTGGTAAGTAGATTTTGGTACTCCTCTGAAATACTTGAACACAGATATGTGCTTCCAACCTGCGTGATTCCCTGAGGGCATTTTGGGGTAGTGTATGAACCATCACCAAGATTGGGTGGATACGGCGGATACTGGGAATCATTAGCAATAACTTCTTTAATCGCCGCTTCGTCTTCTTGATTAACTCTAACCTCTTCAATATTTGAGCCAAAATTCACTTGTAGAAGCTGTGGGTTAATCGTGTTTAGAATGATATAGATGCTGAGGCCAAGGACTAATCCCATTAATGCTTGGGTGATGCGTGTTCGAGCATTACTTTTCCCAGTAAGGCTTTCCTCGGTCATGTACTGCACTCCAGCAACGACAATCATAATGACTGACAATACCATCAAGAGACCAAGAGCTACTTGGAACAATGAGTTCACATAGTCTTCAAATTTGAAGGTGGTAACATCTACCGCGACCCTTCGTGGATCGTTAGGGTCGGTAATATTACCAAGACCTGGAATAGGTGATAAGAATTCATAACAATTATCTTTGTACCCAGTTAAATCCTCATTCGCACACGGTCCACTTGGTATAATACTCGAACCTGGGAAAACTGACTCAGGGAGGCCCGAGTTTGGATCAATTCCTGAGACTGACTCGATGGTCCAATTGGTACCACCACATAAACCTTCTGCACAATTTGCAAGTACTAACCCTCTCTCATGCGGCTCACCTGACCCTGTGTTGTTAATGGTATTAACAGTATCCCCAGCAACGTTTTCAATCTCAACACTAAAATTACAATCAGGATCATAATCAGTGTTGCAGTCATCATTGTGGGCCCTAAATGTCATTGTTAGTAGTTCACCATTTGGGGTTACTTCGAGTGTATCAGTGGTCTCTCCTCCAATATCAAAAGTTACGCCCCCGCTTGTGTTGTTGTCAGGAAATTCAATACTTATGGGGCTATTAACACAATTTGTTGTGTTCACCTTAAGAACGATAAGTGCATCATCAATTATTTCATTGTGTTGATTAAAGCTAATATCTGAACTTTCAAGATTACAAACAGTGTTAGTACCATCTATACCTAAAATAATCTCTTCAAAATCCCAGTTATCTGAATCCCATCCCAGTAAGTTTCCTTCTCCGCAACTACCAGCACAATTTGCAAGCCCAACTCCGCGCTCTGCCATAATCTCTTCAATATCTTCAATCATTTCAGCCCCCTGGTCAAAAATAAGGCTTGCTGATAGTTCAGGGTGCTCTCCCCACGTACTACTTGAATTAAATATTAATTCATCATTTGAGGCATCATAGATTTGAAAGTAATAAACACAATCCCATCCCCATTTCGTTGATCCCCCTTCACCATCTCTATTTTCCTCGTGACATTCAGCCTCATCTGATTCTACTTCAACAACAATCTGCCCACTATTTGTTGGTTTAATTAGTGGTGGCATCTCTTCAATCCTTACAAAGCGAGGAGTAAGATTTTCAAGTCCTGCTGCTTTTATTACGACTCCGTCATTACAACCAGATACACTGATTTCGATATCTGTATTTGAATCTACAACATTGCCTAGTGTGTTAATAGTATCTATGGATAAGCTGTTTACAGAACACCCTTCAATCACAGTATTATCTGGTACCTGACTTGTTGTAAAAGAAACAATTTCTCCTCGAACCTCTGTTCCTCCACCAAGGCTTTTTGCACAGGCTTGATAAAAGTAGTTTGTACTTGGTAACAAGTCTTCTATATTAGAATTCCTAAAAGAATCTGGATAGTGCTGCTCGTTTCGGTCGTATACACATTCACCCGCAACATTATTTCCATTTTGGTTGGTATTAATGATATATCCAGATTCACGAATATACGGAGTCACTATTTTTCTCCTCAATGTTGCGGATTGATAGGTAATGTTATTTTGCTGAACAGCAAGCGTCTCTACTTCGATATTTTCAAGTTGCTGTGTTGTAGGCATGGCAAAAGAAACAATCTCTCCATCTACATTAATTCCAGAATCCAATATCCCACAGGCTTTATAGTAATAGGTCGTTCCTGGTTGCAATCCAGTAAATTGCTTTTTAAAAGGAGAAGTCTGTCCATGCATAATATATCCTCCATATGCACCAGTACCTGGAATTAACCAAGAACTTTGGTTGGTGATAATACCACAGCTACTTAGTTCGACATTAGATTGATTTGTACCAACAGCAAAACCAATTTGCTTCATTTTTGAGTTATATTTTTGCTCTAGCGTTCCTTGGTCAAGGATAAGGTACCCTGATACCTCAACGCTTGTTTGAGAAAGAAACTCGGCTGGGAGAGTTTGAATATCATACTCAAGGTTAACGTTCCCTCCTTGGGCTTGTGATACTAGAAATCCAGCAAAAAATAAAAGAAAAGTGAAGAAAATTTTTTTCATGTTCTGATTATACTATCCTCGCGCTGTTTTGCTAAGTAAAAACCTTGGTTAGGAACCAAGGTTAATATTAAGCGTTGCTCTCCCGACTCCTTTTTGGAGAATTTTTTTAATACCTTCTACAGCTGTTTCTATTTGCAGGGAGCCAGATTCTCCATTGGTGGTAAGGAAAATTTGATTTTGTTTGGCAAAGTCTTGAGGGGCTTGGTCGCGTCCGTTTACATTCCATCTAACAAATACATCAGTAAAATTTCGAGCTGTCGTTGAGAAATATACAGGGTGAAAGGCTAATCTGATGGTGTCTTTAAGAAGATTAGGGAAATTACGCAGCGATTTTTGAGTCAAGAGCCGTCCGTCAGTGTTCATCTCATAAAAAAGAATTTCCGGGTCGATTGCGGCTGTATCAATATTAATAACATTTTCAGCAAAGGAATTCTCGCGTCGGTCGTTAGAAGTTACACTAATACGTTCATTGGTAATAATCGGGTCTGCTGTAAATTCAAATGATTGGCGTCCAAACCCCGAAGACCGAACCTGGCGGTCATAATTTCGGTCCCAATAGTAAATAAGGTTTGGGGCATCGTTTGGTTCAATGAGGAGTGTTTCAGGGATTCCTGTTACGCGGATTTCAGACTGGCGAATAGGCAATGCTTTTCCTTTATAAAAAGGTGGGGTATAGCTATCAACCGTCTCCCACAACAAATCAATGTTTGATGGAGCAAAACCCAGTTCTTTACGTAAAGAACGTCCCTGGTAATCAACGACAATAGTGATGTTGGTCGGTTCACCCGTGTTTCCGTTGGTAAAGCTGTAGTCACGTTCACCAAATCCAGAGAGGACACGCTGGCCATTTTTAAACCAAGAAATAAATTCATTATTAAGATTAAAACTGTAACTCGTCACCCGAAGATCAACCTGTTCGTTGGGTCCTGGAATTTCAGGTTTGATATCGACAGAAATATCATCAGCGCTATACAAATCAAATTGCTGAGCTCCCGTATGTTCAGCAAAGGTAAAAAAACAGGCACTGAACAAGAACGCAAATATAAAAATGTGAGAAAGCTGTTTCACGTCATCAGTATACTATTTTTTCTGATTGTTTATAAGCCATATAAAAAGAACAGCTGCTACTGTCCTAGTTGTGGAATATTTCGGTGACTCTCTCCTGGGTTGAACATGTTATAGAACACCTCAATAGCTTGTTCAGTGTTTAATTGTTCTGATCGCACCCCAAAACGAGAAAGCCCTCCTTTTACAATAGCAACACGCTGTTCAAGCTGGCTTCGTTGCTCTTCAAATTTCGCAGATTCTTCTTGGAAATTCTTCTTTTTACTACCCAAGAATAACTGTTGGAAAATATTTTGATCTGGAGCTTTGCTAAAGGCACTTCCAGTATATGGAACAACAACGTAGAATTTCTTAGACATTACATTGACTGAGTCGTTAAACCATTTAATGAATTCAATGTACTCACGCGTTTGAAGACGAAGCAATTCTTCTTCCTGCTGTTCAATCCGCCTTTCAAGAGTAAGAAGATAGGGCTTGATATCATAACGTCGTGATTGCACAGCAATTTCAACTGGGAATTCAATAGAGTTTAAAAAGCCTTGGAACTGCATAATAACCGCCTGCTGCTCGTCAGGTGATTTTAACGCAATATTAATTGCTGAAGCTAGAAGAATAGCTCGCAAGCTCCCGTCTTCAAGAACGACAATACCATCCCGAATTTCTTTTACTGGAATAAAATCTTGCGTTCGTGATCCCGAATATTTTTTAGTCTCCGCCATAAGTATCCCTAGTATACCTTATTTTCAATAAGGTATACTAGGGATACTTCCCTGAACTTGTTTCAGGGTCCCCCATCATGAAAAAGTATTTTGTCTATATTCTTACTAATAAAAATCACACTGTTTTATATATTGGTATGACGGGTAATTTAAGGGAAAGAATTCTTAAACACAGAGTTGGAAACGCTGCTCCATTTATGACACAATATAATTACAAAAAACTAGTTTACTTTTGTAGGTGTTTAGACAAAGTAGAAGCACTGAAAAAAGAAAAACAAATAAAAAACTGGAGACGTGAATGGAAAATTACGCTTATAGAAAAACAAAATCCTCTGTGGGAGGATTTTTTTGATTACCTTGTTTAAGTTGTGGGTTCAGGCCCTGAAACAAGTTCAGGGCTTGGACTTTGACGAGTAACTAGTTACTCGTCAAAGTCCAAGATATCGAGGCTCCACGCAAGATCTGAAATTTTTTGATCGTTAGTTTCTTCAGGTAAATCGCCTTCTTTTGGAAAAGGTTTGTGGATTTGCTGTACATTTCGAGCCCCAGGTTCCGGATCTTTTTGTCGCCACAGATAGAATTTATTTGAAAAGCTGTATAGGATAAATGACTCTACCATTTCAATAAAAGGACGTCCATTTGGTTTGTAAAAAACCAAGGCAAGCGCAAAGCCCCCAATAGGTGCCCCAAGCAAGATGGCTGCAAATGTCGGCAGTGATTTGTAGAGAATAAAAATAATTCCTGCCCCACCGACAAGGTATAAAGTTTCTCTAAACGTAAATGGACCAAATAGTTTGTCGGGTACATTGATAAATTGTGGCACTTCAAACCTCATTAACATAAGTATAGCAAGTGCAAACTAAAAAGAAACATCGATGCTGATGTTTCTTAGTCTTTACTAATATCTTGCAAGCTTGGCTCAGATGATTGCTCTTTTTGGTATATGTGAGATTCAACAGCTGGGGCAAACCCTTGTAGATGAATTTTTTTATCATGAGAATGATCAGGGGTATAGTTGCCTTGCCCAAAATCACGCCCTGTCGCTGCGCGAGTTTCTTCAGGAACAAACGCTGACAATGGATCGCCTTGTTTTAATATTTTCGTATCAGTTCGGTGCCCGCTAATTCCCTCAAGGTCTTTGTGAGTAATTTCTTCATTATAGCTGGTGGTGCTTTTCTCTAGCGTTGTTTGCGGTTCTTCGATGGTTTCATTATTTGCGACTTCTTTGTGTTCGGTAGCTCCTCCTAGAATTGCAGCGACTTCTTTGTGAAGATGCGTATCAACAGAATCACGGGATTCATCTTCATCAACAAGGTGTACGCCAGAACCAGAAAGGTCACCTCGGAAATCATCATGATCAATTGGTTCAAGGTATGGGTCAAATTGGACCGTTGTATCTTTTTGTGTGAGATGAGGCTGAACGTTTGTAGAAGTAAAGGATGCTTTTTGTATGGGGGAGAGCACAGTGCTGTTAATATCGTTCACCAATGATTTAACTTTTTCTGGAAGGACACCTAAATGTTTCTGAATATGATTTGAGAGTTCATCTGGCTTACTCATTCCCACAATGACAAGCATAATTTCTCGATAGAGCTCGTCCTCTTGGTCAATACTGAGTTTGTGTGCGCGAGCAATCTCAGTAAGTTTTTTTGGCCATGGAAAATTTTTGACAGCTGATTTAATATTATCTGGAAGTTCTTCGATTTTCCGTTGAATAATGTCGTGTATCATGACCATAGTATACCTTAGTACCTCCAAGGGATAAAATAAAAACACCATTAATGGTGTTTTTATTTGTGTTTATATATTTCTGTGTGAATCAGTTTTAGGATTTTTTGTATATCTTCAGTTTCTCGAGCTCGCAGAGCAATACTTATATTGTCATCGGCAGATTTTAAAGAAATCATATCAAGTAGGTAGCCAATAGCATTTTCTTGCACCTCTCGTGATTCATCATTTCCTAGTGCAAATGATGTTTCAATTTTTTGTATATCTTTCGCCATATCTCCTGATTCTAGATATTCCTGAGTTTGGGTTGAACTATTAACAAAATACTCTGCTAGAAGCTCTGCCTGTTTAGACGTGTTGTTTGGTTCTGTTGTCATAATAATTGTTAGTTACCTTTTTTCTCGTTTTTATATCGGGCCTTGCTGAGATCTCTGTCAAAATCCTTGCCATCGTTGGCAAACATTCCTCCTACTTTAGTTTTACGTTCTTTTCTTAATTCTTGAATACGAGGATTTTTCCCAATCCAGCTGGCGAGATATCCAGCAGCAGCTCCACCTAAGGCTGCTCCAACATATGCACCTGCCCCAGGAAGAACGATTGATGTAATTGTTCCTCCTAATACTGCACCAACGGTAGAAGCTTTTTTGGTATCACCATATCCACCTTGTTGTTCTCGCGCGTCTAGATACTGTTCTGTTCTTCTTCGACCATCCTGTGCAAATGGAGTATTTGTATCCAAGATCTTTTGATCCTTGTCAGTTAGGTCATCTTTCCTGCCTTTAATTTCAACCTTCAGTTGGCCAATTTCAGCCTTGAGGCCATCAGCTTTTCCAATCTTCTCATTGTCAATTGGCCTCCCAGCATCTTTATCATCTTGTATAAGTCTTCGTACATCCTTGAGGTCTTCTTGTTTTTTAGTAACATCCTCCTCTTTTTTTAGAATTTCATTTTCAATCTCTTTAACTCGTTTAACCTCAAAGCTAGGTTTTCCATTCTCATCAAGAAGAATATCCCCTGCCTTAGCTTCGTCATAGTTTCCTGGGCCAGCAAGCATTTCTCTTGTAGCATTTTCACTCTGAGCTTGAGCTTCGGTCATTCGCGTGTATGAACGAACCCCGTATGCACCATCTCGGTAGTTGTCTTCTTTGGTCGACATCCAGTCATTGAATTTAGTTGCTTTCTCTTCTTTTTCTTTTGCAATTCTTTCTTGTCGCGGCTTGAATCCTTCTTTAACATTTAAGGCGTTCGTAGCTGTAATACCTGTTTGTTTTCCTAGGTATTGTGCTGCTTTTGTTTGCCTAAAATCAAAGGTTGATGATTGGGCGCGATCAGCAAGGTTGTATGCTGAACGACCAAGGCTTCCGCTTTTTGCAGCCAGGTTTTTAAATCGTTCTGATTTCATCGCCCGGCCTGCTACTGCCCCAACTGTTCCTCGTGCTGCTAATGCCGCTCCTCCAGTTGCAACACCAAGCCCAACAGCAGCTGCACCTCCAACGGCCTTGTTTACGACATGGCTGATAGTTCCGGCGATTTCTCCTGACATTTTTTGCGCCACTCTTTTTGAAAGCATGATAATGGCAACAATTCCAAGCATCGGAATAATGACGTAGAATATTTGTTTAATAAAATCATTCGTTGCTCCTGATTCAGAAACAATATTGATATTCATGAATTTAATAGCAAGGAAGAGGAAAAAGAGAAAGGCTGCCGGCATAAAGGCCATCTTAATAAGATCGTTCAGCCATTTTTTAAATCCTACATAAGGCAAGCTCTCCATTCCGGGGACCGTAATAGAGGCGAAAGCAAGGGGGGCAAGCACCACGGTGATATATAAACCAATAGTTCTCCCAAGCATGAGTAAGGCTACCGACATAAAGGTGAAAATTATAACAGCGTTTATAATTCCGATAATAAAGACGAGCACGAGCCTCACTCCTGTACTTGCATTACTTCCTCCTTCAGCACCAACTTCGTTGAGGATTTTTTGCGGATTGAATTTTGCTGCAATCGCCAATGAGACGGACTCTTCTCCAGACAAATCATTAACCAAATCCCCATCATTGATGGCCTGCCCTTCTCCGTCAATAATTGTGGTGTTTTGAGCAGTACCACCAATATTGTTATAGAACACAAACCCTAATACATTACCAAGATCAACCAAAAGAAATGAGAAAAATAAACTAAAGTTAATAGTTAGAGCCACCAGTATTGTTTTAACGAGTCGCTGCTTATCATCTCGTCCCGCCATACCGAGCACCATTTTGAACGCCATTACAAGTAGTGCAAATATAAACAATACATTCGTAAGATCACGTAATATTTCCCATCCTTCTACAATAAAACCAGCATCACGATAGGAGGAGCTTTGCAGGGTAAATTCCATGAAAAAGTCCAGCACCATTCCTGCAACCAAAACCAAGAAACCTCCAACCGTAATAAGAAGCATTTGGAAAAAGTTTACAATTCCACACCCAAAGTCGTACCATGTACAGTCAAGATATCCGACATCCTGCGATCCAGCGGGTGTTGGTGGGTTGTTCGCGTCAAAACCGCCTCCTTCTACACCGCCGTCACCAGCACTGCCTTGTGCGTACACAACCGCGGGACTTATCCCTGACTCGTTCTGCGTAACAGGCGGAGTAACAATAGCAGTAAAAAAGACAAAAACTAGTAAAATCTTAATAAAGGTTTTCATAAATATCTTTATTATATGTTATATGTGCTGGTTAGCATACTCTTTGTTTTCCTTTATTTATCCACAGTTGATAGCAAAAGCATTTACAGAGGTTGAAATTATATGTCATAATAAAGAAAATAATAAAAATCCATATACTATGAAAAAGCTCATTTTTATTTTAGCTCTATTTGTGACTTTCTTCTCTCAAAATACTTTTGCCCAAAGCAACGCCCCTGAATTACAACAAAGAGGTGGAGATATTATGCGTGAGTATTATGATGACTATAGAGAAGCAACACGAACTATTCTCAAGCAATCCTATCCGAATGCCTACGCAGACGGACTGTGGATTGAGGGAAAGAACTGGCTCGTGCTTAACAACTTTTATAACTGCAAAGATTCCGAGTTTTACTACTGGAGTGTGCTAATACAGCAATACAATTCTACAACGGGTAAATATCAAAAAGGTGTGATTTACTATGCCTGCCCTACAAAGTGGCTAAAAAACGGTAAGTTTACCCCAAAGAGCCTTGCTAATACAACTATTGTAGGAAAAAAGAAAGCATACACCGGAATGGAAGAGTATCTTACAGACAGCGAAGTAGCTTCAAACACACCGTAAATATACGGTACAAGTTAAGACCAAAAGACCTTGTTATATGTTATATACAGGGTCTTTTTTATGTATAAATTTTCTCAAAACAAAAACCCTCAGTGCATGAGGGTTTTTTAATTCAGAGCCAAGATACCCTAATTATTGATTCCAGAAACAATTAATTGATAATCAAGTTTGCTGGCTGAATAGAAGTCTTTCCAACAATTAGTTCCGTCGGTATCGTTATCTCCTGCTCGGTTAATAACTTCAAATGATCCGGCATTACGACAGAAAAGATGACCTCGAGAACCTGCTGAGCCTGCTCGATTTGTTTTTGCATAGGCCCTGTCTACTCGGTACATATCTTTTATGGTAAGTTTGTTTCTATTTTCAGAATAAGGAAAATCATCATCAGGATAAAAGTCGTTAAAATATTGTTCTTTTTCTTGCGGCGAATTAAAACCAAGGATACTGTTTTCAATAGCTGAAGGTGCTGTCATGGTTCCTGTCTTTAGAACCGTAATAGTATTAGGTTGGTTCTGTAGGGCAGCTTCTGATTCAAGGAACGTTTTAAGCTGTGCATCATTTCTGACTGAATTATTGTTGTAGAATGCTAGAACATTACCTATTGGTGGAATAGTTGCATATGCAGGGTCGTATTCATCAATAAACTCAGCAAGCTCAAATATTTTATCATCTTGATCAATACCCTCGTTGTT
>CEVO01040254.1_pt1 | contig 15012 bp, 13 predicted proteins | sample 531511 | NCBI WGS metagenome assembly CEVO01 (sample SAMEA2623907, study PRJEB7988) | marine metagenome | biome: marine biome (ENVO:00000447); feature: mesopelagic zone (ENVO:00000213); material: "saline water (ENVO:00002010), including plankton (ENVO:xxxxxxxx)" | depth 800 m | reverse complement strand
GAACGCGATACCTTGGGTGCGATTTCATACGACTGCGACAACGGACTGGGAATAGCACAAAGTCGGGTGTTTATGGAGGACGCCTGCGAACGGGCGAAAGACACCGGAGTCGCGGTGGTCACGGCGTACAACGGACAACATTATGGTCCGTCAGCGTACTATGCGCACCTGGCGTTGGCCCACGACATGATTGGAATCTCCATGACCACCGGCGGTTTATTGGTCACACCAACTCAGGGTGCGGAGCGACTTTTAGGCCTTAACCCGATTGGAATCGCAGCGCCTTCCAACGCCGAAGTACCGTTTATATTTGATGCCTCCATGAGTTCGGTTGCTGCGAATAAAATTCAATTGTTGCGACGGGTCGATGGCAACGTTGCACCGGGATGGATTACCGACGCTGAAGGTGCCCCCGTGATGGAAGAGTCCCCCGTACTCGAAGGGTTCATGATGCTGCCACTCGGTGGTACCCGTGAGATCGGCTCGCATAAAGGTTTTGGGTTGGCGATGTTGGTCGAAATTCTGTGTGGCGTCTTGACGGGCACGGGCGGCGGACCGTTTCGACGGCAAGGTACGTCGCACTATTTTATGGCGTACGACGTCGGTGCGTTCTGCGACGTCGCGACTTTCAAGAAAGACATGGACGACTACTTGCGTGCATTGCTCGACTGCAAGCCGGCGCCCGGTGAATCACGCGTCGTTTATCCCGGCATTCCCGAGCACGAGGCGGAGCTCGAGCGCCGAGCCGAAGGTATTCCATACCATCCCGAAGTCATTGAATGGTTCAAGAAAACCATGGCCGATCTAGGCGTAACCGATGATTTACCTTAGCGATCATTAACCATGGGATGGTCTGTCAACCGCCAGACCGGTCTGACCTTTCACCGGCCCGGGCTTTCCACGAAAGGTTATACGTTACTGACGCCTCACGGTGATGCGGCGACCTACCTTATCGATATTGATGGGCGCGTAGTCCATCGCTGGGTCTTTAGCCATATCAAGCCTGGCTACGGGCGGTTGCTCGAAAACGGCAATCTCCTGATGACCGGTTCGGACGTCAACACGCCCAAACCGCCGAAAGATGAACCGACGAAAGCACCGCCTCCACTTGAACACCATGTCACCCGCTTGGGTGGCTACCACACGACGCTGGTTGAGGTTGACTGGGATGGCAACGTCGTTTGGGAGTACATCAACAAATTTCAACACCACGACTTTTTTCGATTCGCGAATGGCAACACGATGGTTCCGGTGTGGGTGGAATTGCCAGAAGAATTCCATCGCGGAGTCCGGGGTGGGCGAAAAATGCCTAGGGAGCGGCTGCCGCGGCTGCTTGGCGACGATTTAGTTGAAATTGACCAGGATCAAAATGAGGTGCGCCGAATACATACCTGGAAACTGCTTGATCCTGTTCGAGATCCTATTTTCGCTACGGTCCGGCGATGGGAATGGACGCATATTAACTCGATCGACGTGAACCCAGAAGGTGACATCGTTTTCTCTGCGCGCCACAACGATCGGGTCTGCGTGATCGACAGCAAATCGGAAGAAATTGGCTTCAAGTACACGGAAACGCATGGTCAACACCACGCGACATGGGTCAAGGATGGCAATATTCAGGTGTTCGATAACGGTGACTCCAGTTCGCGGATCATTGAAATTGACCCAGGTAAGTCGGAGGTTGTTTGGGATTACCATGGGATCCCGTCCCATCAATTCTTTAGCGGACATATCTCTGGTGCGACCCGCCTAGGATCAGGAAACGTTTTGGTTTGTGAGGGCACCAGCGGGCGATTGTTTGAAGTGAATCGTGCGCATGAAGTTGTTTGGGAATGGATCAACCCCTTTCTGAACAATAACTCAAGAGGAGAGGCCACCGTCAGCATCTATCGAGCGCATCGGTACCCTGTTGATCATCCAGCCTTGTTCGATAAAGACCTTGACCCTAACCGGTTCCGTAATTTGAACCAGCTGAACGGTTTAACGTAGATCGGCCCCACCAAGAATCCCCGGCCGTTCAGCGTTCAACGATCGGTTTGTTAACTAATACGACTCCGAGGACTATTAGGCCGAGAGCAATGACCGCACTAGGGTGAACGCTTTCTCCCAATATTTGATCAATCAAAAACAGGGAAATAAATGGGGAGAGAAAAATGAGCTGACTAACCTTTGCGACTTGTCGAGTACGAGATAGCGCCTGCTGCCAGAGGAGAAAGGTCACCCCCATTTCGAAGAGACCAACCCAGACTCCAACCGACAGCGTACGAGGGGTCAATGGTGGAAAGCCATCGGTGGACCAACAAAGTAACCCGATGATTGGTGTGGCAACCGCAAACCCGATCAGCATGAGCGGTGCAGGATGACTTTCGATCCGGATGGTGGCGAGCCAATACAGTGACCACAACAACGTGCTGAGGAGCGCGAGCGTGATACCTACGATGTCGAACGTGTCGAATCCGGCACTCGCGCCCCGGGTTACGAGGATAACCACGCCAACGTAGCTAACGCCGATACCGATCCACGCCTTTGACGATAGCCGCTGCTTGAGTAAAGGGATGGCGAGAATGGCAAGCGTTATCGCCCATGTGTAGTTCAGCGGTTGCGCTATCTGCGCGGGCAGCCTGTCGTACGCTTCGAACAGAATCAAGTAATACGCCAGTGGGTTCACTAATCCCAACAGCCCGGCTCGAAAGTAAACGGATCTCGTGATTGGCGTTGGTGCGATAACGAGTTTCGTGAGGGCGAAGAACGCTAGGGAAAATACGCTGCCAAGCCACAACATTTGAATGGGTGTAAGGAACGCGAGACCGAGTTTGAAAACAGTGGCGACCGTGGACCACAAAGCAACCGCGGCCAAGCCCAAAAGAATTGCTTGTGTTTCTCGGGAACGCACCACTTCGTCACATTATCTGAATTTCGTCGAGCATCCCATCGGCGTGATGGTTGGCCGTGTGGCGAGTCGGGATCTCGGGATCGGTATGGCGGTACTAGTTGAACGGATGCGCCGAACACCGCACACTTAATTTGGTTGACTCAGATTTGATAGGAAGTGATATGGCGATTGAGGAAGGGGATAAGCTCCCCGAAGCAACGATGCATACAATGCGGGATGGAAGGCCGACGCCGGTGACGACGGCCGAATTGTTTGACGGCAAGAAGGTGGTCGTTTTTGCGGTTCCGGGCGCGTTTACACCGACGTGTTCACAGTCACACCTCCCGGGATACGTGGTCAATGCGGATGCGATTCGGTCGAAGGGCGTTGATGACATCGTCTGTATCTCGGTCAACGATGCCTTCGTCATGGGGGCGTGGGGTGACGATCGCAACGCCGAAGACATCACCATGGTGGGCGATGGCAACGGGGATTTCACTAAAGCTCTTGGTCTTGAGATGGATGGTAGTGGCTTTGGTCTTGGGACCCGATCTCAGCGCTACGCCATGGTCGTTGACGACGGCGTTGTCTCGAATTTGTCCGTCGAGGATCCCGGTCAATTTGAAGTGAGTAAAGCGGAGGCGATCCTCGAAGCCCTTTAATTCCGGTAATTGGTTTGAAGCCATGACGAGATTGCGCCGACGCAAAGCTGCTGTTTGTGGATAGAAAAAATAAACGTGAACAGGAGCACGCATTGTGTATGTAGTCCGTGTGTATACGGGAGACGATGGCGAATCGCATTTTGAAGATGTAGCGATTGATCTCGAAGATCAAGGCTTGGGCGGTCGAATTTCGAGGTTGATTCGGGGTAGCGGAGTTATGTTTCGGGAGGTCGATGCGACCTACGACCTTGATTTCCACAACGCGCCGAGGCGCCAGCTTGTGGTGAATCTTACCGGGTCGGTGGATATCACGGTTGGGGATGGCACCGTGCGGCGACTCGGCCCGGGCGAGATTCTGCTCGCCGAGGATACGTCAGGCCGAGGTCACAAGAGTGCAGCGGTGGAGGGCAAGTCGAGAACGTGTCTCTTTATTCCTGTCGACGACGATGCTGAGATCGGAATATAAGCATTGTTGGGGGTGATTCGAGTCATCTAAATGGTTGGTGTGCCGGCGAGGTCATCGCCAAGGCGCATGGCGTCTTGTAGAGAACCAAGCCGCCGAACCCACGGTGTCAAGTCGTTGAGGGCAGAGGGCATATTGGCGGCGGCCGTACGCGCAGAGCTTTCATCCGAGTAAATACCAAGCAGCAACACGAAAAATAGTCGGTCGCCGTAGGCAATCCGGGTAGCAGATAGGCCCGGAATGTTTTTATCGCGTACGAATTTCTCTAGGGCTTCCTTGTTGGAGACAGCAAACAACTGCACAGCAAAATAGTCGGATGGTAGGTCGATGAGATTCACCGCATGGTCCGATTTAAGTGCGAGGCGTCGGTAAAGTGGCAGTCCGATGTTACGGTTGGGAGAGTGGTTACCTACGGTGTTTCCGGTAGCTACCACTTCCGGCACGTGCGTTTTTGCCAGTGTCCGATCTGGCGTAGGTCGCTGCGATCCCGACAGTTGTTTTTTTGTGCCGTTTGGAACGTAGTCTTTGACGCACTCCCAGGTCTGATTTTCGATCCCCATGTCGCAAAACCAGTTGTCTTTGGGAGTAACGGGCACCGGAGTCTCAACCATGGGGTTGGTGGAACGACAGCCCCAGAGCAATAGAAACGTAATCACATGGGCCGTGGACCATCGCCATATCATGGCGGACGACTGTGCCCATTCGTTTATGATCTGTCAAAAAGTAGGAGCTGTTCAATGCCGATGAATTCTTCGACCGTGGGAAAGTCGACTAAGCGCTTTCGTCAAGTTGCAGAAAAACGTTGGTTGATGTCCTACGCGGCGGGCATCGGAGAGATATCCGCGAACTACTACGACACGACGAAGAAACTTATTGTGCACCCGGTTTTTTCTGTGTGCCCCGAATGGCCGGTTGTCCTCGATGCACAACGTGTCGAGGGATCAGAAAGCATGACGACGGAAGAAGCACGTTCTGGAGTGCATGCTTCACACGACGTCCTTATCCATCGCCCGATCCGTCCGAACGAATCCCTTTACACGTGCGCCACAATTACTTCAGTGGAGCAGCGCAAAGCGGGGGCATTTCAGATGATGCGGCTCGAAACCAGGGACGAGGAGTCGAATTTGATCGTGTCCACCCACCAAGGCGGCCTCTCTCGTGGGGTGAACGTTGTGGGTGGGGATAAGACGATCGAGAGTGCACCGTTGCTACCCGAAATCCCATCGGACACCCAAGCCAATCGACTGTTCACGATCCCGGTCAGCACGTATGCGGCGCACGTATACACGGAATGCGCGCGGATCTACAACCCCATCCATACGGATCGAGACATCGCACGGGCTGCGGGTCTTCCCGACATCATTCTCCACGGTACGGCGACGTTGGCGCTCGCTGTTTCTTGCCTCGTCAACAACTTGTTCGATGGTAATGCGCAGCGTGTTAAGCGTTACGCGTGTCGATTCAGTGCCATGGTTTTGATGCCAAGCACGATTACCCTGGAAGTAAACGGGTTGGCAGACAGTCATGTCTGGTTTACCGCCTATAACAAGGCAGGTGAAGCGGCGATCCGGGGCGGCTATATGGAGGTGCGTTAGCGCTCCTCCAGTGCTCGGCAATCCCTAAAGTTATTGCGTGAGAGCGAGTTGACAGCCTTCCATGATTGGTCATGATACGTGTCGGGCGGAAGGATAGATTTATGTTAGCGACGTTGGACGACTTCGATCGTGCCCCGCGAATTCTAAGGCTCAACTTGGCGGGGCAGCCTGTTGATTGGGTTAGTTGGCAGGACGCCGTATGTCTATACGCGCGCCGATTGGTCATATGGACACACGGAGAGTCCATATTGAGGATTCGTGGCGGACACTCCCGCCGAGACGGCAGCCAGACGTCGCTGGAAGTACACAGCATTATCGCGTGCAACGGCCGTGTCGTTTCACTGGATCGAAGCGGTCCGCCATTAACGAATAAAGCCCTTTTTGCTCGTGATCACAACTTGTGTTTGTACTGTGGTGGGTCGTTCCCTGATTTGAAACTCACGCGAGACCACGTCGTACCAAAATCTCGGGGTGGTGATGATCGTTGGGATAATGTGTTGGCTGCATGCAAGCGTTGTAATCACTTCAAAGGGAGCCGGTTGCCGCACGAATGCGGGATGGAAATACTAGCCTTACCCTATGTTCCTAATGTCGCCGAATATTTGGCGTTGACCAACAGCGGACGAATTCTTGGAGACCAAATGTCGTTTCTCGAAGCCCAATTCGGTCGCCACAGCAAGTTGAGGGCGCACTTGGCGTAATAGCTCTATAGGGAAGACAACTGGCCGCGGTTCAAAAGGGTTACGGCGTCAATGCTCGGTCGGCCAATACCTGGGCGACGCAGCAGGTCACGCGTTTTCCTGTATCTAGGTGGAGAAATTCATTGGGTCCATGGGCGTTCGAATGTGGGCCGAGAACTCCGGTCACAAAGAAATGACAAGCCGGGAATCGGTCTCCCAGCATTTTCATAAATGGGATAGTTCCACCCGTTCCCATGGTCATCAGGGGGGCTCCAAAAAAAGTTTCGGAACTCTGTTTGAGCGAGTTCAAAAGGCTTGGGGACAGACTTTTAGCGTGCCAACCGGTTTGCGGACTATCGAGGCTGAAAGACACGGTGGCGCCTTGTGGGGGATCTTTTTCGAACGTTGATTTGACCCGATTCGCAGCTTCGTTAGCGTCGAGTGACGGAGGGAGACGGAAAACAAGTTTTGCCGCGGTTGAGGGTCGCAACGTATTACCAGCGTTTGAAGGGTCTGGCGCGCCCGCGAGGCCCACCACCGCCATGCTACTTCCCCAGGTATTTGCTAAAACCAATTCGCTTGCCGAGGTTGCTGTCGGCCGGGTACTACCTGACCACGGAAAACGATCGAGCACGGTGGGTCCAAGGGTTGACGCGACTTGGTCAGCCTGTTCGCGAACGTCGGCAGTAATGGGGACCTGTAGAAAGTTCAGTAGTTCGCCAGAGACCGCATTTTCGACTCGGTCGAGTAACTGGCGGAGCAACCGAAAGCTCGACGGCACGATGCCACCTGCCGCGCCCGAATGCACCCCTTCGGAAAGGACTTCAACGTTGAGTGTTCCACTCAAGGTCCCGCGTAACGACGTCGTCAACCAAAGTTGATCGTAATTTCCGCATTCCGCATCCAAACAGATGACCAGGTCGGGTTCGCCGATTTCGTCGCGTAAATGGTCAATATAGCTGGGAAGATCATAACTACCGCTTTCTTCACAGCTCTCAATGAGTATCAGACATCGCGGATGAGGAAGGTTCTGTGCTTGCAGCGCACTAATCGCGGCAAGACTAGCGAAGATCGCATAGCCATCGTCGGCACCTCCGCGTCCGTAAAGTCGGCCATCTTTTTCGATTGGAGTCCATGGACCAAGCCCGTCCGCCCAACCTTCGAATTCGGGCTGTTTGTCGAAGTGCCCGTACATCAAGACGTTTCCGCGCTCACCCGGTATATCGATGAGGATGACGGGCGTGCGTCCGGCGAGTCGAACCACGCGGTGCGTTAATCCGGTGATGCCTGTTTGAACAACCCATTTAACGAGCAGATTGGCGGCGTCGTCCATGTAACCGTGTTCTTCCCAGTTCCGATCAAAAGCTGGAGACTTATTTGGGATACGGATGTATTCGTGGAGCGTCGGGACGATACTTTCGTCCCACATAGCCCCTACGTGCCGGCTGATTGCGTCACCATTCATAACGATGCGTGGATCCCGATCTGCGTTGAGGTACCTGGATTACGATAACCGAATACGTCTTGTGTTTTTACGTTGAACAGATTTTCAACGAAAAGTTGGAGCTGAAGTTGGGGGCCAAGGCGAAAGGTCGTGCCGGCGTTGATCTGTTGGTACGGATCCAGCCGCCGACGTGTCCCCGGGTAAGTTGAGAAATCGGTATCGATTTGACTTCCGGTATGCACGATCCTGGCCGCTAGAAGCCATCGTTCGCCGACTCGGAACGTATAGTTTATCCGGCCGAGGGTTCGTGGTCGGCGCACTTCGCGAAGTCCAGATTCGGTGCTTTTGATTACGCTGTAACTCGCGTCCAACGAATGTGATCCTCTTTCTATCTCGAGGGTCGCTTCGATGCCGGATCGATGACTTCGGCTAGCTACGTTCCGAGCCGTGAAACTCATGTTGACGGGGTCGTAAACAAATCCGTCGATTTCGTCTTTGAGGTTGGCGTTGAAATACACAAGCGAAAGATCTGTTCCGTACCAAGATCGATGAACCCCTGTCTGGAACTCTTTCGATGATTCCGGTGTTAGATCAGGGTTACCAACGAATGTGTCAGGCGTGTAGCCGAAACGTTCCGTAAAGGTTGGATTCTTGAAGCCTGAAGCGATTCGAGCGAACCACTTTGTGGAACGAAGAAAGACGCTGCCGGATATACCAAAGGTCGTTGCGTCACCGAATAAACTGTTGTGATCGTGCCTCATCGAAACTGAAGCTGTGATGGGTGTCCCGGTGTAGAGGTATTCAGCAGCAATATTGGATGACTGCGTTTGTTGATTTTGGTTAGGATCACCGTACTCGTTCGGTACGCCGTGCCGGAATAATTCTTCCGAATGATGGCCTACGGTTACGTTTAACCGTTGGTCATTCCAAAGTCTAAAGTTGTTGGAGAATGTGACGGTGTGCCGCTTCCCGATACTGCCATTAGAAATGGTCCCCTCGGAAACATTACTTAATTGAGCGCGCGTAGTTGCAAGGTGAATGTTGGGTGTCCAAAAATCCGAGCCATCCCAGATGCCGGATACACCAATTAATCTCAGATCTGTGTCGCTGCGTAGATCGCCGTCAATGGGAACGAATGCTGGATAGGGCGTTGGGTCGAAGTCGGCCCATGAGCGGGTTAATCGCGAGGTTAGTTTTACCGTCCAGTTCGCAACCGAGTGTTGCGCGTTGAAATTCAAGTTGTTGTTCTTAAAAGCATCTTTTTCGTCACCAGCTAGCGAGACATTGGTCCCGTCGCTTTTGATGCCCCCAATTGAAGTACTAACGTATCCGTCGGATTTCACTCGCGCGAAGTCGATAGAGGAAGTGACGGTTTGTGCCGTTCCTATGCCAAGATATGCTGCGGAGCGGTTGGCGACAGGGGTCGTGTCGATAAAGATTACGCCGGCTAGCGCGTCGCTTCCGTGTACCGCACTCTGCGGGCCGTTCAGGACCTCAATACGTGTGATACCGATACCGTGAAGCGTGCCAAAATTGAATTCCGATCCTATCGCCGGGTCGTTTGCCTGAACTCCATCGATTAACACCATGACATGATTTGCTTCGGCGCCTCGAAGCCGTAGTTGGGTTAGAGAACCCCGGTTGCCTGATTGAGAAATGGCGACGCTCGATATCCCACGAAGCGAATCTACAGGCATGAGAGGCCGTGGAACGTCGTCCATATCGACCACGTGGACTGGCTGTTCGGTGGTTTCCAGTCGGCTTGCGCTCACAATAATTTCGGTGACGATATTTTCGTCTCCGAAGGCAGAGATACCGCTAACAAACGTTGAAATTGCTACAACGTTTAGTAGAGGTCGTACGAACGACAAACACACTAGAACAATCTTCCCTCGTCGCTCCGCGAATGGCAGATGGATACCGTTCGAGCCGGTCTCCGGACTTGGTAGACGTTTCCCTTGAAACAGCGCTCGCGCCTTCCCAGCATAATTAAGCCAGTGGCTTGCGTTGTCGGAACTAGCCGACATGCGATGCGTACTCTACTTCACCGTTGCGGGGACAGTGTCGGAATCGCACCGACTTCCCGTTCACTCGAACCGATTAGTTTCAGGCCGCGCAGTTGCGGTCGCGGGTACTATATCGGGGTAGCTTTGCTCGCACCAGCCAATTGAGAATCGAAGGGTGGTTTTGGCGATTACAAGGTTCTCCAGCGAGTACCTTCCGACGTGTCTTCGAGCTCAATCCCACTTTCCAAGAGTTGATCACGTATTTGGTCTGCTCGGGCAAAGTCTTTCGCATTGCGTGCTGCCTCGCGTTCATCGATGAGTACCTGGATCGAGGCACTATCAAGGGCGGCGTCGGTTTGAAAGTACTCTTCTACCGGCGTATTCAGGATTCCTAACAACCAACCGCCGGCGAGCAGTTTTTCTCGAAGATAGGATTTTTCTGCTTCGTTATCTGCTCCGTGGATCTTGCCGGCGAGTGCATGTAGTGATGCAAGTGCAATGGGGGTATTTAAGTCATCGGCTAAGGCTTCGAGCACGGCATTGGGAAATGCGGAAGCCGGCGAATCGGCGTAGAACCTAGCCGTGTTTGGGCTATCGGAGGTCGCCGTGCGTAACGCTTGATAGAGCGTGTCTAGGCTCGACCGCGCTTGCTTGAGCAAGCGCTCTTCCCACACGAGACTTTGGCGATATTGCCCAGAGAGCAGGGCATAACGAAGTACCTCGCCGTCGTACGATTCGAGGAGCTCACGGATGGTGACGATGTTACCGACGCTCTTCGACATTTTTTCAGCGCCCATTGTCAACATTCCGTTGTGCATCCAGTAGCGCACGTAGTTGTTGTCGCCTCCGACGCACCGCCCTTGGGCAAGTTCGTTTTCGTGATGGGGAAAGGTTAGGTCGTTGCCCCCACCGTGGATGTCAATCGTGGGCCCAAGATGTTTGTGGATCATCGCGGAACATTCGATATGCCATCCGGGTCGCCCCCGACCCCATGGGCTTGCCCAACCTGGGAGATCACCGGTCGACGGTTTCCAGAGAACAAAGTCCTTTGGATCGCGCTTGTACGGTGCCACCTCAACGCGAGCGCCGTCGATCATATCGGCCAAAGAGCGCCGCGATAAGCTGCCATAATCCGGATCGCTGGCAACGTCAAAAAGCACATGCCCTTCGGCTTCGTATGCGTGTCCACGCTCAAGTAGCAGTTTGATCATGTCAATGATTTCGGGAATGTGGCCGGTGGCGCGCGGCTCGACGGTGGGCTCCAGCACTCCGAGCGCAGCAACATCTTGTTGATAGGCGGCCGCGAATCGATCCGTAAGTTCGGCGATGGGTTCCGCCGCAGCTTGCGCGGCAGCGTTGATCTTGTCGTCAACGTCGGTAATGTTGCGGACATAACGCACGTTCTCGTAGAAGAGCCGTAACAGGCGGAGCAGCACGTCGAAGACTACGGCGGGTCGTCCGTTTCCAATATGTACCCGGTCATAGACGGTGGGTCCACAGACGTAGATGCTCACGTCGTGCTCCGATGCCGGTTCGAACCGTTCCTTGGTACGCGTGCGAGTATTGTGAATAAAGATATCCATGGAGGTCAGGGAATCAATCGTCCGTGTATCGACGGCGGAGAAACTCGAAAACGGCTCGCAGTGCCATCGCCTCTCCGCCTTCAGGATGTGCCGGTCGTTTGCGTAGATTCCAACCCATGATGTCAAAATGCAGCCACGGTACGTCGCCAACAAAGCGTTCCAGAAAGAGAGCGGCCGTGATCGCACCGCCGTAAGGCGTATTGGCGGAGTTAACGATGTCGGCGATTTCGCTTTTTAACAACACTTGGTAGTCCGAATACAACGGCATCCGCCAAACGGGATCTTCAGAGGAAATCCCCGAGTCGATCACTTCCGTGGCTAACTTGTCCGAGTTGCTGAACATTGCTGGGAGCTCGGTTCCAAGCGCCGAGCGTGCGGCTCCCGTTAGAGTTGCATAGTCAATGATCATCACCGGATTGTCTTCTGCCGCCAACGCGAGCGTATCGCAGAGTATGAGCCGGCCTTCAGCGTCCGTATTGTCAATTTCTACGGTAAGCCCTAGGTACGAATGCAGCACGTCGCCCGGTCGGAATGCGTTGGCGGACACCGCGTTTTCAACGGCGGGAATCAATACCCGGAGCCTAAGCGGTAAGCCCCGTGACATGATGAGGTCAGCGAGTCCGAGTACGGTCGCCGCGCCGCCCATGTCTTTTTTCATCAGACGCATGTTGCTATGTGATTTCAGGTCCAGTCCACCGCTGTCAAAACACACGCCTTTGCCTACCAAGGTGATGGCTGGGGCGGACGGATCACCCCAACGAATATCAATCAAGCGTGGAGCGGATGAACTGGCGCGACCCACTGCATGAATAATGTTCAATCCGCGTACTAGCAGCTCGTTACCTGTTGTGACGTCCATGGTGGCGTTGTGGCGTGTGGCCAGTTTGCGAGCAGCGCCCTCCAAGTGGTGTGGAAGCATGTCGGAAGTTGGGGTGTTGATCAGATCTCGACAAAGGGCGATGGCATTTAACTCGGCCGATACGTCCATGGCATCCGCGCCCACGAAGAGTCTCGGTAAGGCACGTACATTTTTGTAAGCGGCGAACTGATACGCGCCAAGGCCCCAACCGAGGATAACGGCCCTGTCGGCGTTATCGAGGCGATAGTCCCCGGTAGGGAGGGTAATCGGCAAATCACCGATGCTGTTGATCGAAGGACGTTCACCAATACCTGCGATTACGCGCTCGGACTGTTCGTTCGTTGTCGGAACGAAGAAGTGTTGATTGGCCTTGCCTTCAAACTGCGTCCGAACCGCCCATCCCAGCGTCTTTTCATCTTGTTCGGACCGCCATGATTCAAGTGTTTCGGAGCCAACCAGTTCAATGGGAATGGCATCACTATTGTCTTCGAAAAAGAGCATATCTTCAGTATAACGGGGTTGGCAGGGAGGTTTGTCAGCTACGCGGTTAGATCGGGATGACGGCTGTAATACTTGTGCGTGGGGCTCAGCGTAACGCTGAGATGAGCTCATCTGCGCGGTAGCTGGAACGAACCAAGGGTCCCGCCGCAACCCCTTGGAACCCCAATTCCAGAGCCCATTGTCGATAGCCTTCGAATTCATCGGGATGTACCCAACGGACGATGGGTAGGTGGTTGGGCGTCGGTTGTAAGTATTGACCCAACGTAAGGAAGTTCACCCCTAGATCGGCGAGCTGGGTCAAAGTCTGACGTACTTCTTGTTCGAGCTCGCCTAAACCGAGCATCAAGCTGGTTTTCGTATGGACGCTGCCCATTTTTCCCGCAAATTCGAGGACCGATAAGGTTTGGTTGTACCCTGCGCGGGGATCGCGCACGGCGGACGTTAGACGCTCAACGGTTTCAAGGTTTTGTGCAAAGACCGAGATACCTGATTCCACCACGGTGCGTATGGCGTGTTCTTTTCCTTGAAAGTCGGGGGTCAATGCCTCGACCGTTGTTTTGGGCGATTGTCTCTTGACCGAGCGGACGCACTTCGCGAAGTGCGAAGCTCCCCCGTCCATAAGATCATCGCGATCGACGGACGTCAGTACAACGTACGAGAGATCCATACGGCGTACCGATTCGGCAACTTTCAATGGTTCGTCTTCGTCGAGCCAACCCCCCGGATTCCCGGTGTCGACTGCGCAAAAGCGGCAAGCTCGGGTACAAACAGCACCCATGAGCATCAAGGTGGCCGTCCCGTGGCCCCAGCACTCGCTGATGTTGGGGCAGTGAGACTCTTCGCAAACGGTTGCAAGTTGCTGGCTACGGACCATGTCCCGCACCGACTCGAAACGCCCATTTCCATGTAATCGGACGCGCAGCCAGGGAGGTTTACGTGGGCTTGAGGTGACATCGGTCACGGGCAATAAGAGATCGCGTTGTTTGATCCCGTTTTTTATGGCCGTGTGCCCATGGCCCGTCTGGTATTTTTTTCCACTGAGCGCTCGTTGTTTCATGGCTTTGTCGGACGCGTTGTTTCGTAGCACATTTCTATGGCCGTTGAGTCAGGTATCGTCGAGACAAGGTCCACGTTCCACTTGGACGGTTGAGTGGTCGATGCCAAAATTCTTATTGAGCACGGCTTTGATGGAGGCAGCTGCGGCGATTTCGTCGACAAATTCGTCGACTATCGCATGAAGCGTCACCATCGGACGCTCGCTCGTTAGCGCCCACGCGTGAAGGTGGTGCACCTCCAGAACGCCCGAGACTTGATTGGTTAAAGTATTCCGGATGTCCTCGAGATCTAGATCGTCAGGCACGCCTTCAAGCAGGATATGGATCGATTCACTCAGTACTTTCCACGCACCCCGCAATAATATGGCGATAACAACGAGGGCGAGAATTGGGTCTGCTAGGTACCATTCAAATAGCCAAACGAACAATGCTGCGGCTATCGCCGCACAAGAACCCAACAGGTCACCGAGAACGTGAAGTGCGGCGCTGCGCACGTTGAGATTGCCGGATGCGCCGTGCAACATCCGAAAGGCAAAGAGGTTAACCGCCAACCCGAGCGTCCCGATCAGCAGTGCCGGCAAGGGCAGCAACTGCCGAGGGCTCTCCATTCTTGAAAAAGCTTCGAATCCAATCCAGCCACATAGCGCCACCAACAGTAACGCGTTGACAAACGCTGCAAGAACCTGGGAACGATGATAGCCGTACGAGTGAGTTTCGGAATGCTGACGACGGGACAAACGCACAGCAAACCACGATAGACCGAGCGCGGAAGCATCTAAGAGCATATGGCCGGCATCTGCGAGAAGGGTTAAAGAGTTCGCGAACAGCCCGCCGAAGACCTCGACGACGGCGAATAACGAAATGAGAAGAAAGGCTCTACCGAGCGGAGCCTCGTCGCGAGACCTATCCAGGTGTGCGTGTTCGTGTGCCACGGCAACGTAAGACCGATGCGATTTCAGACCGCATTATAACGGGCCTTCAATCTTCGGAGACAGTAAGGCGCCTAACCCTGTTTATGAGGGGCGAAATCGCGGATCGCGAAGCGAGCGGTGCATGCGATAGGCCGCCTCGGTCTTTCCGTCGGGCGTTCGGTAATAGTGGCGGAGATACTCGTTTTCCAGGTAACCCGCATTTCGATAAAACGAGCGCGCGGGCACGTTAGCGGCTCGGACTTCGAGGGCCACCGTGTCAATGCCAGCGACCAGTGCGCTTTTTTCCAACCAGTGGAGTAATTCGCGCGCGATGCCTAGGCGTCGATAGTTCGGTACCACTGCGAGTAAATTGAGATGAGC